>Ga0307509_10011362_pt1 | contig 10791 bp, 9 predicted proteins | sample 10_EM_MG_FD_202245 | JGI IMG/M metagenome (GOLD analysis project Ga0307509, IMG submission 202245) | Populus trichocarpa ectomycorrhiza microbial communities from riparian zone in the Pacific Northwest, United States - 10_EM | ecosystem: Host-associated > Plants > Roots > Unclassified | place... | reverse complement strand
GGGGAGAACTGAACTTCATGAGCGGGAGTCAACGATGAACAGGAACAAGAACCCCGTGGAGGAGGGGGTAGACCCCAGAGGGAGAGGAGGGGGTGTAGCATCGCTCCCCTAGGCAGAAGCCATCAAGTGGGAGGAGAGGGGGTGGTGGTGGATCCCACGATGATTTCCCTGGTGTTGAGATTTCAATCGCCGGAGGTGTAGGGGAGATGGTTCGTGCTAACTACTGTGACCGAGTGTCCTTCTTATATAGACTCTTCACGCCAACAACCCTAACCCTGGAGACTCATAACTTGTGTCACGCGGTCCTAAGACTCATAACGCGTCATACCTGAAATCCATCAGATAACTCCTATGAGTCACTGTACAACATGCCGTAAACCAATCATCAAATATAAAGCATGTCAGGTGTGCAAAGTGCGTGACCTGCGTGGCACTCGTGACTCATAATGTGAGTCACGCGCGACAGTCATTACATTATTATGACTCACAATTGTGAGTCATAGAAACATCAACCAATTATAACATAACGATAACACGCAAGCGCGAGTCATGTGAGAACTATGAGGCAACTGACTGCATAGCGTGAAGCATAAACATACCTTATGACTAATAACTATTAGTCATGTGAAATGTGCCTTGCTTAGTCACGATTTGTGACAACTGCCTTATGGGATTCAGCTCTGCCACTCCCCGCACACCAGCTTTTAAATTCCGCTGTTTGTAAAAAGCATTCCCCTATATTTTCAATGGTGCGCTCCCGGACGTCCTGATGGCGGAACTTAGGATCTTGTGACCAGAGCCAGGCTAGGATATCAAGTCGGTTATTGGCAACTATAGGTGTAATGGGGGCCCCCTATAGAGAGGTGAATAGTAAGATTGCGACCACACCAAAACTCAAAGTAGAAGATAAAGATAGAGTAAATAATTCATGAAGAATCAAAACAGTTAAACTTAATATCGTTAAGCTGAAAGCTTCACTCAAATAGGTTCTCTTGAGGAAAGTTGGTTATCGAAGTAGAATGCCAAATGCTTAAACTTCAGTAGATATCAGATTTAAGCCTTGGACATTCACCACTACTGCGACTTTGTGTGAGCACCCTGTCCTGCTCAGGGTTTGTCCGAGGTCTACCCTCCAGCAGGAATTATCCTGCTAGAAGTGTCGGACCAACTCGGGTACACTTAACTCCCTCAATAGGATATCAGTTTCTGCAATGCATCTCCAATACAACCGCAGGTGGAAAAACTCTTCCTATCGAAGTCATACCCGTGGCTAACTGTTATGACAACAACCGGAGTCAATACCTAGGTGGTAGACTCACTGGCCCAGTGGTAGCTTCGTCTATACAAGCTATGCAGTCCATCATTTAATCTACACGACTCTCCAATGTGATACATTGACATGCAAGCTCACCCGGTGAGATGTAGCCGATGGTGGGCTAAGTGGGCACTACCCATAGCCAGCCTCTCGGGGCATACTCTACCGTGATAAGACTTATACCTCTAGAGTCAATTGACAACCCTTAGTAATGCTACAAATCAAGAGGAGAAGGTCCCGGCTGGTTACAGAGGCATTTGTCCTGAAAGCACTCTGGCCTCCTTTGACTACCTAAGTACCACTGGGAAGACTACCCTACTACCTGTAGGCTAAAGATAGACTCCTAGGTGGCGGAGAGACCATTTATGGGTGACCCCTATTTTGGCGGTTACCAATACTCCCCATATATATCCTGCCAACGACATTCAGTCACACCGACGGCAACGACGTATACAGTGTTAGGGCAGCCGCTCCATTGACCTCTTTTTACTTGCAAACGTGCAACTATGCCGACGTCTGCCTATGACGCGCCTTCCCAATGCTGGGGCCAGAGGGGGGTGTTAGCTAAACCCGCCCAAGTTCAATAGCATGTTCCGACCACCATTACTCAGGCGTGGGGCTTCTCCGCGCCGATGCGTCTGCGCCCATCAACATCTACGAGCCTATAGAATGTGAGGCAATCCACCTGTAAGTTCTAGGATGACTTTGCCGGTGAAGGTAGGGTAACTTGGACATCACAGTAGGGTAACTGGAGTCCCTGGGCATACTGGGCAAATTCCCAAGGTATGGTAACTTTGGCCTCTTATGCTTTTAACCGCTTCAGAAGTTCTCCTGTCAACACCTAATGTTGTCTCAGAGGCCCCTGTAACATTCCCATAAATTCCTGGACTTTATGCGAACTTACTCCCAAAAGGTTACCCTGCCTTGTAGAGTACCCAAGGCTACTCAACTATTTTCTAGGCCTTGTCCTTGGTTAACCAACTATTTGTATACTAAGTATACCAGACCATACCACCTCTGGTTACCGCTTGGTATACCATTTGGGCTAAGGTGATCGTCATTGTAGCTACCTATCGTAGGGTCGTTACAATAGTGTTGATGTAGGTATTGAAAGAGTTGTAATTATGACTGGATGATTGTGACATTTCTTTGTCATTTTTTTCTGAATAGGATATTGGACGAGTGGATGATAGGTAATGGAGTCAGCCAACGACAGGGCCTCCTCGGGGCTCACTCGTAGCAGGGGTTTTTTTGTGGTACCTGAAGGCTCATTTCAGCCACCTAAAATTTGTGGGAATACTATTATTGTACAGCCCTGTCTAATAACTTCTTTTACATTTGGCAGCAAAAGCACACCACCTCAATCCAAACTAATTGACAAGACAAATTTGTATATAATAATTCTATAAACCAGGGGGTGGTAGAAACTCCTGAAACTCCTCTATGGTGCAATTTTGTAAAGTTTTTATAAAGAGAAGAAGTCAGGGGAAAATTGGGAAGAGCTAACATGAAATTAGTCTACCAAATTCAGATGCCACAAACATCAATTTTTCTTATTTTAATTTACTGTTCAAATTATACTTTGTAGAATATTTAAAACTCTCAGATAAGTAGTAAAGAATATTCTCTAGTTTATATTCTTTTAGATTAACTTAGTGATTTTAAATATTATTTGTTTCAATAATGATAAAATTGTGTAATATTAACCAACTTCAAATATTTTATTGTAGACTATCGCAACATGGGAATATCATATATGACTCCTGAGATTGGTTGCGACTGTGATTATATAAATTTAGAAGCTTAAAGAGGAAGGTTAAAGCGGAAGCTTAAATAGATATTCCATCAATCTAGAGTTGAAAATAGTGAATAATTCATTGAATCAAGCAACTTTAACTTTGTAATTGCAACAAAATTTGTAAAAATATTTCACAACTTTTCTTAGTATGATATGAATACACTCCACTCTCCTATTTAGAATGGCTTGATGATTTTTTATATTTCCCTTTAAACTTTAAACCTTAATATCTTAAGTCATGTTTTTCTTACAATTTTTCAATTTTATCTATTAGATAGTTATGACCTAAAAGAAGCTGCAAGAAGGTATTTATTGATCTTATTATCTATTTTGTAAGCTATCAGACTTATCAATCTAGTTATTATTGTATATTAACATAATTGGTATTCAATATTATATCTAAGATTTTCAGCTCAATACCTGTAACGGGGGCACACTATAGAGAGGGGAACTCTAAGTTTGCGTCCAGACCAAAACTCCAAGTAGAAGATAAAGGTAGAGTAAATAATTCACGAAGAATCAAAACGGTTAAACTTAATATCGTTAAGCTGAAAGCTTAACTCAATAAGTTCGCTTGAGGAAAAAGTTGGCTATCAAAGTAGAATGCCAAACCCTTAAACTTAAGTAGATATCAGATTTAAGCCTTTTATATTCACTACTACTCCAACCTTGTGCGAGCACCCTGTCCTGCTCAGGGTTTGTCCGAGGTCTACCCTCAATCAGGAATTATGCAGCAGGAAGTGTCAGACCAACTCGGATACACTTAACTCCGTCAATAGGGTATAAGTTTCTGCAATGCATTTCCAATACAACCGCTGGTGGAAAAACTATTCCTATCGAAGTCATACCAGTGGCTAACTGTTATGGCAACAACCGGAGTCAATACCTAGGTGGTGGACTCACTGGCCCAGTGGTAGCCTCGTCTATACAAGCTATGCAGTCCATCATTTAATCTACATGACAACCCAATCTGATAATTTGACATGGAAGCTCCCTCAGTGAGATGTAGCCGATTATTGGCTATGTGGGCACAACCCATAGCCAGCCTCTCAGGACATACTCTACCGTGACAAGACTCATATCTCTAGAGTCCATTGACACCCCATAGTAATGATACAAATCAAGAGGAGAAGGTTCCGGTTGGTTACACAGGTATTTGTCCCGGAACCACCCTGGCCTCCTTGGACTACCTATGTACCATTAGGAAGAGTACACTACTACCCATGGGCTAAGATAGACTCCTAGATGCCGGAGAGCCCACATATGGGCAACCCCTATTTTGGCGGTTACCCATACTCCCCTTATATATCCTGCGAACGACATTCAGTCGGACGGACGCCAACGACGTACACAGTGTTATGGCAGCTGCTCCAATGACCTCTTTTTACTAGAAAATGAGCAACTACACAGCCGTCTGCCTATGACGCGCCTTCCCAACGCTGGGGCCACAGGGGGGTGTTAGCAAAACCCGCCCAAGTTCAATAGCATGTTCGGGCCACCCTTACTCAAGCGTGGGGCCTCCCCATGCAGATGTGTGTGCGCCCATCAACATCTAAGAGCCCTTACAATGTGAGGCAATTGACCCCTAAGTTCTAGGATGACTTTGCCGGTGAAGGTAGGGTAACTTGGACTCCATAGTAGGGTAACTGGAGTCCATGGGCATAATGGTCAAATTCCCAAGGTAGGGCAACTTTGTCCTCTTATGCCTTTAACCACTTCGGATGTCCTTCTGTCAACATTAATTGTTGTCTCGGAGGCCTGTGTAATGTTCACATAAATTCCTTGACTTTATGCGAACTTACTTCCAAAAGGTTACCCTGTCTCGCATACAGCGTGGCGGAGTGCCATGAAACAAGAGTTCAACTCTCTTATTGAAAATGACACCTGGGAGGTTGTCAGTCACGATGATGTTCGTGAGGCAAAGATCATTGGATGCAAATAGGTGTTCAGAGTTAAGCATAACTCTGACTATTCGGTCCACTACAAAGCCCGCCTCGTTATCAAAGCATACGAGCAAACAGAGTTTGGTGAGACTTACACTCCTGTTGCCCGGCTAACAACATTCAGAATCTTAATCGCCCTCGCTGCCCAACTCGGCTGGAAAATCCATCAGATGGATGTCAACACCGCCTTTCTGAATCCTGTAGTCAATGATCTGGTTTTCATGGCGTTGCCCGAGGGCATAGAATGGTTGCATCCCGGGGCACTGCCCGGCGGAGTGTGCCGGTTAAAAAAGGCCCTATATCGGCTTAAAGAAGCTCCTCGCCGTTGGTTTAGCGATATCAATCGCTTCCTTCAGTCGCAAGGTTTTATCCCATCCTCATGTGATGCTAATCTCTACATCTCTTCCTCGCACAAAGTCATACTACTGCTATATGTAGACGATATCCTTTTAGCGTCTTGTAACCCTTCGGCCATTGCAACGGTGAAGCAACTTCTTGTGAACTGATACAAGATGACAGATCTTGGGTTGTCACGCCAATTCCTCGGCATCGATATCGAACAGCTCCCAGAGAAGATTCGTATTGGTCAACGACACTTCGTGGAATCTGTACTACGACGATTCAGTAGGGGCGATTGTCACGTCATTTGGACGCCGCTCCAAATTCGACCTTCTCTGGAATTTGAACCACTAGCGCCTGAGGATCAGCAACTCTATCAGTCGTTAGTTGGGAGTATTATGTACCTAATGTTAGGAACGCGACCTGATCTAGCATTCACAATATCGCTCCTCTCAAAATTCTCAGCCTCCGCCGGGTCGGAACATCTTGTGCAGGCCAAGCGTGTTCTAAGATATTTGAAGCAGACAAGAGATATAAAGCTCTGCTATAGGAGAAGTGAGACCTCGCTTGACAGGTCTCAAGGGATTCTCGGACTCAGATTGGGCAGGGGATGTAGGTGATCGAAAGTCGACGGGTGGATTCGTTTTTCTGCTCTCACAGTGTGTTGGAGCTTGGAAGGCTAAGAAGCAAACAATTGTCGCCCTTTCAACAACAGAAGCAGAGTACATAGCTGCATCAGAAGCTGGAAGAGAAGCCAATTGGCTTCGTCGTCTAATCGGAGATGTCATGGATACAATCTCTCCCACCGACTCAGAATCGTTCTCCTCTCCGACTACCATCTACACCGACAGCACTGGCGGACTTGGCAAATCTCAAACGCGTGGCATCACGAGCGGACGAAACACATAGACATAAAATACCACTACGTCTGCGATATCGTCGAACAGAGAGCAGTCATATTTCGCCACATCTCAAGGCACGATATGTCCGCCGACATGCTTACGAAGCCTCTTACAAGAGACCTTCACTGGCGTCATATGGAATGGATCGGGATGGAGACTGAAGTCTAGGAAGTACCTTTTTGCGGTTAGAAATCAGGCCTGTTTGTTTGAAATGTTTTTCCTTTTGTTATTAACTGTTCTAAGGAAGAGCTGAGAGTATACCTTTCCCCCTTGTGACACTTATGGATAGGGGGTTTTACCGGTGCTCGATGATGTTCAAAGACTTTCCTTTATTGTTTATTTTTATTTTTTCCTTCTCACGGTATGGCAGAAGAGGGGGAGTGTTATAATATGCTTCTGGCGCTACTCTAGTATCACTCGCACTATTGATTTTCTCCTTGCATTAGTCTTAATCGCCATCTCAAAACCCCCTTACAATATTGGTACTATTGAACATACCTCCTTGCCTTTCTTTTCTTCTCTCTGTTTCTGTTTACTTCCTACTGTTGATTTACTCACAATTTGTGTCTCGCTCTCAACAGTAGATAGTCTGGGTAGTTCGCTCTCTACTGAGAAGTTAATTAAGCAATTCATCATTCTTCTCGTCACTCAACCAGTTCCAAAACCATCGTTCCGTTCTCACTGTTTCAACAGTCCCCGGCGGTGCCTCACCATTCCCGGCCACCCTCAACCATCACCCGCTCGTCGTCCACCCCCCTGCTCTGTACTAACATGTATGACGAGAAAATAATCTAATGATGAATAAATGATAAGCCACAGCTATAGAGTGACAGGCAATCAGTGTACAGGAGGTAGGGTTTGGAGTGAGTGAAGGTCTGCTTAATGATGAAACAGTTGACAAAGGGAAGACATGAATCCTTTCATCCTTCTGAAATCATGAGCTCCCTTCCCGGCATACTGCCTGTGCATGTCCAATCTCGCTCATCTCATCTCATCTACACACCTTTGCAATCTTTCCATTGACTTGCAACTGCTTGGAAGACTCAATAGCTCAGGATATGGGCTTGAGCCTTTGCTGGGTATTGAATTTGAGAGCAAAGAAAAGGTACCCCCCCCACTATCATGAGTTCTATGAGGTTTGCAGAGGAGGTGCCATGTTTGTGATCAAGCGGAAAGGAAAGCACGAAGAAAAGGGACAACCGTGCAATTGTAAAAGAGTCTGAGTAGAACGGTAGATGATAGAGGAACGAACGTTAGGATGGCTACCCTCTCGCTAGCTAAGGACATGCTAGGAGATATATCTTTCCGTCTAACTAACAACAACATGAAACTCTCGAAGCGCAACAAACTCTCTAAAGAAACACAGGCAATCTAGAACTCTGTGATCTCCACCGTGCTCCGAAAACCTGTGCCCTGCTAGTGCGCTAACTCCCATATACCTAGTCACAGAGGGTCTGAAAGAAACAATGAAACCAAATACCCGATGACTCATACCCTATATGACATCAACAAAACCATGAAACAAATATCCTATGGAGAGCCGCATAGGATGTGAGAACAATCCACAACGAGGCGCCTAACCATCGGAAGCCATTGTCCAACATGCCCTATAGCCGTATCTCTCCTGACCGCATATCCGCGAACATGCATATTCGCCTGACCACCTAACCGCATGCCCTATAAGCAATCCAACAGTTTGATGCCGTCCCATCTTGTACTAGCGAAGTTTCATGGTGATTGATTCCTAGTTGTCTAGGTATGCTAGGTTATGCTAAATCTGTATGGAGCAAATGAAAGAGAAAATTGAAGCAGATATAGAGAGGAGATGAAAGTGTTTTGAAGTCTGTGGTGTCAATATCCTTTGTGCGCATTGTGGTGATCGTGTTGTATGTTTTCCGGTGATGAGTGAGTATGTAATCAGCAGCAAATTTCCAGCAACTAGAGATGAGCACGATCAGATCATGATCGAGCAGAGAATCCATAAACTGATCGATTTGGATCGTGGGCGCTGCTCGATCGTGCTCGACCATCGTCGAGTATACTCGATCATCTTAGTTCATGACCTGTCACTCTTCTAATCTTAGTGATTGGGTCAGGCGATGAAGTTATATGAATGGAGTCTACCCGCCTACTAGATACCAATCCTTTCGGCCTGATTATACAATGTTATCCCTTTAACTACCATCTTTGGCTGCTGACTTTATCATAATTTCACCACTCCAATCATTTTGAGTCTGTGGTAGCTCGTCAATACCACCAATTACTTCAATAAACTTTATTTAACTATAAGTAAGGTGTCATCATCTACCCGGGCTTGTAGACACCAAACCTCAATGACTCTGGATCAGCCATAAATTACTGTTATACACTAGATGAACGATAGGGTAGGGATCTTCTGTTATTATAAAATGGGTGTAAATACTCGGAATCCATATTGAATGAATATTTAGTCCCTGATACACACAAAATGGATCATACCCGAGTATGGTCGATGATAATCGACTATACAAGATGATGCTCCAGCAGTAGCCATTATCGATCACATGATCAAGGTTCCCAAGTTTGATCGATCATTCGATTATGGGGTCCCCTCGATCAGATCATGTTCGATCTTAGCCCCCATGAGCTGCTCGATCATGATCCTGCCCATCACTACCAACAACCCTAAGATTCTAGTATTATTCACAATTCGGAGGAGATATAAATTTGGTGAAGAGGTAGCTGAAGTAAGTGTCGTATCACGGCTAATATCAATCTATGAGAAGAGGTGCAAAGGTCATCAAAAGGATTGTGTAAAGATATTGGGATATGATCGCGATGGTGCAGTGTGGATATGAAGATCATTGTTGCTGATCAATTGACAACTGATGTGTTCAAGCGATTTCTACTGTATGGAGTAAACAACTTTTTTTTACTCTGCTTGATTAGCCGTGAGAAGCTTGCAGGCCATGCACAGATATCTGGGGGCAACCTGGGGATCTGCAGGTCATGATGCCTTGTGAACTCCATATTTGAGCACTGAGTTTGGACCGCGGGTGCTTTGGTGGAATGGGGAAACAACTGAGGAAAGAAAAGTGCTAACAAAGTACTTAGAGATAAAGCTAAGCCTCATTCTACTGTATTGATCATTGTTTTTTGCTCATATTTTAGAGTATAATACTGGTACCCAAATGTTGTTGCACATCTAACAGCTTCCTTCTGAGTTCAACTGTCTTGTTTAATTAGTTTTGTGGTAAATCTTGGACTTGAACCACCACAGGTTGGCAAAGAAGGCTACCGTATTTGTTGGAATATTTTGAACTGCTCACGACATACATATTTTCCCATCCACTACGAACACGGAACACCACAACCTCCACCCGCGACACACTATTCCTTATGAACCGTTTCACTACCATTAGGTTCATACTTGTCCAAACACCAACCCTGCATATATAGTGCGACAACACCAAACACAGGTTCACCTACAACACGACACGAACATCTCAGATGCCGAATAACCAGCATACCCTCGGTCGATTGCAGAAGAACGACCTCGGGCATTCGGTTCTCACCTCGGAGCTTATGCAGAATAACCGGAGATATGGTACTCAGGTGGACGAATCTCATGTGAGATTTGGCATGCGCTGGAAGCATGCTGCGGAGGTTGGCTTTCTCTTGAGGAGGATATAAGGTCATTGGTTCTTCCGCTTGTTCATTTGTTATCAATCTTGTTGATCATCACATTCTTTTCATCTGCCTACTCAGCTACCAAATTGTTGTCGCATCTTTTCATCGTCATCTTTTTGTTTAGTTACACCTTCTTTCTATATTCTTGTTCGTACAATAAAAGTTCTTTGTCATCCGGCAAACCAGAAGTGCAATCCACTACGAGCTTCCAGCCTGTTGTTGAATAGTATTCACCCTCAGATTTAACCACTCTTGCTGTTTGCAGCTAAGGCTTTCCTTGGGTCCAGAATACTTGTACAGTACTCGAGTAGAGGTACGACGGCAAACTATTTTTTCTCATCCACTGAATACTATTATATCATTTGTCTATTATTAAAGGAGAGGGCAAAAAAAAGAAGGAAGAAAATCTATAAAATGAGGAAGAAAAAAACCCAGATTCTGGGTTATATTATTAATAATAAAACATTAAAATGATTCTTTGAGACAAAAATGCTGTGGGCAAACATGGTATTTTCATAGTAAGTGGGAGGGGACTACGGCGGTCTATAGCGACCAAAACCGCCACTACGCAAAAATCTTAAAACTTAAAAATCAAAAATGTAAAAAGTCCCCCAACAATAAGAATTTCATAAACTGTGAAGTTATTTATAATTACCATCATTGGTACTGTGTATTGAGCAATGCCTAGACAAATGACGATAAAAAGTGGAGAATTGAAACAAACATGAAAAAAGAAGAGGAAACAGAGGGTGAAGCCGACTCCGACTGGCATCTTCAGCTCGTCAGGTTTTACCTCCGGGAGCGAGCGGGTAGAGAGCCAACCTC
>Ga0307509_10011361_pt1 | contig 10793 bp, 8 predicted proteins | sample 10_EM_MG_FD_202245 | JGI IMG/M metagenome (GOLD analysis project Ga0307509, IMG submission 202245) | Populus trichocarpa ectomycorrhiza microbial communities from riparian zone in the Pacific Northwest, United States - 10_EM | ecosystem: Host-associated > Plants > Roots > Unclassified | place... | reverse complement strand
CCTCGGGCTGCTGCTGAAGTCGGGCTACAACGCGACCAAGGCGTGCAACAGTTCCACCCAGGTGATCATCCACACGGCCGACGCGGACAGCGACTCCAACGCCCGCTGGTTCTACGACGGCATCAAGGCGCAGGGCGTCAACTGGGACATCACCGGGCTGAGTTACTACTGCATGTGGCACGGCACGCTGGCCAACATGGGCAGCGTCGTCTCGGACATGAAGTCGCGCTACGGCAAGGACGTCATCATCGCGGAGACGGCCTACCCGTTCACGACGTCCGACGCGGACGGCACCGCCAACTCGGTGACTTCGGGCTGCTCGGGCTATCCCCTCACGTGGGCGGGCCAGGGCGCGGAGTTCACGGCGGTACAGAACACGGCCCGGAGCGCGGGTGCGATCGGCGTCTTCTACTGGGAGCCGACCTGGTACGCGGTCACGGGCAACGGCTGGGACCCGGCCAACATCTCGGGCAGCGGTGACGGTTGGGACAACATGGCGATCTTCAACTGGACCGGTCAGGTGAATCCGAACGTGAAGTGGACGCCGTAGCAAGGTAGTTCGGCGCTCGACCTCGACTCCTGCGTCTACGACGGAGAGCGGCACCGCCGGTCCAGGCGGTGCCGCTCTCCGTCGTCCTCACGGCTGATGATCCGTCAGGGACCTGTATACGGCCGAGGACTTGGGGTTGTCACGGCAACGCCACACGCCGTGCGGGCAGTAGTCGCTGATGGTCTGGTAGAGCGGGCGCTGGCCGGCCATCCAGGTGAGCATGCCGCGCATGTAGGTGGGGTTGTCGCCGTTGTCGAACAGGCCCCACTCGGGGTAGGCGATGGGTTTGTGGTGGGCGCGGGCGAAGTCGACCTGCGCCAACAGCCCGTACGGTTCGGTCAGTTGCCGGGAGAAGTTCAGACCGCGCGGGGCGTCGTACGCATCCATGCCGATGACGTCGACGTAGTCGTCGCCGGGGTAGCAGTCGGTCCAGGGGATCGCGTCGCGGCCGCGGGTGGGGGTGAAGTCGAAGCGGAAGCGCTGCCCGGGGACGGATCGCATCGCGGTGACGATGCGCGTCCAGTAGCGCTTCCAGGAGGCGGGGTCGGGTGCGCAACGGTGGGTGTAGGTGGTGCCGTTCATCTCCCAGCCGAGGACGATCTCGGTGTCCGGAACGCCGAGTTGGACCAGCCGTCGGGCGAGTGCGCGGAAGTGGTCGTCGTAGCGCCCGGCCGCCCCGTCCTCCAACTCGGCGCGGACCACGTCGTCGGGGAGGTGCGCCTCGTTGCGGTCCAGCATCGGCACGTTGAGGACGAGAAGCCGGTCCTCCTCCTTCCGACGCCAATCGGCCCACGGGGAGAGGTCGTTGGAGGCGCCCTCGATGTCGCTCCAGTTCTCCCCGGGCAGATACGCGTGCCCGACCCGGGGTTCGGGCCGCCCCAGCCAGGCCCCGAACTCCGCGACCCGGCGCACGGCGTCGGCACCGTAGCCGACGTAGGCGCCGTAGGCCGTGGGTGGGCCGGACGCCTGCGCCGGGGCGGTTCTCGCGGGCGGAGGCGGGGATTCGACACCGGGTACGCAGGCGGGCCCGGTCAGCAGCACGAGCGCGAGGGCGACGGTGAACAGGGCCGGCGGGGTGCGGCGCGTCCCGTGCGGGGGCACTCGGCTCTCCTTCTTCGGGGGGGTGCGGGGGCGTCGGACAACGGCGGGTGTGGGGTTGTTCCGACGCCTGAGCAACGTATCAGCGCAGGGCGGAAGATGGTGACGTAACGCCCTATGGGCGACATGACCGCCGAACGTGCAGCACTGTGTCGGCCGACCCGGGATTCCTGGCGGCCTTTCCGCCCGCGCCGGGATCACGCTCCCGCGAAAGGACTGCGCGCCGGCGCGAAAGACGGCACCCGTGTGGCCTTGGAAGAGTCGGGTCCATGGATACGGAACTGGTCAAGAACGTGGTGCTCGTCCACGGCGGGTTCGTGGACGGGTCCGGGTGGCGGGAGGTGTACCGGCTGCTGACGGACGACGGGTTCCGGGTGAGCGTCGTGCAGCATCCGACCCTGTCCCTCGCGGGCGATGTCGCGGTGACCGAGCGGGTGTTGGACGCGCTGGACGGGCCCGCGATCCTGGTCGGGCACTCCTACGGCGGGGCCGTCATCACCGAGGCCGGCAACCACGAACGGGTCGCCGGGCTCGTATACATCGCGGCGTTCGCACCCGACAAGGGCGAGTCCGTCAACACCTTGATCGCCGACCCCGCGCCGGGCGCACCGGTGCCGCCGATCCTGCCGCCGGTCGACGGCTTCCTGTTCCTGGACCGGTCCAAGTTCCACGCGTCCTTCGCGGCCGATCTCCCGGTGGCCGAGGCCGAGTTCATGGCCGACTCGCAGGTGCCGTGGGGGCTCGACGCGCTCAGCGGCGCGATCGGTGAACCGGCCTGGCGGCACAAGCCGAGCTGGTACCTGGTGGCGACCGACGACCAGATGATCCCGCCTCCCGCGCAGCGGGCCATGGCCCGGCGGGCGGGCAGCACGGTCACCGGCACCGACGCCGGCCACTCCGTGTACGTGTCCCGGCCGGACGCCGTGGCCGACCTCGTCCGGCAGGCCGCGGCCGACGCCTGACGCCTGACGCCTCCGGTGTCCCCCATCTGCCGCACTCCCGACGGCTTCCCCTCCCCACACCTCAACTCCCAACACCTCAACTCCCCGCCCCTGAACGCCCGTTCAACAGGTGTTCACACCGGGCACGCACCGAAGGATCAGCATGACGACCCCTCAAGCCCCAGACGCCCGTCGTATCCCCCAAGTCCAGACCGTGCGCGGCCCGGTAGCCGTGAACGACCTCGGTTCCGTCCTGATGCACGAGCATGTCTTCGTCGTCAGTGAGGAACTCCGGCAGAGCCTCCCGGAGACCTGGGACGAGCAGGAACGGATCGCCGACGCCGTCTCCCGGCTGAAGGCCCTCGCCGCGACCGGTGTCTCCACGCTCGTCGATCCGACCGTCATCGGGCTCGGCCGCAATGTCGCCCGCGTCGCCCTGGTGAACGAGCAGGTCGACCTCAACATCGTTGCGGCGACCGGCATTTACACCCTCGCCGACATCCCCGACTTCTTCCGCTACCACGGCCCGGGCACCCTGCTCGGCGGCCCCGAGGGTATGACCGACCTGTTCGTCCGCGAACTCACCGAGGGCATCGCGGACACCGGCATCAGGGCCGCGTTCCTGAAGTGCGCGATCGAGACCGAACTCACCCCGGGTGTCGAGCGGGTGATGCGTGCGGTGGCCCAGGCCCATCTGCGTACCGGTGCTCCGATCACGGTGCACACAAGTGCCGCCGCCCGTACGGGACTTGTCGCGCAGGACGTGCTGCGCAGCGAGGGTGTGGATCTGGGCGCGGTGGTCATCGGGCACAGCGGTGACAGCACCGACCTGGACTATCTGCACCAGCTCATCGACAACGGTTCGTACGTCGGCATGGACCGCTTCGGTCTCGACGCCCTGCTGCCCGAGGACCAGCGGGTGGCGACCGTGGCGGCGCTCGCGCGCGAGGGGTTCGCCGAGCGGATGGTCCTGTCGCACGACGCGTCCTGCCACATCGACTGGTTCCCGCCGGGCGTACGGGAGCAGATCGCGCCGAACTGGCACCACACCCACCTGCACGACCAGGTGCTCCCGGCCCTGCGCACCGCCGGTGTCACCGAGGCGCAGCTCACCACCATGCTGGTCGACAATCCGCGCCGGTACTTCACCCCGGCGGTCAACTCCTAGCGGCCGCCCCTGGCTTCGCGCGGAGTCATCCCGAACTCCGCGCGGAACGCGGTGGCGAAGGAGGCGTGGCTGCCGAAGCCGCTGGCGTGGGCGATCTCCGCGATCGAGTACGTGCTCCAACTGGCGCTCGCCAGACGGGTTCTGGCGACGTTCAGCCGTTCGCGGCGGATCAGGTCGCGTGCGGTGGTGCCCGCGGCCTGGAGCACCTGCTGGACGTAGCGCGCGGACCAGCCGAGCGCTCGCGCGATGGCGACGACGTCCAGGTCACGGTCGCAGGCATGCTCGCGGACGTAGCGCCGGATCGCGGCCTCGACATTCGCCCGCTGACCGGTGGGCGCCGAGTCGACGCCGCCCTCCACGGCCAGGCACACCAGATCGAGGACCCGGTCACAGGCGATGTCGAAGGTGGTCTCGGAGAGGTGCTCGCGCTCCTCGTGCAAGGTGGTGATCAACTGCCGTACGACCCGGCCGAGTCCGCGGTCGCCGTGGAGCAACTGCGGTCCCCCGGCGGCGAGCGGGCTGCGCGCGGAGAGGTTTCGGCCGGTCACGATGAGGGAGATGCTGCGGAGGTCGGTGCCGTGCGCGAACGTCAGCGGCCGGTCGATGTCGCACAGTGCCATGGCGCCGGGCCCGATCTCGCCGGACGCCCCGGCCTGCTCCACCCAGGCCGACCCGGCGAGCGGGACGAGGAGTTCGTGCGTGCCGCGGGGATCGGCGCGGATGTGCCGGGTGTCCCGCTGGACCACCTCCTCTCCGCCCGAACACTGCGCGAGGCCGTAGGTCTTCGACCGCTGCCACTCCAGGTGCCCGGTCCAGGGGGCGCCGCGGTCCGGCACTTTGATGCGGCTCGCGCCGTGGAAGTCCGTGAAGACCTCGTCCCAGGCACTCGCGGAGGAGAAGGTCAGCGCTTGGCTCCAGGAAGACACACCTCATCCTATCCACCCGAAACCGGCGATGCTCATGACAGCGGAACGCCCCGTTTCCCCACTCCTGTGATCGAGTTCACGCCGCCGGGATCGAACTTTTGGACCGGTCCCGCATCTTGTTCTCGTTGACAGCACTCCCTCCGGAAGCGAGCCCTCCCCCATGTACGTGCCCCGTCGCTTTCTCGCCCCCGTGGTCCTCCCGGCCGACCCGTCCTGTTCCGTCCTGCGCGACGCCGTGGTCGACGTCGACGCGGACGGCCGCATCGCCTTCTGCGGTACGGCGGCCACCGCTCCCCCGCTGCCGACCGACGTCCCGGTCACCTCGCTGTCCGGCATCCTCGCTCCCGGCCTGGTCAACACCCACGCGCACTCCCCGATGACACTCCTGCGGGGACTCGGCGGCGACCTCCCGCTGCTGTCCTGGCTCCAGGACGCCATCTGGCCCGCCGAGTCCCGCATGAGCCCCCGGGATGCCCGCGCGGGCATGCTGCTGGGCTGCGTCGAGATGCTGCGCTACGGCGTGACGACCAGCGCCGAGATGTACGCGCACGCCGAGCAGGTGGCCGACGCGGCGCTGGAGGCCGGGAGCCGGGTGCTGATCGCGCCCGCCTACTTCGACCGGCCCGGCGACGACTGGCGTACCGCTCTCGCGGCCATAGGCAAGTGGATCGACACGGACGGACTGCGCTTCGGACCGGGTGAGCGCGTCGAGCTCTGCTACGGCCCGCACTCCGCCTACACCCTGCCGCCCGAGGCACTGCGCGCCACGGCGGAGGAGGCGGCGCAGCGCGGCGCCCTGGTGCACATCCATGTCGCGGAGACCCTCGCCGAGGACGTCGCCCAGCGCGAGTCGCACGGTTCGGTTCCTCAACTGCTCCTGGAGACAGGGCTGTTGGACGGTCGGCTGCTCGCGGCGCACGCCGTGCATCTCTCCGACGACGACATCCGGCTGCTCGCCGAATCGGGTGCCGGTGTCGCGCACTGCCCGGGTTCGAACGCCAAACTCGCTTCCGGCATCGCCCACTTGCACGCCCTGCGCGCCGCGTCCGTCTCCGTCGGCCTGGGCACCGACGGGCCCGCGAGCAACGACGACCTCGATCTGTGGGAGGAGGCCCGCCTCGCGATGATGTTCTCCCGTCTCGCCACCGCCGACGCCATGGCCCTCACCGCCGCGGACGCCTTCCTCATGGCGACCTCGGCCGGAGCGGCGGCCCTGGGCCGGACCGACATCGGTGCGCTCCGCCCGGGAAACTGGGCGGACATGATCCATCTCTCCGTGGACGGGCCGTACTTCGCCGCGGGCCTCGACGTCGAGGACGGGCGGCTGCTCGCCAACCTCATGTGGGCGGCCGGTTCGCGCGCGGTCCAGGACGTCTGGGTCGCGGGCGAGGCCGTCGTCGTGGACGGCGAGACGGTCAAGGCCGACCGCGTCGCCGCCCAGCACGCCGCCACGGAGGCGGCCACACGCATCGCGTGACCTGACCTCAGGCGTTTGGACCGTTCCTGTTCCCCGCTCGACCCCTACGGGAGGCGTCATGGCATCGGCATCCCTCACCTCGCCGACCCTTGTCGGACGGTCGGCCGAACTGGCCGTTCTCGACCGGCACTTCGACACCGCCCTCGCGCGGGGAGCCGCGCTGATACTGACCGGCGAGGCCGGGGTGGGCAAGACCGCGCTGCTGGACGCCGCGGCGGCGCGTACGTCCGAAGCGGGCTTCCGGGTGCTGCGGATCTTCGGCTGCCCCTACCAGAAGGGCATCGGTTTCTCGGCGTTGAACCAGCTGTTGCTACGGCTGGCCGAGGGGATTCCCGCGCTGCCCGCGTGGCAGGCGGAGACCCTCCAGGCGGTCCGCGGACTGTCCGAGGAGCAGCCGGCCGAACTGCTCGCCATCACGAACGCCGTGCAGGCCCTGCTGACGCGGACCGCCACCGAGACCGGTCCGCTCGCGCTGATCGTCGACGACGCGGCGTGGGTGGACCGGTCCAGCGCCACGGTCCTGGGGACCCTCGGCCGCTCACCGCACGCCGGGCCGATCGCCCTGCTGGCCGCGTCCAGGACCGGGGACGAGTCGTTGCTGAGCAACATCGGGATACCCGAGTACGAGGTCCGGCCGCTGGACGACGCGGCGGCGGACGAGCTGGTGGCGGACCGGTTCCCCGCGATGGCGGCCAGGGTCCGCCGGCGGCTGGTCGCGGAGGCCCGGGGCAATCCCCTGGCCCTGCTCGAACTCCCCGTCCCGCTCGACGACTTGCAGCAGACGGAGCGGGGCACCCTGCCCGCCGTACTGCCGTTGACCGAGCGGCTCAAGAACGTCTTCTCCACCCGGGTCGCCGCGCTCCCGTCGGCGACCCGGAAGCTGCTGCTGCTCGCCGTGCTGGACGGTTCGGGTGAACTGCACATCCTGCAGCGGGCGTCGGACGGACCGGACGGTCTCGGCGGGCTGTCCCCCGCCGAGCGCGCCGGGCTCGTGCAGGTCGACGGCGGCACGGGGCGGCTGGAGTTCCGGCATCCGCTGACCCGTTCCGCGGTGATGGACCTCTCGACCAGCGAGGAGCGCCGGTGGGCCCACCGGGCGCTCGCCGCGGAACTCCCCGAGGGCTCCGAGCACCGGGCCCGGCACCTCGCCGACGCGGCCGTCGGCCCCGACACCCAGGTGGCCGCCCTGCTGCACGAGGCGGCGTACAGCACGCTGCGCCGCGGTGACGCCGTCGCGGCCATCACCACCCTGCTGCGCGCCTCGGAGTTGAGCGCCACCGGCCCGGACAAGGCGCGGCGGCTGGCGGAGGCCGCCTGCCTGGGCGCCAACATCACCGGCGATCTGCGCAACGTCCGCGCGCTGCTGGACAACGCCGGCCACGCCGACCCGTCCGGCGTCGGCTCCCTCGCCGCCGCCACCGCCGCGGCCAGTCAACTCCTCAACGGCGAGGGCGATGTGGACACCGCGCACCGGCTGCTCATCGGCGCCATCGAGACCCACGAGTGGCCCGGGGACGGCGAGACGGCCGAGGACATCTTCCGCGAAGCCCTGAACACCCTTCTCCTGGTGTGCTTCTACGGCGGCCGGCCGGAACTGTGGCACTCCTTCGAGGACGTCGTGAAGCGACGCCGTCCACCCACGTCGGGCCGCCTGCTGCCGGTGATCCTGGGCACCTTCGCCGATCCGGCACACCGCGCGCTGCCCGTCCTCGACCGGCTCGACCACCTCGTCCGCGGCCTGCACCAACAGACCGATCCCGTACGGGTCTTCGGCGTCGCGCTCTCCTCCTCCTACGTCGACCGCCTCCCGGGGTGCCGCAGCGCGCTGCGCCGGGTCATCGACGACGGCCGCGACGGCGGGGCCATGGCCCTGGCGATCCAGGCGCAGTTCCTGCTGGCCGGCGACGCCTGTTCCGGCGGCCAGTGGGACGACGTGCTGGCGATGACCGAGGAGGGACTCGGCTGGTGCGAGACGTACGACTACCGTCTGACGGCGTCAACAGGCCGCTTCCAGCGGGGACTTGTGGCCGCCGCGCGCGGTGACGGCGCTGCCGCGCGGGAGATCGCGGACCGGCTCGTCTCCTGGGGCAACCCGCGCGGGCTGGGCGCGCTGCGCGTCTACGCCTCGCACATCCGGGCCCTCTCGGCGCTCGGCGACGCGGACTTCGAGACCGCTCACCGCCTTCTGCGGGCCCTCGTCATGCCCGGCGAGGTGCCGCGGTTCATGCCGCACGCCCTGTGGCTTCTGCTGGACTTCGCCGAGGCCGCGGCCCGCACCGACCGCCACGAGGAGGCGGCCGCGCACGTGGCGGCGTTCCGCAGGGCCGACATCCCGTCGATCTCGCCCCGGCTGGCCATGCTGACGGATGCCGCCGAGGCGATGGCGACCGCGGACTTCATCGACCACGACCTGTTCGAGGCGGCCATCGCGACGCCCGGTGCGGAGCGCTGGCCGTTCGACTGGGCGCGGATCTGTCTGGCCTACGGCGAGCGACTGCGCCGCGCCAAGGCGGGCGGCGCGGCCCGGGTGCATCTGGACGCGGCGCTCGGCACGTTCAAGCGTCTCGGCGCGGCCCCGTGGAGTGCGCGGGCGGCGGGCGAGCTGCGGGCGAGCGGAATCCCCGTCAAGCCGCTGGAGCCGGTCGAGTCCGACGGCCGGGAACGGTACGCGCTGCTGACCCCGCAGGAGCGGGTGGCGGCCCAACTGGCCGCCACCGGGCTGACGAACAAGCAGATCGCGACGCGGCTCTTCCTGTCCCCGCGCACGGTGGCGGCCCATCTCCGCAGTGTCTTCCGGAAGTTGAACGTCACCTCGCGGGGCGGCCTGCGTGACGCGCTGACCGCCCCGATGCCGTGACGTCTCCCGTTCAGCTCGCTTCGGGTTCCGCGTGCCAGATCCAGTTGGGGCGTTCGTAGGCCACCTCGAAGCCGAGGCGAAGCATGTTGTGCAGGGAGCTGTTGTGGGTGCCGGGCTGCTCGGCGCCGGTCTCGGCGACGAGGACCCGGCACCCCAACTCCCGTGCCGTGCGGGCCCGGGCGGCGAGCAGCGCGGTCTGCCCGCCGCGTCCCCGGGCGTGGGGCAGTACGGCGCCGGCGAACATCTGCGCCGTGTCGCCGCGCACGAGCATGGTGCCGGTGCCGACCAACTCCCCGTCCAGCCAAGCGCCGTAGGGGTGCCAGCCGGGCCGGGTCACGGTCGCGGCGCCCATCTCGGCGTAGTGCTCGACCGGCGTTCCGAAGGCCCGCATCATCACCGTGCCCCATTCCAGGGCGTGTTGGACCTCCAGCGGGGTGACGCTGATGCCGTCGGGGAGTACGTCCAGGGCGTCGGCGCGGGCGACGGCCTCCTCGGTCGTGCCGACGAGCTTCGCCCAGGAAGCGCCCTGGACGATGCCCTCCCGTGCGCAGATCTCCGGCCAGTCCTCGGGCAGGAACGCGGGCGCGATCTGGAAGACGGCCTGCGGGGTGCCTGCCGCGCGGTAGAAGTCGCAGACCTCTTCGACGAGTTGGGCGGTGACGGGGGCGGTGACACCGAAGCCGAGGGCCTTGCTCCAGAAGCGGGTGATGTCGTCGCGCATCGACAGCACCACCCCGCCGCCGAGCCTCGTGGCGGTCATGCCCAGCGCGGTACGGACGGGCTCGGGAGTCTCGGTCTGGAATCGGTAGAGGGCCTCCGCCTCGGACTGCTCGGCGACGGACGGCTGGACGGCGGTCGTCATGGGTTTCTGTTTCCCTCTCGGGTTCGTCGGGAAGCGACGCGGACAGCCCGCCTGTGAACAGGCGGGCTGAAGCGGGGAGTTGACAGGTGCTCAGAGATGGGGCATCAGGCCTGGTGGGCCGCGGCCTTCTTGATCAGGTCCGCCACCGCGGCGGGCTGGGAGACGTAGATGGCGTGGCTGCCCGCGGCCTCCGTCACGGTCGCGCCGGCGCGCTCGGCCATCAGGCGCTGAACGGGCGGCGGGATCATGTGGTCGTCGGTCGCGACGAGGTACCAGCTGGGCTTGGTCCGCCAGGCCGGCTCGGTGATCGGACCGCCCAGCGCCTCCAGGCCCCACGGAACCTGCGAGTCGGCCAGGAACGCGGCGTCCTCGGCCGGCAGGTCGCCCGCGAAGGACGCGGCGAACTTGGAACGGTCCAGGAAGAGGAAGCCGTCGACGGGCGGCAGGATCGGCGGCACGGGCGCGCCGGGCGCCGGGTCGGCGACCAGCGTGCCGACCGACTCGTCCTTGTCCGGCGCGAAGGCCGCGATGTAGACGAGCGCGGCGACACTCTCGTGGCGTCCGGCCTCGGTGATCACGGCGCCGCCGTAGGAGTGGCCGACGAGGATCGCCGGGCCGTCCAGGGCGTCGAGGGCCCGCCGGGTGACCGCCACGTCGTCGGCGAGGGACACGGTCGGGTTCTGCACGACGCTGACGTTGAAGCCGTCCTGGGTGAGCAGGCGGTGCACCGACTGCCAGCCGGAACCGTCGACGAATCCGCCATGCACGAGAACGATGTTCTTGACGGCACTCATGCCGTAGCTCCTTGGTTGTCTTGTCAGAAACCCTCTGGACGGGTCCAAACTAGGCCGGACCCGTCCGCCGGGGCTTCGACCAAATGACCTAGTTGCCGGCCGGGGCTTCCACGAAAGCCG
>Ga0307509_10011359_pt1 | contig 10793 bp, 7 predicted proteins | sample 10_EM_MG_FD_202245 | JGI IMG/M metagenome (GOLD analysis project Ga0307509, IMG submission 202245) | Populus trichocarpa ectomycorrhiza microbial communities from riparian zone in the Pacific Northwest, United States - 10_EM | ecosystem: Host-associated > Plants > Roots > Unclassified | place... | reverse complement strand
GGCGTGAGACGTGAGACCCGGGAGGGACCAAAAAAGGTGCTGCCGCCCCAGACACCAGGCGACGTCGGAGCAAGCAGCAAATTAGTTGTGATTACACGAGCGGGGATGAGGGGTGGGTCAGGACGCAACGCCGACGGATCAGACGCAGGGTCCGTTTTTGCTGATGAATGCCTGGGGGACTGCACACCACACTGCCTTCAGGGCCACAATGAAAATGACTCTACTCGCGGTATTATCCTTAACATGTTTCAAGTATGTATGGTTCTTGCGGAGGATACCCTTCATGGCCTTCCAAACATTCTCAATTGGGTTTAGATCGGGACTGTGTGGGGGGTGTTCGGCGACCCTGATGCCATGCGATTCCAACCACTCTTTGGTGACCTTTGCCTTGTGGATTCTCGCGTTATCCTGAAAGAAAAACCTTCCAGGAGTATAATGAGGGAATAAACCTTCCTCCAGGATCTTAATATAAGAGCCAGCACTATAGCCATTCTTTGGAGCGTTCTCATCCCGTTCCATAACCTGTAATTCCGACCGCCCCCCCTTCTCGATAGCCCCCCAGACCATGAATGTGAGGCAAGACTTGACATGTTCACTCTCATTGATAGCCCATTGTTTTCATTTATCCTTTGGGAGTCGAAAAATCCAACCGTCTGGACAATTGGGTGAGTTTTGTACGGAAGACTCATCGCTATAAATGCCCTAGGGAAAATGTTAGTGAAGATCATCATAGGGGAGGCTAATACATGCACATACCTCCACCAATTCTTGGTCTTTCTGACGATAATTACGTGCTATCCGTAGCCTTTCTTTCACATCTTTCTCCTGTAGGCGAACTCTCTTACAACGCCTCCATTTGCGACGTAAATTGGGCCCAAGAGCGCGCCGAACAGTATTGATGCACACATTGGCACCACTAACCTCAATGAGGTCACGAAAGTATATATTAGAGAAACCTCTCCCAAGGCGAAGTAAACAGCGTTTAATTTGACGATTTAGCTTCTTTGGACGACCCGTTCAAGGCCTGGAACCAAAGTGGTTGAGCTCGCGTGCCCGTTTGACGGTGCAGTAGACAGTCTGCCGGGTACACCCAAATTCTGAGGCGACGGCTGATCGTTTCGAACCCAAACTTATTGCCTCAAATATCCGTGCTCGGTCATGGGAATTTAGTTCTTTTCGTCGCTGCTGGGGAGTTTGCCGATCTCCACTTATAACAGTACCAAAAGCTCGCTGAGAAGTCATTTTTTGGTGGTGATGTGAAAAATAAATAAAATTGGAAGGGTTGGAAGGGTGTTGTGTAAAAACGCGTTGTGTCCTAAACTAGGTGGGCTGGGGTGGGGTTGGTGTACAGACTTATTGATCATAACTGTACCTACTATATGGAAATTTTAACTAGAAATCTATTCCAAGTACTGATTATCTAACAAATAGTAATTCAATCATCAATTATCACTTGTGTGTTTCAAGAGTGCAGTTTATTTTATTTTGCGCATATTTTTTTATGTTGATTATTACCAAGTGCAAGACATTGAACTATTCAAATATCATCTTCTTTAGATGTATAGTGAGTAGGTTGTTGTAAGTTTTGTTGCCATTGATGAAGTGAAAATAGTAACCCATTACTAGGGGGTGACCCATAACTAGGTATAATACGTTAATTTTGGCTCAAGGTAGCGAGCCCACCCCACCAAGCGGGTATACGATGCAAGCGACACAGGGAGATAAATAAGGAAAGAGGTGGGAAGAAAGGTGGGAGTCTGTCTATTCTATCCGAACGCTAGCGCTTCCGAACCCGCTATCTCCCTAGGGTTTCATCCAGTTCATCGGCCACGACCTTAGGGGTGACGGTCTAAATAAATTAGTTCCAGGTCGGGTTATGATCCTGACTTCCCCGCGGCACTGTTCCCCTGATTGTTTTCGCTTCCTGAATAATAGAGCGCAGGAGATATACATCAGCGGCAATTGCTCCGGCACCAGCATCGATAAAGTTCTGGAGGAAAGGCCACTTCTGGGGGCGATTCTCCCGTCTATCAACAATTGAAAACAACTGGGTACATACAAGTCCCAACAGGAATCATCATTTGAATATCGGTATTGACGAGGGACCCTCTATGGCGAATAATCATAGTCTAGTGCGAACTATTTCATTCAGCCTCCTACCTACTCATCACCAGGAACACCAAAGCACACTTATATAAACTATATCCGGCCCCAAGTGCAGACCCTCTTGTCGGAATCCTACCTTTGCTAGAAAGTCCTCTGATACGAGGATTTGTGCCCGAACTATACCCGGTGCAAAAGGAGTCATGATCCCGCTGGCATGGGAGGGGGTGGGTTTATCATGGCCAGCAGGCTTCTGCTTCTTCGGGGCTTGAGGAAGGTCCTCAGTCGACGAGCGGTTCGGGACACGTGGGGATGTGCTACTCATAATAGGGTCAAAAAGAAGCGAACATCAGCGACAGGAGCCTTTGTGATGGCGAGGGTGGCCACCGGAGCGGAGATAAATTCTTCCGGGGTTATGGTTATAATAATATTTTTTTTTAATTGTCATGAAGAATGGTTGTGGTGATGGTTGTAGAGGTCGAATACTTTGTTTGGGTACTTTGGTGCGGTGGTTTCGAAGAGGAAACATGAAGACTCGGCCGCAGAATTTATTGAGAGGGAGGTTGGCCCGCTGCATCAACCCACCAAAGCAATTATGACATTCCGATAGTGCTCCACTCTCTCATTGTAGGAGTAACTGGGAAGTTCTTCAGCTATTGATAGATGCCATTTATGTCAAGATCTGAGTAACCTTACCGGTAGTTGTTACACACAACCCTCAAACACCACCTCGAATACCGGTATCTATTTGGTTAGGTCTCCTGGGGACATGCTTAGCACATCATACAGTAAAAACTCAAGTGGTAGGACCGTGTGCTATCTAGTTGAAAATTCCCCACTCTAGAATAGGAGTAAAAAACACGGCAAAAAACTAGGTGTTCAGCCCCTCTTAAAGCCATAAAAAAACAAAAAAACAAAAAAACATCAGACTTTACCAGAGACGGTAACTCCAACGACCTAGAACAGGGCTCGATTATTTGGGGGTTTTTAGACTTCGGGGTGTGAAACGATTCACGGCGAGTGACGAATGGTGAAACGAAACGAAAATGCCAAGGAACACACCTAAAATGATCGCATTCAGGGGCGGGGAAAAACTCTTCACTAACTTAACAACAATAGTCTCACGCTCTACGACTCCACGATGCTCAATGCTCAACTCTCTAACTAACTAAGGGCGATCACAGGAGTATATATCCACAAAGACATCATATCCATCCATGAGGCACCACACTACTCCATGTATGAGTCTCTCTTTCCCCCGTGAGCACTCCCGGCTAACTAAAACGAAAACAAACACTTTCCTACCTCCGGGCTCCCAGCTCTCACACGCTGGCCTTACAGTGCTTCTGCTTTTCTCCCGCCTTTTCTCCCGCCTTTCCCGAAAGCTGCACGATCCCAAAATTATCGCACATTCCTGCATTCGCAATGCTTTCCCAAACGTATAAACCAAACGCCCAATGCCGGAGCCATATGCCCGAATCCTCAGGGCATATCCAAAGCCACAAACAAGCGCGCTCCCGGAGGCTATCTGGACAAAGGAAGTATCGTGTGGGGGTATGGCGAGCAGCACCATTTTCAACAATTTTTACTGTATGTCCCAACACTCGATTATCTCTAGCGTAAAGGATGTAAAGAAGGCGGGCTGGTAGTGGCATTGGTGATGGTTTAGTACCGGGGATTGGGCACATCATAGCACGTCGGGAGGTGTTGGTCTAGTATACTCGAGTACCGGTATTGCCAAAAAAAAAAGCAACTCTCTATTCTAATCCTACTTGTATTATACTCGTACCACTATGTCCGTTGACGCATCCGGTCTTTTTCTCCCTGGGTGTCCCACAAGCCAATCACAAATTCCCGCCAACAAGCTACTACCGGTAACCCACAGTTAGCATATGCTCCAGCCCGCAAAGTTCCGGCTACCTTTGGGGGAGCCATACCCGGCTGTTTCGTGGCGTTTGTGGCATTGCAGCTCCGCGGGCACCCTGCATCTCGATCCGTTTCTCACTACTTGGCTAATTAGTTCGCCTGGGTCTGTGGCGTGCAGGTCCACAGGGGGGCAAGCTTGCCAACGCCAACCATGTCTCCGCCATGACTGCGGGCCAATGAGGGCCCCTAAGCCACTATTTTTTGTGATCGATGAGTGGAGGTGGTGCGGGGGTTGGGCTACGGTAATTGGCCTACTCCACTTAACCCCATTCCAAGGCCAAAAACGTTTTTCACAAGAAATCACTCGACCCAGATAGGAATAGACTTGTTCAAAAATATGAAACGGTCGAGCTGTATACCGGAAACTTGGGAGAGTGAGAGAGGCGCTGGAGAATTACATTTTATCTAAGAGGGCTGGAAAGGCCCAGTATTTATGTAGCGGAATAACAATATATATCCATAGTGGAAAAGAGATCCAAGGTGATAGGATTGAAGACAAGAGAAAACAGATGAGAACAGAATTGCATACGTGACAAACCGGACGAGCGACGACAACGGGGGGGGATGCGAATAGGGTAAGCTGAACTCGGATAGCATTAACCGGAACTAAGGCTTTCTAACCAGCGTTGCCGTACTCAAAGACTTAGAGAGTACATATCGGAAAGCTTAGTTTCAACAAGACTTGCTGTCTGGAATGAGGTGCCTAGGTTGTTCGGAATGTGGAATGGTCGGTATTGCAGGAATGGTGAATTTATGGCTGGAGAAGGAATGATAGTACATACTTGAGAGATATGAGGACTGGTATGGGATGGCCGAGACCCTGATGGATGTGCAGGACTTGGAACTTGGTATATAGAGTCTGTTATGGTTGATGCTTAGAGAGTTATAAGGCAAGCGCGACAGGACGGATGAATATGATTCCATTTAGAACTGACTTTTGAATTGAAAATTCCGTTCAGAACCAGCATTGGATTCCAGTGAAAGGATAATTGTATTCCTCTATCGAATCCACCGAAATACAACATAATATATATGGCCCAGTGTAGCGATGTCGCCAATCCTCGCGAGGAATATTCATCTCCTTTGCCATACCCTTGTCGCCAGATACCGTAAGAACTGGAGTGATTGAACCACGCGGTAAGGCACCCTGGATCCCCTCTCTTGGATGGGAGGGAGAGAGCACTACGAAAACCGACGGCATAAGCTCGGGGCCCAAGACCAAAAAACAAAGAAGTTCTTGTCATTGCCAGCAAAGGGAGTTCAGATGTCTCAGCGCGAGGTTCAATTATTCCTGTTCTTGCGACAGTGAGTAGGAAGCTGATGTCAAACACTGGCTTTCCAACAGATTCAGGCTTGGGAAGTTTATATAGCATAGGGAAAACCACTCTGCCAACACTCATCTTACGAGTCGTAGTTCTTCAGGCGAGTAAGATGTTGGGTTTAAAAATAGTAGGGGTGCAGGTGTTTTGTTTTATTTTGTTTTATTTTATTTATCGGGGGAACTTATCCTGAAGGTTGTTAAAGTTATCGTTTGGTTTATAATGTGCTCCACCCTTTCTTGATTAGTTAGTGGTGTATTTGTCTATTCTAACCACCCGTCACACACTATGGAATAGCTAAGTACACCTAGGCCTTGATGTGCTCTATGTTTAATAGACGCTGAGCTTAACCGGATGGCTCGCTCTCCTAAGTGCTACCTCCTGTATCCTAGTAGTATGAGTGTGGTATTGTGCCAACCAAATTTATACCATGAGGTGGAGGACTATCAACTCCCAAACCTAATAGTGTGGCGAGTATTCACATCCTACTACTAAACCATTGCCAAACCCTGGGTCTCAGTCGCACTGTTCCCAAGCGTCCAGTCCGGTCAGTCTTTTGCTTAGGACGGGACTAACGCCAGCTTCTAAGACTCCGCTCGGAACTAAGGCACCTCCAGTAGTTCGTCCTCACCTCTGTCCGAGACGGACGGCAGGGCCCATCGGTGTCTCACTGTGAAATACCTCGGGGCTTTCGAGTGATAAGGTGTGATTATGAAACGAAACTCCAAGATCAAGGCCTGTTGGGAATCATGACATGCTACTCGGCATGCTCTCATGATGATTCCTCGTGGTTCGGATAGTTTCTGGGAACACGCTTTGGCTTTGGGCATGTGTTTGTGTTTCGACTTGGGTATCTCGAAGGCAGGAATGCCCCAGAGTTTTGGAACGGCGCAGCCGCCTGGAAAGCCGTGGGACAAGTGGGAGCGGTGCAAAGCTAGTATGAAAGAGCCGGATACATGAATGCCATATGCCCGAAGGCTATGGGTAGTGGGAGTTTGTCTTTCGTTTGTTAGCCCAGGAGTGAGCAAGGGGAAGGGAAGACATTGAGGGAATAGTATGGGCATATGTGGTGGTCCATGGGAGGATAGAAGGATATTGTGTTGTGGTTATATCTACTCCTATCTTTACCGTTAGTTAGTTAGCATTGTTGATAGGTGGTCGTTGGGTGAAGGAAGCTTCCTCGCTCCTGAGTTGTGCGAGTTTTTTTCATTAGAACTTGACCTTTCGCAGTCGTCGTTTCGTTTCCCAGCTGTCGCCGTCGACCAATATCTAAAAAGGCCACAAATATTTGCAGAAATCCTCAGGTATCTGCGGGAATTTTCAGAAATCTGCGGGCAGCTTTAAATATCTCCAGATGTCAGCCACCTGTAAACAAAATATTGGCTAGTCACATGAGACATACTGAAAGCCTACGGGCACCGCCGGGTACTCATGAAGCCTGTAGCTTTCCCAAAGCATGGGCTACGAACCCTGGCGAGTCTCACGTTGGTCTGGTGTGGCCCGACTGCAAGCCGGCCGGCTATCCGCAGGCAGACATGGCAGCCTATGAAAGCTGGCTCTTCCAGACTCTCGTGTAATCACCACAGATGCCTCTAAGTGCTTTTAATTCTATTGAGCATTGGGGTTCAGACATATGTTCATCCCTAGAGAGATGCAGCCTCTTACTAACTTGGTGAGATATCCTCGTGTGCGTAACACTATCTATCTACATACAGCCAGTGCAAAGGGCAATGAGTCCCACTATTCCGCGCTAGAGATACTTCCCTCGATAAAAGTAATATTCTCAACACAAACTATTCTTCACGCAGGCTCGGTCACTTACTCATAACACATATATCATACTAAATTTAAAATTACTCTAGTACTATATGCAGTGTTCCCAACGGGCTAGGCCGATGGTATGCCGTAGGCCGGGCTAAGGCAGGCCGCTCCGGAAGACAGCCTAGGCCCATATAGGCCAAATTTGATTGGCCTACGAAAGCATATCAGGCCTGATAGGCGCCTATAGGCCCGGAGATCAGCGTTGAGAACAAATTGCGTTAAGGGTATTCAACCCCCCCTCCTCTCTTTCAAGTTTATCGCCTTTGATTTTTTTCCTCCTTTACCGTCGGCTATTATGATACTTCTTAATTAATCCCAAAACGAGTGATACTCAACAAACGCAATAAAGCCTTAGAAATTTACCTCCAGGGCCACGAGCATGACCCTATCATACCATCATTCCCCCCTATTTTTCAGGAACTACTGTAAGTCCCCAAGCAAATAAAGTGAAACCGTTGTATTTTCCATGTTACCGTAGAATCTCGAATAATTGAACAATGTGCTATGTCGTTGGAGTTGCCTTCTCTGGTAAGGTCTGGTGTTTTTTTGTTTTTTTATGACTCCCAGAGGGGCTGAGCAGCTCTTTTTTGCCGCAATTTTCACCCCTTTTCCGAGGTAGGGAATTCTCGACTACATAGCACATTGTTCAATTATTCGAGATTCTACGGTATTTTGTAAACTATTTACAGTCAACCTCTCTTATTAATGCCTTTGAAATAGTCACCGTCCTACTGCACACAGTTGATCTACCAACAGCAACTCAATTTCTACAATTAATTCAACTAATTAATTCACTACCTCTAGTATTTTTTTGTGTTTTTTTGCTAATAAGCGAAAGGGTTACTTTATTTTTAATCATATTCCGTAATTGGGAAACATTTACCGTGAATTTTGCTGTTGACACAGAGCAGCCACTCGCTATGAGTGGGTCGGCCGAAGCCGTATAGGCCGGCCTAGGCTATATAGGCTAGGCTAGCCTATCAGGCGGCCGGGAAAAACCCTATATGGCTTATAGGCGGGGCCAGCCAGGCCAAGCTCAGGCTTAACCAGTCCTGCAGGCTCGGGCCAGGCTAGATCCGAGAGAATTTGGACAGGCCGGGCCCGGCTTTATCGAAGCCTAGCCGGCCTGGCCCGTTGGGAACACTGACTATATGACAGGAGCTAACTATCACTAGCACTGTTGAGCCAACTAATCTATAACTCCCCCTTGGTGTTGGAAATTTGGCTGCTCACCACATGAAGATTTTCCCATTGGCCTTCATCGGGGGCGCAACCACCATCTTCTGTTACATACAGTTGCTTGAGCACTGTTCCACTCCAGTACTACTAGCCCTACACCGGCTGCGACATTGGCCCTGCTGCCTGCATACCCAATGCAACAGCATCGAACCCTGGTTTCCCTGAGTAGAAACACGAACACTCACGATAACCGAGCATCAATCTCATCCTCGGCTATGTACTCAACCAGCGGCCTGCAACTGAACTATGTCCGTGAGTATTCTGGCCCCATCTCGGGAGTGACTCAGGCAAGCGAGAGCTGAAGCCACTGGATGGGAGCAACTGATAAGAGATTAGGCGTGAGCAGAAAGGGTACCAGGGAGGGGGGTTCAGTCTCAAGGAGGATATAAGGCAGCCCATTCTTCCCTTTGTTTGTTCGTTATCAGTTCATCGTATTTCATTTTCATCCATCTTCGTTTCCTTATTCTTCACTACTATCGATCACTTTTAAAAATCCTTGCTTTGACAAGTTTTTTGTTAAAGTTACTCTCGTTTATATCTGCTATGAACAATTGGCACGTGTCTGCATTAGAACATTGAATCCGTTGTGCCTGAACTATTGTTGAAAAGTTAGGCCCTACAAAGTCATTGTTAGGCTTCCTCCTCTTTCCAACTTCCATTTTGAAGGAGGCATGGGGACGCTAGATATGTCTTAAAGTTGACACAAACAGATTGGTTTGATACGGGTCAAGAAATGCAGAAATAGTAGATTAGGTGAAATAATGATCTATGATACCACCGCTACCAAAATACCGGTGGGTTTTGCGATTTCGTTGAGAGACGAACACCCAGGTTTTCATTCTTTTACTTGGTTCCGGACGTGTGGATTGCTTCCTGGATTTTTCGCACAATTGTAGGCCATAGTGTGGCGGGGGGACTTAGGTGCTTACATCATCTGTATTTAAGAGAGGCTGAGGCCACTCTCATGAAGGGTTGATAATCCTGGTTTTTTTTCTACTCATGGGAAAATATGCGGGTTTGCTCTTCACTCTTCACTCCTCCTGTGGCTTGATCGAGCTATATATCATAGCCGTTACAACATCCGCCCTCGAGATTTCACACAAAATGAATATATCTGTTTCCCGTTTTTCCTCTTGGTCACCCTGATGGGAGGCTTAGGGCAAGTTTACCTAACCTTCTATCATAGTTCTGAAATTTATGAAACTAAATGGTGGCGTGTACTTGCTCATTTCAAAGGTTTCCGGAAATGTGGCCTTTAGCGTGGCGCTAACTTAGGTGTAGCCACCTGAGAAAAGGTCTCAAGCCTCACCTCCACATTTCCAGAAACTTTCGTAATGCGCAAGTATACCGGAACAATCTTCCTATATGGCGCGAAACTCTTTACCTAGACTAATTTTCTACCGTCCTAAATTCTTGTCACTAGACGGTCAAAATTTGACGTTGCCATGAAGGTGTGTTTGGAAATCCCCCCAGACACTAGATGATCCTCTAGGGTATGAAAACGCCGTCTGGCCCTCTTTACTGTAACGGTTGGCATAGTCTCGAAGTGCTAGCCGCCATAGCTAAACGGGCTGAGTTGTTTAGATTACCGATACCGGCGAAAGAATCCGCAAGTGAGAACCCGCTACAATCCTCGTACTCGAGTACGGTACTATACCGGTACCAGTACTGTATCTTGTATGATCTGCGAACCCTCTTGTTATTGTCCGTGGACAAAATCAACCGCGGGTCAACCATTTATGGCAACGCACCCCTACTCATCATGCTGCGCTGTCAACACCACTTGAAGAACTTTCTCTAGCTCAAATATGAATTTCTGCTATGTATTCTACATTATACTTATATCCTTGATTTTTTTCTTCGCTTTTAGTGATGGTGGGGTTGGTGGGGGAGTGTCGTTGTTATGGCTCATTTTCCCCTCTTGGTTGATCCGCGGTTAATTTTGTCCACTGACGATACCATGGCCTTTGTGCACTCAAATCTGAAGGGGTGTTACTGGCGAACGCGACCCTCGGTGTTTTACTTGGGCGCAAATAAAAGATTCGGACGGAGTGACATTGATATTTATGTTGCAACCACGGATTTTGTTTGTCGCACCGTCCGGATCATTAATTTGCGCCCGAGTACTGCCAGTACTCAGCACCTTACTGTAGGCCTTAAATGGGGGGGATTTAGCTGGCTGGGCGGATTGGTCGCTGAGCCAAGAAAACTGTAAAGAGTTTAGTGAGAATACCTGTAGCTTCTGTCACTCTTAAGGCGGGTGCTTTTTTTTTTTTTTTTTTGTTAAATCCCTGGATTTATTATGGGAAAATCCCGGCAAGCACCCTAAAGTATGGCCTAGAAAACCCTAAAAACATAAAAAACTCCATCACCGCCTACATAAAA
>Ga0307509_10011358_pt1 | contig 10794 bp, 9 predicted proteins | sample 10_EM_MG_FD_202245 | JGI IMG/M metagenome (GOLD analysis project Ga0307509, IMG submission 202245) | Populus trichocarpa ectomycorrhiza microbial communities from riparian zone in the Pacific Northwest, United States - 10_EM | ecosystem: Host-associated > Plants > Roots > Unclassified | place... | reverse complement strand
AATGCAAGAGGTTGAAGAACAGTTGCATCACAGGGAAAACTTGGAATTTGCTCACTATGGAAGCATTTTTTATTACTCACTACAGAATGGTTTTGAGTGTTAAGACTCTAGCCCGTGCAGCGCACGGATCAACTGCTAGTATTTTACAAACAAAACAACCAGGCTTGCTTGAAACCAGCACATTCAATGGAACGTTGCCCACTTTTATCGCTATCTTTGGAACTTTTCCTTGTAATCTGCGATGAGGTGGGTTGTAAATGTCATCTCATTTTTCCCAACATAAAGCTCGATACAACCCATTTGAAACGACTACGTCTCACCTGCAAAGCCTTGGCATACGTTGGCTGCTCCGGTTCTGCGCAGATTGACCATATCAGCAAAGTTTATTTCGCTGAAGGTGATGGTGCGCAATCTTCAGTGTTTGACTGAGGCAAAATGCATAACGACGGAGGCGACCCGAGAACTGAAGATTGAAGATCTTTCGTTATTTTCTTGTGGCCGTCAGCAACGGCAGAATATTACAGCCAATGAAGAGAGCGATACAGTTGATTATCTCATAATGCATGAGCTAATAATGCATAAATCTCGTAATGCATGGGTTTTGGTTGGGAACAATGATGGTACGCGGGGAAAATGCATACATAACGCATAATGCATAATGCATAGCCTAAAAATTGCAATATGCATTACGAGAATGGGAAAATCAAGGGAAATCGTGGGGTTAGCCATGTAAATTTCAACATTTTTGGGTTCCGTCATAGGGAAATTTCTTCGGCTGCTCAGTTCTCCCCCAAAGTACGCCATTTTCGTCCAGTTGCTTGTATTTTGGCAATAAAAAGATCCCACGCTGCATTGCCGGGTCCCTAATTTAGTTGTGGCGTCACGCTACCTGTAGTGGTCACGGAGAATCACACACGCGTGACATTGCTTTGTGTTGCATAAATCTCATAATGCATCGGCTGAGGGTGGGGACGGATGGTATGCATTATGAGATAATCAACTGTACTTAGAAAATTCCTTCGAATCTGCAAGCACGAACTTGACGGCTACATTCAGCGCGAGCCGTCCCTGTCGTAAATTAGCCGCACCAACCAGAGCAGCTTTGCGTGCTTTTCCAATTCCCTCACAGTTTATCGCAAAGTTATAGCGAAAGGATTCATCACGGAAGAATATGGTACAAAGGATCGAAGAAAAACATAACAGAAATCGGGAAGGCCTAAACCGGAATTATCAATCGAGCTTGCAGAAGATGCGGTCAAAGGGTCCAAATCTGGCTGGAATCGTTGTCAGTACACCTCCAGATCTGCACTTTATTGCCATTCGTCGTAATGCCGTCCTCTAAATCCATGCAAAACCCTAGAGATATTCGTCATGGACGTTGTCAATATTTATCTTGAGGCAGAATTACCTTGGTTTTCCAACGCGATACGATTGTCATTTGTATAATACCATTGCTGAGCGGGTAAGTTATCAAAGCATTGCCAGATCTTGAGTTGGTCACCATTGGCTGGGGCTGGAGGAGGTTAGATGTGGTATGAACACGGTCAACATCGTACTTACTCGTTCCTGCGTCGAGACAGAAATTCTTCCCTGCCAATTGAACCTTGGTGCTTCCACGATTGATAATCCACTGCTGCGCTGGCGTTCCGTTGCAGTCATATCTGGGAAACCTTGCTCAGACCTGCCACATTTCTACACCTGAGACTATTGAAAGCTTACATCTGCACAGGAGTTCCGTTCGCTAAGACTCCACCTTGAACGTCCAGACATTTGTTCTGGAAGGAGTTGAAGTGGATTTCCTGTTGCCCTTGATTTGGGAATACGCCTGTCGAGCAGAAACTAATTGGCAAAATAAAAGTTGGGGATAGAATACGCCCACTGTCAACTTGGGAACATACGTGATATCAAAATGGACGTTTGGGCCGGCGTTCTGTTTCGCAAGGGGCCTCGGAATCGCATGGACCAGGAGCGGGACGGCCAAAAGTAACTGAAGAAGAATGGTGAACATATTTCGATATTAGTGAGATATTGTTGCTTGTGGTACGAGGACCGCCTCTGTTGGAACTTAGAGATTGGGCAACTGAGAGCTTTTAAAACATTGTTGAATCTAGATCCATGTCGGATGCCTGAAAGTATATTGCATAAGTAGATACGATGCATCCGGAGTGGAGACCTCAAGGTTGAAATAAGCCCACCTTCAGCCTCTGTCTGACGCCGAACGATTGGGTCCGGAACTCCGAAGTACAGGGGGCTTACTATATACAAGCAATGTTAAGGACCAGGTAGGCAGCAGCAGCCATAATATGTTCATACAGTTCAGTGTTGGAAGGGGATGAATGGATTGATGTTGGACAGCACAAAAAGGCTTCTCGGCTACCATCGTTAGCATCGGTATAGAAGAATCCAGCCCCCGTGTTCAGGAACTTGACATTGTCCTTGACACCACCAATGTAGAGGACGATGGATGTGGAGAGCTGCAGCTCAATTCTAACAGTGAGCCATATTAGGAAGTCCGAGTAAGTAGTAAGTCAAGAGCAATAGAGTTACTGTAATTTTGTGCCCCGGCCACAATGGCAGATACGATGGGTCCGGAGTTGTGACCTTTGCGTTGAATTGCGCCTACGATGACAACTTCAGCTCTGACACGAGGCCGTTAGCTTCGGAATGCCGAGCTCGGAGGTTTACTATACAGAAGCAATGTTAGGCTGCATATGTTACAAAGATCACTCATACTTACTACTTTAACCATCCCTCTTTTAGTATTGTACATAGACCAGCTTGTTGTACAGTGTACACTGTGTCAGAGCAACTTCGAAGTGTGACTTGAATCTGGTTTTCCATTGTCTACCAATATCACAGCAAGCAGGACAGGGTGGAATTTTGAATACGAGGTTGAGGTTACATAAGGCTGTATGCTAACCGTGCTGTTGAGTGACATGTTGAAGCACAAGGGCTTAGGAGGTGCAATGGTAGCAGCGCAAAACCACGGGATGCAAGACGACAATCTATCAATGAAAATGGCCACGAAGTTCACGGAAGTGCCTGCCCCGCTCATAGATAAAGCCGAATTATGGTGGAGACACCCCACAAAGTGAACTCTGAAGCTCATGCTTGCCCACACTTGGGTAGAGGCGCTTCACGGAAGGTGCATGCCCAATTATGGCCGAAGCCGAACAAGGGCAGCGGCACTTCAGGCGCGGCATAATCAAGATGATGTGCCTTACCGACAAGCTGTTTCCCCACTACAGCCCTTTCGACAGATGGAGAGTGTGCAGTGCTGAAGGACGGGAGGAGGGCTATTCCACAAGGGGAGACGATGAGCAACTGATCATCTCCCTCGTAGGATAATGTTGATGACTGCTTGCCGAGAAGGCCAAATTGGGGCTATATGCAAATATTTGAATATTGAATTGTATGATTGGCGGAGAGAAGACGAACCGTAAGTCGACGATGTAGGAAACCGGAGGCCAACCGTTTCGCTAACCATTTGAACCATCGATGGTGATTAGGATTGTGCAGATTAGTTTGAATTCAAGAGAAGGGGCAATATTGACATATTGGATTCGATAGGCCAATCAACATTCGCCGAAGGCGAAAAAGCTGTGGTGGAAAATGAGATGAGTAATGGTGACATAAACGAGATGGCATAGGTCATGCAGGAATATAACTGCAAGGGGTTGAGAGCGAGCGACAACCATGGCGACTTGAGGAGTAGAAGAACGGTGGTCTGAGGAAGGGACGAGGGCATAGTCGGAAAAAATATGCTCGTACGGTCCTGATTAGAAACGATAAAAAGAGATCGGTGCCTGGTGATAGAGGAAAGAAGCGAGAGCAGCCAGAGGGAACAAGGAGCAGTGTGGCATAGGGTTGGTATATATTTCCTGTCCTGTTCCTTTGGCACGTATAAGCTAGCAATCAAAGGTATGACCGGTGACCTCGAATATCAACAATGACCACAAGTGGCGGAAACGGACACTCGTGTTGACGTACTTCAAGACTGGGTGGCCTCGACCTGAGCAACGGTGAAGCAGGCGCGACACTGGGAGTAGGCGAACTGGGCATTCTGAAGTCGATCAATAAACATCAACTCCTGTTCACCGCCTTTGCTTCCCAAAGTTGCCTTAGGATTATTAGAAGAGTCACCAGACCACTATCGGCCCGCCAAATTTAGGGTGAGAAGCAACCTTACATAATTGGGTTATAAAAAGGTGGTCTCTAGCACCTATTAAGCTTGCCATGACTGTCAGTCGGATAACCGGGATGCTAGACGCGTATTGGATATCCAGTAGGAGAATGCTGACTCGTTTGGATGGTAGACGATTTCGGTCAAAGGGGACAGTCAAATTCAGATGATGCAAAATAGCAACGACTGTTGACCTCGCCGTTGCAATGGAAAGGCTTACTTGCGTCACTGGCATTGTCAAACATGGGCTTCCGCAGGCCTATTGTAATTTGTGATAGCAAGGCTACTTCCTGAGATTTACTATAATTGGAAATCGGGCCACAAGGCTTACACGAGGCATCTGCTCGTGTCTCTTCCTACCTTGCCAAAGGTCTTCCCTACGACCCTTCCTGCTTCACAATGTCCAGTAACGCTGGGCCTTCTCTTCGGAGCCGCTACGTTGACCAAAGTCACCATCAGACGTCCTATGGGCGTTACACTAATCAGGGCCAACATGCGTCGGAGCAGGCAACCATTAACAATATCAACCAGTACACTTCAGACCAACTACGAGGTATGTGGATTACCCATAAGGGTTGTCTGATCTGAAAATCAACCAGAGGAACTCCGGAAACATTGTTCTCCAAGTGCTGCTTTCGATTCTGCTGCTCGCTTCGATCCTCCTCGATGTGCCGAGTCCACACGGCTTGGCATTATTCAAATCATAGAAGAATGGATTGAGTGCGACGGAGATAACCCAACCATCTTCTGGTTGTACGGCGGCGCCGGGGCAGGGAAATCTGCGATTGCGCAATCACTCTCGGAGAATTTTCAGGAAAAGAAGCAGCTGGCGGCTAGCTTCTTCTTCTTTAGAAGTGATTCAGCAAGGAACAACGGAGACCACTTGATCCCAACTCTTGTTTCGCATTTAATCCACACTTTTAAAGGAATTGACATCTTTGTCGAGGACAGAATCCGTGAAAATTGGGATTTATTCTCGAAGAAATTCCAGATTCAAATTCAAGAATTACTTGTTGAACCATTACTCACCCTGAAATCCAAGGGCGCCCTGGTTACCCATCCCCGACTCATAGTCATTGATGGTCTGGATGAATGTCGCAATCCAAAGGTCCAGTGCGAGCTGCTTCGGGTCATTGCCCGTGCCATTCCTCGCATTCCCTATCCCCTTCGATTTCTCGTCACGAGCCGGCCAGAGTCACACATTGCGGATATTTTCAATCGTGACCTCGATTCAATAACGGCAGTCAAATATAATCTAGGCGACGATCCCGACAGCGATATGGACATTCGCAAGTTCCTTGAAAAAGAATTTATGGAAATACGCCGAGTTCACCGTATTCAGCGACACCTACCTCCTGATTGGCCGGGTAAAAAAACTATCACTTCCCTTGTCGAGCGATCCTCTGGGCATTTCATTTTTGCATCAACTGTGATTCGGTATATCCAGTCTTCAAAACATCGTCCTGATGATCGACTGGAAGTCATTCTTCGTCTTCGACCACTCCAAGAAGGCGACCGACCTTATGCTCAACTAGATGGATTGTACGCATTTATTTTTGAGGATGTCGAGCCTCATGGTCAACTTGAGAAGATTTGTCTCGTCCTCGGCATTCTTTACCTCAAGAGTAGAGAAGTCGGCTTTTTTTCCCTTCCTCGTTTTGACGGAATCGACACCGGTACCATCATTGAACAGTTGCTTGAAATGAAACCTGGCGATCTTGTTTTACTTCTCGACCCAATTCTTTCTCTCATTGCCATTGATGGTGACAAGGTCCGCATATTACACAAATCTCTATTCGACTATCTTCTGGATGTCACTCGGGGTGGACATTTGCCTTTCAATCTTGCCGGAGTTCACGAATTAGTTGCAACCTATATTTTGAAGCACAAGATTGTGAAAGATCTATATGGTGCGTTCCCTTATCATCGATCTACACCCTATTCAGACTCCCTACAAGATACACACCTTTTTGAAAAATTTGCATATCATTGCGAAAATGCATGTCTCAACGATACCTTGAAAGATTATCTGCATTCTCTGGACGTCCCATTTCCAAAATCTGCCATGACTACACTAAAGACCGCTGTTGAGCTGCAACAGGGCGATTTACTGAATGCCCAGATTGGACGAACTTTGTGGTCCTTTCTCCGGGTACTGAGCCGCGAGGTAGGTATATGCCCGGCAGCTTTAATGTTACTTATTCCATTAATATATTCTTTGAACTTTCAAGGACTTCGATTCCACTGGACGGGTTCACAAACAATTCATGGCGAAATGGTTGCGCTATCTCCACTCAGCTGGAAGGGAAACAGCAATTTCTGTATGTGCTTGACATGTCATAGTCACATGTGTCTCTCAAATTTCTGCAGAAATCCTGGTTGGAACATCAATTTGACAAGCTTCCAAAGTGGAAAATCCCAAACTCCGAAGCAGTGTCTCTCCCACTCCCTCAACGGGAAGTGGACAATTTGAAACGTACACTCGATAAACTGCTCAGGGGGTGGAAAGCCAGCAACTGCAATCCGATGGACCGTGACGTAGGATTGGATTCGGCTAGGGTATGTTGATTACTTTGCTCGTAGATGGCTGTGTCATGAACTCATGAGACGCCAGCGTCTTGCCTATGTGAAACAAGAGCACGGTGTTTTCTCGGCTCATGTTTCAAATTACCTTAAAGCAAGGTCTGGCAACACCAGTGCAATTGCTTCATCACTTGTCCTTGGGGACTATTTCATCCACTGTTATAATTTCTCGATTCAGGACGAAAATTCTTTCGTGGAAATACGAACATATTCGAGGTACACCAACACATGTCATACTGAGGGGTATTCCATGATCGATATGATGGTGATCGTTAAGGAAATACGGAATCATCTAGAAGTAAGTTGTTCCTCATGGTTCATATACCTTCCAATAATTCCCACTTTGAAACATCACTTAGAGGGCCGAAAGTACTCTTTGTCCAGACCTTTACCCAAAGTATCAATTATAACCGGCATACAAGACATCCAATACATAAAGCAAATGTCTTGCCAATTTCTAATTTCACTCTGCATGCTACTGAACTTGTCCCAGTAGTTTCCTATATATTGGCTGAACGATTCAACTGTATGTACAGTAACTCGCTTCCCAGAACGCCGCGAGTTCGGTCCGGGAACTTGGTCGGATCTCTTCAATGAGCATTGAAGACATCAGCGCTTGCTTACCTGCGCCTCCATCCTCCTCACGCACACACACAAAACAAAAACGGACCTCGAAGGTTGGACCATGTCGGTCGGATACGGTAGGGTCTTCATCTTGAAACTTTGATGTAATTATGTAAATCCTTATTGCATTTGCCAGCCTTGAACTCCAATTGAAACTCGAACTTGAAAAATAATTCGTGATCGAGACTTGGAAGCTCACCGAAATAGCTGCGCTGAGCGTTTGGCGATCATGCTAGCTCTAATAACCAGTCCTCTCGCAAATGGCTTTCGTTCAGCAGTACGATGACTCATGTAACTTTTGCAAACTCCAATGCACAACAGTTCCAACCTCAGATGAGAAATGATCCAGATAGACTCCCCTCCTCTTTCTCTTTCCGTTCCTACCAGAACTCGAGCTCGACTGGATAATGCCCGACGGAACATTGATGGGTTCCGGGGTATGGAGCTCCAAAATGGTCCAGGCCCTTTCATTCAGGCCAGACAGGCGTAGAAGTCGAACAAGTCTGGAGGAACGCGGATGATATCCAGAACTGAAAGGGGGAGGGGAAACTCGGGTAGAACGGCGATCTTGCCGTCAGGGTAAATGACACAGTCGAAGTTGAGGATTAGGTGTTTTGAGGGAAGATGGATGTCGAACATCGACTCCCCGATCGGAAATGTCGTTATAGTAATCTGCAACAAGAGTTATGGATGATATGAATAATCCAGGGCACGTCAAGAAGGAACACACATGATCTCCCTGACCCAGTGTCAAGGTAAAGGCAAGTAAAGGTACAAAGTAGTTGAACACTTGACGAGGAGCTTCGGAAGTGAATTGTATTATTAATGCCTTAGAGTCCGAAGAGAATCAACGACCGAAGCGGGGGCAGTCGATAAACTCCCGAATGTCCTCTCCATTTTGACCTTAGAGGCAAAGAGATTCAAATGGAAGCCTTTTGGAAGCCTTTTACCCGGAGTGGGATTGCACGCAGGTTCCTCTGGAAGCAGTCCTGCAGCCTCGCCAACCCCCTAAGAGACTTGCATTCATTATCCAGGAGCAAAATAAAAGGGGAACTCGAAGATGAATGTGAGAGAAACATCCTGCATGGGTGGCAGACGAAGCGTCTAAGGCAGGCCAAAAGCCAAACAGAAGCTCTCTGGCTGTGTTTGCCAGTCCAAAAGAAATGGGACATCAGAGTAATCGAGAGCGATCCACCTCAAAGCCAAAAGCATTGGTAAGATATTCGATGGTTCCTCTACGCCGTACAAGCACGTCCCAGACTCCTTCGACACGAAGAACTCCTTAAAAAATACGCCCATCGATATCGCTGTGCCATGATGTGTTGGTGGCGATCCAGCTAGTTCTGCGGCGTTGGTAGCTGTCTGCAAATTGTCATTCGGAACAAATAGTACATGCTATCTTATCAAGTCAACATCTTATCGACGATAAACTTCAGCTCTGCTTACTTTTGGAACGGAGTACCTGGGCTTTTCTGGATTGCCTTCATTCATCTGAACCGTCAAAAGTCTCAACGGGCATGATCCACTGCCTAACAGAGCTCTCAAATACAATACAAAATCCAACGGGAGGTAGACATCTGGCAGAGATTCTCATTCTGCCTGATCCATGCCAGCGTCTATGATTTATTTAACTATATGGAACATGGTTCTACCTTCTATCAATCTATATATAAAGTCCAGGGCTGCGAAACAAGAAAGCCAAGTCGCTGCCTAAATTATCTAATGTGTCAATTCTGATGCAAAAAATCCAATCTTATTGCCTTGATCTATCCATAGTGAGAGCTGCGATCAGTCGAGCTTGTCAAATTCCGAATCATCGCTGTACTCCCAATCCTCCCGTTCAGAATCCGTTGTCCAATCTGCTTCACTCTCCACTTCCTCGAGCTTGCACCATTTCTTGTGCTTAGGCCAAGCCTATTTTTTTAAAGTAACGACATTGCATTCAATATCGGGCAACAAATCACTGGATCAACTCACCGCCTTCTGACATTCCCTGCCGCAATAAACTGGTTTCTTCTCCTTGATGCAAAACCCAGAGCATGCCTTCATCTGCTTATCCTTCCCAGGAGGCTTCCCACAGTTCGAACAGAGGTTCTTCGTCAATCTCTGTATCCCAGTCTCCTCTCTATATTTCGCATATTCCTTCCACAAGTAGGTCGCGGACGCCAGTTTGACTTCTGGGTTTTCCTTCTGCCTCTCGTACATCTGAATAAGGTGCAACGCATTCCACGCGAACAAACCATACTTGCAGCTCATGTCTGCAAGGACGAACGCGTTGGCGGAATCGAGACGCCCTTCGTCTAAGAGCCTGCGCTTGAAATAGGTACACGCGAGATTAGCCGCAATGGCGCGTTGAGTAGGCGTATATTGCCCAGATTGGATGACCTTGCGGAGTAGGGCGTAGGCAGTTTCTTCATCGAATGGGGCTTTCGCGCCTGTTAGCAACCTGTCAAGGTTCAGTTGGTCAATGTTATCGTACATCAGTTGTAGACCAAAAGATGTGTGGCACACCGCAAACAATATTCGATCGTATCATCCCCCTTCCCTTTCAAGGCCGCTGCACGCAAAGATTCCGTGTCCCTCTTCTTCAGCCTCTCGTAGCACTCCTTGATTCCTTTCTTATGGAAATACGAGGAAGAACCTCTCCCGTAAGGCCCAGGAGACGTGGCAGGCTTAAAGCAAGCGTGATAAACAGAGACGTACTGCTCAAATGCAAACTTGGGATCTTGTTCGCAGTTTTTCTTTATTAAGTGTTTGTGTGGAAATGTGCAGAGACCGTCTGAACAGGACATTGGTGGTGTGATTGTTCCCGGGAGAAGGGTTCGGATTTCCTCTTGGACAAAGAAAAAGTACGCTTTACACAGAATCCGGTGGTCAGTCCGCCTGATATGAACTCGTCGATTGACTGTGTACTCACCGTTTTAGAGGTTCAAAACCATGAGTGGCGCAATATTGAATAGGGGCCTGGGAAACTCGGCTCGATTGGGGATCGTCAACATCCCGCCAATCGTTCTGCATCTGCATTGGATTTATAGGATCTCTTAAGCTTAATAACATCAGCACTACAACAGCTCGTTCTCTATCTAGGATGTTCAATCTTGTAGACCGTCCCATCAACTGGCGGATGCTCTATTCATAAACTCAACACAGGGACATGCTTCTACCAAGAGTCGTTGCCTAAAATATCTAATAGGTGCCAGTTCTGATTAAAAAAATCCAATCATATCACCTTGACCTATCCATAGAAAGAGAGTGAAGTAAGTCAATGCAACGCGGACCAATCGAGCCTGTCAAATTCCGAATCCTCATCCGCTTCAGAATCCGTTGTCCATTCTACTTCTTCGACCTTGCACCATATCTTGTGTTTAGGCCAAGCCTATTTAATGACATTACGTTCAATTTTG
>Ga0307509_10011357_pt1 | contig 10794 bp, 2 predicted proteins | sample 10_EM_MG_FD_202245 | JGI IMG/M metagenome (GOLD analysis project Ga0307509, IMG submission 202245) | Populus trichocarpa ectomycorrhiza microbial communities from riparian zone in the Pacific Northwest, United States - 10_EM | ecosystem: Host-associated > Plants > Roots > Unclassified | place... | reverse complement strand
TATTCCACTCTAATAGAATTGGCTTTTCAAATGGCTTTTTTCCATTGGAACATGCATGGTAAAAATAGCTATATGTATACTATTTAAAATACTATTTTATTAATTTGCCTCTTTAAAATAGCATCTCTCCTTGGAGATGCTCTTATTCGGTCTTTTAAAACTGATATGATTTATGATTGGTCTTGCTAATTCTTTTTTTCTTGCCAGCATATGAGAATTTCAAAGTGTCAAGGAAATATTATGTTGTTAGTTTAATACACGTTTTAGCAAAATAAAATAAAATTTTATTAATTTTAAATAATTAGAGCTTCATGGAACGTATTTGAAGTTTACAGAAATATTCAGTTTTTTTTTTTTAATATCAAGAATTGATTTACATGGTAAAAGAAGATTCATGCCTTTTTTTTAATTTTGGTTCTTTGACATTTTTTTTTTAATGTTCCCTTCACATTAAATTTATTTGAAATTTGACCTTATAATTTTTATTTTTTTTTAGTTTAACGTGGGTGTCCGGGCCAGCTTGCGCGCACCTCGACTAATCCCACGGGCCCTGAAGTTAACGACCATATAAGCCTCCAGTGGCCATCATATGAGCAACCACAAGGCTCGAACCTGAGACCATAGAGGAAGCAAACCTCTTGGTCCCAAGCTTTTACCACTGGGCCACCACCTAGATAATTCCTTATAATTTATTTTGATTGCTTTGATATGAGGATCTCACAGCATTAAAAGAAGTTTTTGGTGCTTGGTTTTGAAAAATAAAATAAATTTTGGCTTCTTCAGAACAATTAAGTATTCAGGGGGCAAATTTAAAACCAAAGCAAATATGAAAACTGGGTTAAATGGATAGGGAAAATGGATTGGCACGTGGACGTCCCTTCATGACAAAACATCGGCTTTTGCAATGGTATTGGAAGCACCACATCATGCTTTTCCTAAATTTATTTTTTTCTCCTCCCTCGTTTCTATCTCCAATTATCATAACCTGTGCCTACTAAAATTAAAAGTTTTCCTGTTATTTTATTTTTATATTAGGTTTCATCTTAACTTTTTTAATTGTATTTTATTTCGTTTTACATTATTTTAATTTATTTTTCAATTTTTTTTAATATTTGATTTCATTTTATTTTTTAAGTCAAATTTAGTCCTTATTTTTTTTTTATTGTTGTTTGTTTGTTTTGAATTTTTTTTAATTTCATCCACCAATATTAAGTTAATTGTGAAATTGACCTTGTGATTTTTTCGGGTTTGCATTCTATGAGATTAATCCTTACCTTATGATCGGGGTCATGAGTTCTAAAGATTAGCCCGATAACTTCGATTTTTTATGTTATTTTTTTTTATTTCATCATTTAACATTGAATTGGTTGGGATTATGCTTCATGTTTGTTTTTATTTTTTTTGTTTCACGAGGTTATCTCATTCTCATGTTCTGAATTGTAGGCTTGGCGGTTTAACTTGAGTCTTTTTTTTGTTGTTTTTTAATTGAATTTTTTTATGTTTCGCCCTTCAACATTGAGTTAATTTAAGAATTGAACTTTGTAATTTTATTCAAATTGTTTTTTATAGAGTCATCCTGGTTTCATTGCTAGGTTGCAGATTTAGCAAAGTGTTTTCAATGGACTTAAATTTGTTTTTTTATCTGGTTTTTTTCTAATCTTATCTTTTAATATTTGATTTGCTGAGAATTAAGTTTTATATCTTTTTTTTGCTTTTTACATGGTTGTTACTATATTATCTAGTTTTTGCTTTGGATCATGAAGATCTTTTAAGAATATTGAAAGAATATATTTATTTATTATTTATTATTTTCCAGTGTTAAATTTTTAATTTAATCATTGTCAATTTTTTTGTTAAATTTAATTTATTTACTAATGACTGTTTAAATTATATTATTAAATTATACAAGCTTATTTAATCAGTAAAATCAATAATAATTTTGAATTCTTTTTACTTTTTAAAAACACCATTATTGTGTAAATAGTTGTTATATTAAAACAATTTAACCCAATTCACAGCTGAACATCCAATCTAGATCAAGTGTAGGACATAGACAATAGATAATAAGATAAAGACCCACCGACCCGCTCGAAACCCACAAATAAAACACAACCTTTGGATCACTGGCCAGTCCCCTCCCTTTTTGCTCTTTCCTTCCTTCACATCGAAAGAGGAGAGAGAGATGGCTCAAGCTAGCTGTTCTGCTCTCTTCGCAAAATTCATCTCCCTCTCTTCTTCTCTCTAATGAATCAAGATCTATACCTCTTCTTCTTGGAAGAAGATGACATCGAGGTATAATCCAGAAATAAGTGAGCAACAACAATATCAGCAAAACCCTACATTTCTTTATGATGGTCTTTATTGTTCCGAAGAGAATTGGGAGAAAGAAGTTAGAGAAGACTATTTTCAAGATGAAGTAAAAGGAGAGTATTTTTATAGTATTGATAGCAATAAACGAAACACCTTTCCAGTCTTCGTACAACAGGACTTAAGCTGGGAAGAGGAGGAACTTTCCTCTTTGTTTGCCAAGGAGGAGCAAAATCAGCTGTACAAAATTTTAGAAATCAACCCATCTTTAGCCAGGGCTCGCTGTGAGGCTGTAGAGTGGATTCTAAAGGTCAATGTACACTACTCTTTCTCTGCTGTAACTGCAGTCTTGGCCGTGAACTATCTTGATAGGTTCTTACTTAGTGTCCACCTTGAGAAGGATAAGCCATGGATGGCCCAACTTGCAGCCGTGGCTTGTCTCTCACTTGCTGCCAAGGTGGAGGAGACCCAAGTGCCCCTTTTATTGGATTTTCAGGTAGATATGTGTATTTGGCTTGATATAAACTTATTGCCTCGTTTGACAAATGCTTGTGATTAATATGTTTGCTTGATTTTCTCATAAAAGTGTGATGTTTGGCTTGTTTAGGTGGAGGACAGTAAATATGTGTTTGAGGCCAAAACTATCCAGAGAATGGAGATTCTGGTTCTTTCTACTCTTAAATGGAAGATGAATCCAATAACCCCGATATCATTTCTTGACTACATCATTAGAAGGCTCGGCCTAAAAGACTATCTTTGTTTGGAATTTCTCAAGAGGTGTGAGCGCATAGTACTCTCTGTCGTGCCAGGCAAGTTGTCAAAATCTTTCCTTTACCTCATCCATGGATAAGGCTTCTTTCATTTAATTTCTCTCAATTTTTTACTTACGCTATGTTTCTTGAATATATGCAGATTCTAGGTCTATGCTTTATGTCCCTTCAGTAATGGCTACTGCCGTAATGCTATATATTATTGATGGTGTAGAACCCAGTCTTGCAGCAGAATACCAAAGCCAGCTTTTGGGCATTCTTGGAATCGATAAAGTTAGTAGGTTTACTCTCACTTCATTGACTTCCATTCTTTTCTGTTCACATATTGAATCAGAAAATGTCATTGTATATGCACTTTTGTACTGAATCTCGATTATGTCAAACAGGACAAGGTAGAGGATTGTAGCAAGCTTGTAATGGAATTGGCTCCCAGAGACCATTTTAAGTTTTCAAGCAAACGCAAGTATAGTTCAATTCCAGGCAGTCCAAACGGGGTGATTGATGTGTCTTTTAGCTCAGACAGCTCAAATTATTCATGGTCCGTGGTGTCATCGGTGTATTCATCACCGGAACCTCTGTCGAAGAAGACCAGGGCACTGCAGAGTCTAAATGATGCAACTACAGATTTTCTCAGCCTTCCTCGCTAGTGCCTTAAGATTCCTCCTTCCTAATGGACTATCTTTTGTTCCATTAATAACTGTTATGCTTTTTGTATGTTTAAGTTAACTTGCCTGCATCTCTGCTTTTCCAGCCCAGGTCGATGCATAGAGCGGTGAAATATGAATTGATTCCTGGGATTTGGAAGTAGAGATAGTTGGCATTTTATCCGGAAATGAACAACAGGGAAAACAAAAAAAAACAGAGAGAGACGACGAGGAAGAATTCTTGTAGTAATATGACCTCTTTCCCCCCAGTTCATTAGGTCCTTTAATTTTCTCATATTCTATAAATAAAATATCTCATAGTGTGACCTTATTCATTAATTAGTCAATTATTATAAGTAAATCTAAAGTTGCAGGTAATCCACTCTACAAAATGCACTATGTATCTTTTCCATCGCACTGTAAAGGGACTGTTCATAATATCTTTTTTTTTTAATTTAAATTTGGCCTATACACTAAATTATTAGCAAATTTTTCGATGAAGGGTGGGATTAAAAACGGGGGATCAAAGTTAAAAACATGGAGGGAATAAGTTGAGAAGGTTGCTGGAGTTCTGGATTTTAGTGTTAGAGAGAGTATTTCTTGGCACTATTTTTGGCAAAAATAAAATAAAATTTATATTGGTGTTAAATTATTCCATTTGATAATAGTAACTCACATCAAATGTTTTTTTTACCTTGAAATTTTATAGAAAAACATATCTGAATTAGATATGATTTTTAATTTTGGGTTTGTGATGTTGTATTTTTGGTTTTTTAAGGTTATGAATGAATTTTTGAGGTTATGTAGGATGTTTTCTAGATGTTTTTGGGTGAAAAATGAGTGTTTTGATCGAAAAAACTTCTATCATAATTTTTCAACCACCACAATAACCGAAAACTGGACAATATCAAACAACATGTCATTTGACTTATTTTTTTTTTAGAAAGATTGGGGTCATCCGTCTCATCTAAAATTAAAAAAATAACGGTCTAAGTGCGTAGGCTCTTACTAGATGGGTCAGGTGCGTACTAGATGGGTCAGTTGCGTTGGCCTGACTCGCCAGACCCGTTGCACTTGGCTTCTTCTTTTTTTTTAAAAAAAAAATGGTTTTTAATTAATGTTTTTTTATATGTATTTTTTTCAAAATAACTTTGAAGTTTATATTTAAATTAGAACTCCTTTTTTATTTTTCTTATTTAATATTTTTTAAATAGTGATTATTTTTTTTACTTATTTTATATGCATTTAATTTCTTAAGAGATTGTTCTAATTTATTTATAATTTTTTTATGTTTTATATAAATAAAATTTATTTTTTAAAATAAAAAAAATATTTATTTTCGGATAATATTTTTAATATGTGTACCTTTGCATAATTTTTTTGTTTTTTTATTTTATTAAATTAATTTTATGTGTGTCTATTTTTATTACTATTTGATTAAATAAAAAATTAATTTTTAAAAATAAAATCATTAAACACAATCATGTCAAAAGTATAAGTTGAAGACCAAATATCTTGATTGATATTTGTCTTTCAATTTTTAAATTTTATTTTTATTTATCATTACTAATAATTATTTATTTATTAATAGATGTAATTCTGAATTTATTTAATTATATATGTATATACACAAGTTTTTTAATTTTTACTTAGAATGGTGTTGAAAAAACTTGAATTTTTTTTTATAACATTCAATCCACGGCTAGGCTAGACACGGTTAAAAAGCTAGTTTCATTTGTAGTCTGTATAGAGAAATAAATATTGCGTACTTTCCCTGAGCTTCACGTAGATCAACAACAGTAAATTTCAGTACTGTCTACACCTGTTGGATGAAAAAGAGAAGAATCATGGAGGGAAGATGAACAACACCAAATCCAGGAGGGGGGAATGGAAAATTGAAAACATACATTACAAGGGATTTTGTTGCATGTGAGGATAGGAACATGTTGTCGGCCACTGGCAATATCAGGGATTTCATTTTTTGTGATTTATTTGTAATATTTTGGGGTTTGACCTCTTCGGAAGAGCTCAGTTTTCCATTGACCAGTGTTCGGTATGTTACCCACTAAATAAATCAGACAGACAGACTCTGAGGAGGCTAATCTTGCAGCTGTAACAACACCGTCCGTTCTGCTTTTTCTTATTATAAGCACTTTCTCCTATGCGTAGACCTATATACTTGCTCTTAAACAACTCTTTCTTTCTATGCAGAGGTTAAAAGCTTTCATTTTCATTCCTAATCTATACATAAAAATTATTGAATATATATACCAGTACTAAATTTCATGTCAGTAATACCCAGCGATCACCAAGAGTTACCTTGTTCACATGCTTGACGTTCGCTTTTCCTGGGCTTATTCTTGCTTGTCAATAATTTTTTAAAAAATATTGATGATATAACAATGATAAAAAAATTAGTGAAATAACATAGTTTATATTCATTGTAATTAAAAAAATTGATATTTAGTTTGTTACTATTTAGAATAGTGATATCTTTTTTTTTTTTGAAATGATTTGCTTAGGAGAGAAATTCATTTTTCTAGGCGTTTTGACACATTGATTAAGAATGTGTTTGGTATTGTGGTAGTATTTGTGTTTATGATTTGAAAAATAAGTTTAAGAAAAGTTAAAAATTATAATTTTTTTCTAACAAAAATGTCAAGAGAGTTTTTGATGGAATATATATAAAATTATAACGTATTGATTAACCAATTACTTTTAAAATTATAGTTAAGGTAAAACACAACTTTAACTAGATCTCATTATTCTACCAAACGAATCCTAAAAATGCAATTTGTTCAGGGGAGATTAAAGACTTCTGGGTGTTTATGCCAATTTGAATTCTGACGCAAAAGCTTTGAGTTTTTTAATGATCCACTTTTGAACATAAAGAAGCCTGAAGAATCCAATCTAACGGGGCAAAGTCAATGGACGAGCAGAGCTAACTGCCCTTTGATAAGGATATAAATGGACATCAATATTATTTCTTACAAGCTGAAACTTCAAGCACAAATGTATTTGATGTATATGAATTGTACAATGCTAGAAGCTTGATCAGTGTTTGGATCCTTGAGGCAATCGAAATCGGCAAGTGTAATGTATTTCACTGTCCTCTAGACTTCCAGTCATTTTTCCCAGAATAAAGAATGCCAAGCAGATGTATCAGAACTCCAGGAATAAGGAATTTTGATACAAACCATCACCTTTCAGTCAAGAAGGCTTGCATGTGCTTTCTACCACTTTAAACTAAAGGGAATAATGACTTTTGGCTTTATTCTCAATCCTAATTAACACAGCTCTCTAGATTTATGCTTAACCAGCTACTAAACTCACTAAATTATTGAATCCAAGTCTTTAAATCTACAGTGAATGCAGGAGCTACTATATAGTCTACAAAAATTTTAGCCATTCTCGGTCTTCTAGCTCGAACATGCCATGGACAGGTGTAGTTTTCGTAAATGGCGATAGTTAGAAAAACTTGCCCTAAATTAATAAAGCATGTTTACACTCGTATGTTTTTCCATGTTTATCTCTCTGCATGTTCTAATCTTTTTGGAGGATTTATCATTGAAATGGGGACCATTTCATGCTGGAGTAGGTTATCTCCAGCAATAAATTGCTCAAATTAATGGTCACGCACGCAGTTAAATTTTTTTTTTTTTTGACTATGCAGCCAACTTGGGGTGGGGGGGGGGGATGAAGAAAAAGAAGAGCATAAAAGAGAGTACCCAGAGTAATAAGTCGCATTAACCAAATAAAGAAGCCATGAGGGAAGATTAAAAGGGGATTTAGATACAATTAGATCCAATAAAAACTCAAGCACTGAAAGGGGAAAAGTTGAAAAGTAGTAGGGGAATGTTGAAATTGGGGACAAAATCTTTTGTTTTTGTTTGTGATGTCTTTGTTGGTGCTTTGTTATTTGCTTTTGATAGTTAGAAGCAATGGACTGTGGTGTATTTCATGTCGAAAAGGAAAAGAAGGAAAAAGACAACGATAAGATATGGATTAATGATCATAAAATAGAGAGCTGATAATTGGTTCCAGTGAATCTCCTCTTTTCTTTCTTTTATGGACACCATCTTTGAACTTCTCAATGCTTTCAGCCGCACCCTTTTGACCCAGTGAGCATTGATATCTTCAAGCTTTTTTCTCTATTAGACAGACAGACACACCAGCCTAATTTGGTGCAGCTTGCGTCTACACTTTCATTCCAGCCATCCCATCTTATCGAAATAGTCACCTGACCAGGCATGTGATTACCTTTGATAAATGTAGGCATGCATCAACATTAAATAGCTCGAAGCTATTCACAAAAACATGGACATCTGTCTGCTTATACGTTTCTCTTTGACATTCGACGCTCTTGCACTAACCTTTACAGCATTGCATGATCCTCTGGCTCTTTTATTGTATAGTTGTCTATTTAGATACAATTAGCTAGATCCATCTGCAGTTCAATTCCATCGATAGTCACAGTCGTGGTCGATATCAAAACCTAAATATAGGACGATGCCGTTGAGTTTTGGGGGAACTCAATTTAGAGGAAACTATCTAACCAGTCTCAATTTCGGAAATGTAGATACATGTTTTCGGGACTTGGGTCGTGCATGACACTGCTAATTGCTTCCTTTGTACCAATATTATCAAATAGTCATTTGACAACTAAATTAGGCAATGATGACTTTTCTTGATATCACTGGAATCACCTCGACAACAACTCTCTCCTATGGCAGCGCTTGTCCGCGGCACACCCCTAACATGGCTCCAGTAGCATTATTTATGATTCGATGCGGCGAGGCGGCTAGAAGGGTATGATTGTTTCTTTTTCCTTATTTATTATTGAATTTTTTTAGTACAATATGGGTGGCATTTTAAAAAATCCTCTCAACTTAAATTAATTTAAACTGATTGATAAAATTTTAAGAATAATTTTATATTATTCTTGCATCAAAGAAACAATGGCATGGTTTTGAATAATTTTATACCAATAAGTTTTTTTTTTTTTCATATTATTTCTAACCCAATAACATCATTTAAAAAAAATACTAACTCTTTATTTTAATTTATTTCACTTGGCTGTCACTCTCTTATCACTATTTAATTTTCAATTCAACATTCTTTATCAAGATCTCTTTCTTAAAATAACTTCATCTCGAAGAATGTAACTTGCCATTACCAATCTCTGTGTGAAGGTTCATTCGACCTAACTTTATTTTCTTTTATTTTTATGCTATGCATGTCCCTTTACTTTAACCTTTTCGTTACATTACTTTGGTGTTTTATGCTATATAATATTTATACAAGTGTTCTCCTTTTTTATATATATAATTATACTTTCATTTATAAAAAATAACCCTCAGAACTTGTCATATTATAGTTTTGAGTATTGTTACTGAATTTGATTAAGTTGATATATAGTAGAAAATATCAAAAGACAATTGAGAGATACTTGTGAGTTTCGTTTCAAGTTTTAAATTGTAATATATGGATTTTGATTAGACATACGAAGTCTATCATCTCATACTATCTATTTCAAAGACTATGTATAAAATTTAAGATAGAGCAACTGTGTCTGCAGTACGTTGAATCGGAGATAGATAGGGGAAGAGGATTATTTGGGTCAATTAAAGCACAAAAATGTTAAGATTAAAGTATGTTAAAATAGTTTTCATATTTTTTTTTATCACAATGAAAACACTTAACTACCTTTAGAAAGCAAGAATTTTTAGCCTAACGTTGACGGGCTTCTTAGCCTTTTCGTCTTTTTCAAAACAATTAAATGACTAACTTGTTTTTAAAGGCAAGAAAATATTAAATTTATTGTTTTTTTTTCTTTATCTTTTCAATGTAGTTTATTTTATTTTATTTTATTGTCATGCGTATTGATAAATGATTTAGTAATTTTCTTAACTCTTAATGAAATAACTATATATAGCTTACATCCACGTAAATTATTTTTCTTAACTTTTCAATTATTACACTTCATATTTTTTTTTGTTTTTTTATAGCATACATGGATAGCTATATATGGCTACAATTACATGAATTGTTTTTTTTATTATTTTTTTAATGTGAAATAACTATACTATTACTAAACTTCACATTTCTGTTTTAATTGCTTACTTGTACTTGGATTGTTTTTTAATTTTTTGATTTAGGATAACTATATATAACGTACGTCCACATGGATTATTTCTTAACTCTTCAATGTCAGATAAATATATTATACTACACTTTATATTTTTTAATAGCTTACATTTTTTAATTTTTTAACATGGGATAAGTATATATAAACTAATCCATGTAAATTGTTTCTTTTTAGCTATGGAATAACTATATTAAACTTCAATTTTTTTATACCCTATATCTATATTCTTATTAAAAAAAGAGATTGAAACATGTTTTTTTAATGTTAAAATAAATTACTCACAATTATGTGTATTGAATGCATATCTGTGTACATTGGAGACGAATAAAGAAAGCTTGCATTTATGATGGCAAAAGAACACGTGGAAAACTTGAAAAGAAAAGCCATAAAGAGCCAGTGAAGGACAGCAGAGTTTTAATGGGACAAGTGGTCCTGAGGTGGGGTTGTTGATGGGCCTCTCCTTCTTTTGTGTGGCGATGGCAGTTGGATCTAACATTAGCTAATCGACGCAGTGCCAAATGACTTTTAGGCCTCAAGTGTCCCTTTTGTGGGCTTAGCGCAAGGGACACTGCTACATTTTAGGTGTTACCGAGCCCGTTTATTTTTATATTTTAAAAACATTCTTGAAAATATTTATTTTATTTTTATTTTTTTAATTCAAATTAATTTTTTCCAGCGTTTTCATATTATTTTGATGTATTAATGTTAAAAATATTTTTTAAAACAAAATACTATTTTAATATATTATTTTCAAACATCCAAAACAAATTGCCGCTACCAACCATCTGTTAAGAGATGCCAAGATGTGGCTCTGGTTCTAATTGGCAGCGTAGAATGTCCAGCCTGTCAAATTTTCAGAGATTGGAATCTTGTTCTTTGATCTTTAGGCGGATGATAAGCAGATAAGGTATTCTAGTTACATTTT
>Ga0307509_10011356_pt1 | contig 10795 bp, 13 predicted proteins | sample 10_EM_MG_FD_202245 | JGI IMG/M metagenome (GOLD analysis project Ga0307509, IMG submission 202245) | Populus trichocarpa ectomycorrhiza microbial communities from riparian zone in the Pacific Northwest, United States - 10_EM | ecosystem: Host-associated > Plants > Roots > Unclassified | place... | reverse complement strand
AGAGAGAACGCCGTGAGAGCATAAATGAATCAGCAACTGCGGTGACAAAATTCCCAAGATGAGGCAAGCCGCATCTTTTGTACAGCGATTAAAACTTCTTCCGCCTCGAGTCCAGATCACAACAACAAGAGGGCGGTTACTTCGGCGGTGGGGTGGAAGGACCTTGATAAAATAAATAAACATAAGGGAGGTTGGACGTGGATGAGAGAAGAAATGTTACATACCGAAAAGCCCAGTTTGAGGCGCAGGTGAGTTCGCCGTGGGTGCAGAAGCAGCCATTGATGGGGTAGGAACAAGAGGATTTACTATAAAAAAAAAGGAATTTATCAGATCAGATTCCCATAAATAATAATATGGTACATACGTCGTCACTGAGTCCACAAAGCCATCTCTCAGAGATGCTCGGGAGGTGGAGGGGGAGGTGGCATTGGTCAAGGCAGAGCGGCTATCTTAGGCCCTAAGCGAGCTTTTCTTTCCGGTCTCTCATGAACAATACGCCAGGCTAGCGGAGGAGCTTCTTCGATTGCAGGTGGTGCCTCGGGTGGTGGCGGGGGAGCCTCGATCGCCTGATCACGATACATCAGCTACGCGAACCACGGCAAAGTGAAGAGATAAACATACTGGCGGTGTCCATTCTGGGTGAAACTCTCCAGCAGGTCCGAATTTCGTTGTGACAGTCATAGGTTCTGCGATCGCACTAAAGCAAAAAAGAACGAGGGAGAAAAATGTCAATACTCGGGGTAACTAAACGAAAGAGAAATGGGACGCACTGTTGAAATTTCCTTGGCTCATGCCACAGCTGTGGTCTTTCCCCCAAAGGCTGAGACTTCATATTGGTCAAAATGTGGTCAATACCAAATTGGCAACTGGTGGAACGGTGTTACGAACGTCCTGAGGGTCCAAATTTGTTGCAAGAAAGTAAGTATCAAACTGAGAGTTTAAATTGCTCGAAATGAGGTCAGTATGGAGTGAACAGCCCATGGAATGTGATTACGCACGTCCTGAGAGTCCAAGTTGGTCGAAACGCGGTTAATATAGAATGAACAGCCGATGGGATGTGATTACCTATGGGCTAAGAGTTCAAATTGGTCGAAACGAGGTCAGTATGGAATGAACAGCACATGGAATATCATTACGCACACCCTGAGAGTTCAAATCGGTTGAAGCGGGGTCAGTATGGAATGAACAGCCCATGGAATGTGATTACGCACGATCTAAGAGTTCAAATTAGTTGAAATGAGGTCAGTACTAACATTGTAAGCCCGTCATAGAACTCACTATTTGCTTCAGGTAAATATTGTGGATCAAGTCCCTTTCGTCGTTGGCAATGTCTGCAGTTTCCGTCCCGTTGCTCTTTGTTCTTGAAAAAGTATCTTGATCCGCCTTGACCTGGAACCCGTCGCCGGCAGGATCGACTGAGAGTCCATGGGTAGAACCACCACACGGATCCGTGGAAAACCCACCAATCGATCGTTGATTTCCCATTATTTCCCTCCAGGCTATTCCAACAATCACAAAATGGACATTGGCATTTCGTCGGAGTCTTCTGATAAATCGTCTGTGTCATTATAAGACTCATGACGATAGTCATGCCAGATTGAATGGTATGCGCCCACCCCTCCTGGTCGGTCAATTGGAGGTGTTCCCTATCGTCATCAATGGTCAGAACAAATGCACCGATATCCATATATTTTAGCAGAACTCTATTTTGAGGCCGGTCTGGGAGAAAGAGAACCTTAAGAGCTGCGTTAAATTGCTGGGAATTACAATAAGCGAAGGATAAAATCATGTCATACGAACATACCTGGAACGAATGCGCCATATCCATCGTAAGCATTTGTGATGTTGACGATCATCTTGTTGTCGAGACTTTTGAGTTCGGTGAGAAGAGTATCGATTAGGGCAAGGGCGGCTGGACTACGACGTGGTGTTAGCAATGGTCCAAACGACGCAGTGGGCACAAGTCACGCACTAAGTTTGGCCGTTTTGGCTTCGGCAGTCGAGGACATGAATCCCCGGGATTGTGTTATAACTTCCGCTAGACCTCGGGCGTTCCTATACGTTTCTCGGACGTCAGTTCATGTTCGGGTCGTTGGAGAGGCAGACATACTCCCGGTCCCGATACAACTCGCCCAATTTTACCAGGGCCAGTTCTTGGTCACGGAGACTTAGTGCTTGTTCATCATCTCGTGGTGGTTTGCCATTGGATTGGATTGGGATTGGATGTGGATTCTACAACTACAATTTAGATCTTCTCACAATCGTTTGCAAATTCGAGCCTCACCAGATGCGGTCAAAAAAATATTTTCTTAGATCCGCTCTTCCTCTGTTGAAGAGGAAGCCTGATGTTCTAGGAATTGGGCGATGGACGACATGGATGAAATTCAAAACGGACACTCGTCGAGGGGCGTGGGAATGTGGACCATCACGTGCTGGCGCATTCTTCCTCCTCCCCCACAATACCCAATAATGGCTAACGAAGTACCCTCCATTCCCAACCTCAGAGTCCGACAAAACACTATTCATGCTCTCCAGCCCCAACTTACATGACAATGTGCGGAAAAATCTCTTGAAGGGCATCAAGGTCGATTGTACGCATTCTTTCATATACGTAACATGGATTTTTACATATTGTCTAGGCGTAGAAATGGGCCCATACTACAAATTCGTAACCCTCGCACCCAATATCTTACCCCTTGATAAAACCCTTCTCGCCGAGATGGAAGCATCGAATGAGGAAGAGCTCAAGAAACTCAATGAACAGCTGGCAGAAGCAGAGAAGATCGAAGGCGAGTTTGAGATTTCGGATGCATTCAAAGGTCGAGCGAATTATCTGACGAGGATTGGGGATAAGGTACACCTTCGGTTCCTCAATGACTTTGCTCGTTTACATGAGATGAATGTAGGAACGATCCTTTCAAGCCCAAAAGCTTGCACTCGAAAAGACACCCGGTCAGCTCACGAATCAACATCACACTGATTCTATTGGGTTCTCTTCTACACCGAGAACATGACAGCCAACATAAAAAAGACAGAGAAGTACGTTGTTCTCCTTTCCTTCCTATCTTTCTGGCCAATTCACCTCTTCACAAACTAATACACAGAGGAGACGACTGGGACCGCCCCAACTCTACACCGGCCTGCATTTCCTCTCCATCCGCCAATTCAAGCGCAAGTGGTGACCTGCTACTCGATGCTCTAAGAACGTTCACGCCCACAGACAGTCCCTTGGAGCGATACCCTACCGATGCTCAAGGACCAAGGTCGAGGACGTTCGTGGGTATCAGAGGCCTTAATGGGAGATTCGGAGGAGAGGGGACCCCTAAATTTATTCCGCCAGAAATGTACCCATCCATTGCAAATAACGGTTCCTGATCGGAATGTAAGTTTGATGACAACGGTCCGTATGTCGTATTCATATTCACCACCAAAGCCAGTTTTCTTCCAACCCCATCCTAACTCCAAAGTTCATCCCACCACCTTTTTGTCGGCACATTGCCTCTACCCCTCTCGTTGCACCTTCCTTCCGCACACCAGACGCCGCCGAAACACTCAAGACATCCTCTATAGCAGTCGTAGCACATGCTGCTCGCGCCGTAGTTTCATCAACTCCTCACCCACCACTTTCTCGCCCTTGCTCGGAGAAATTGCGCAACATACCGATAGTTCTCTACATTGTCCCTTCCAACCACGTGGCATGCACGGCCTCCACCCTGAAGTGGCACCACCGACCGAAGGCGAGCAGCAAGAAGGGAGACTAGGATCTACCCAATACGCCTGATGACAACAACCCAAGTACCGCCGAATACCCCAGAGAATCCGCCAACAGGAGCCTGGGACGGCCATTTCGAAGTCGACTCACGGAGTAACCCACCTCGATAACCAAAAAGACGAGCGAGCGATCTGCCTCCTTGAATTTTTTTGCCACCCATGCGTCCTTCTCTCAGCCGTTTCCCGCATCCAGTGTACTTATCACGCTGAATACCCTACACGTCATGCACCTCCCTTATTTATGTCCCATCCGCGCCCAATATTCCGCTATGCATCGTTAGTCCCTACAAGCAACAAAAAAGGCGGTTAAGGAATAAAATGCTCCCATGCGCAGAGGGAGCTTCGAGGTGGTGCCGTAGCAGGGCAGTATTCGTTCTCTGCGCGAAGGTCCAACGTGGAATGGAAAATCTGCGTGATTGATCTGGCATGCGTCTTCGGTCGAGGAGCGTCACCACCACCATATCCTCGAGCCGAAGCCGCTGTTCCGACCCCTAAACCGCGTCCTCAGCAACTCCATTTACAACACCTTCGGCCTCAATGATGAACGGGAGGCGATTGACTCTTCTGAGTCGCATCGTTATGGGTGGGTTTCTTTTTTTCTTTCCATCGCTATATTTTTCTGTTTTTTTTTTTCCTTCGTCTCTTTTTTTTTCTTGAAATTATCGACGGATGGAATATTTATTTCCCCATATTCTTTTAAATAATACACCTCTTTTATCCATTTTCTGATTCTTGCTTTCCATACAGGTCCCGAACACAACTCCGTACCCTCCTTCGTGCGCAACTCATCAGCCTCGCCTCATCCTCAACTTCAAGTAGCGCTTCCTCGTTGGACAACGCAACTACAGCGGCAGGAAATACTCCGTCATCCTCCGCTAATTGCCGTGCATTTTCTATGGCGAGGCAGCACGATAGACGATTGGGATTTACCTGATACGCCTGATACCAATCACTAAAGCACTACGGCGGAGCACACGGAAAACTGGGATGACGATTTTGAAGTAGAGGCATGTCTCCGTCGCAATGGCGGGATGTACGAGAGGAGAGTTGGGACATTTGGATGTAGAGGCGAGGACGATAAGACGGTCACTGCTCGGTCTCCTTCGCCACCACCGCCTATGCCCTTCTCTCCACCTAATAATCATCACCTGTCGTCTGGATTTTCCCCTCGTTCTCCAACAACTAGTATCATCCTCTCCCTCGACAAGAACATGTGCATCGCCCCCAACCATGCCTAGATCTTGGATTTCGCTTGACATATCCAAATTTCTATGTCGATGGAAGCACATACCTAATGTGGATGTCGAGAAGGCCGAGGGATGGTCGGCGGGCGCCCTTGGTTTTTCCCGTTAACTGAGGCATATCACCTTAGTCTGTATGATTCATTGCATTTGTTTTATAACGTCTTTCTCACTTTTCCGAGTCATCCCTCCGTCGCTTGAAGTTCTAGGAATTTCGTAATTCCTCCATTGATGCGGAATGCATTTATGAATCCCCTATTCGTCGTTCGCTTCCTCATATCCACCTCTTCAGAATCTCGGGAATCTCGGGACTACAAGTGGACAGCCGACCAAAAAAAAAATCGTCGTATCCATGGAGGCGCGTAAGTATATCGATGTCATCAAGAGGTACGCAGTCTTTTAATCTTTTAGCGATGCTAACTTCTGCCGGTTTCCAGCTTCACATCTGCACTCATTGAAAGTATTACCGTCATTTCCTCTGAATTACCGTCCCCAATTGTGTTTGCACCGCCAGGCCATGGTATATTTTTCTTCGTTAGGTCTTGAATATTCAAGCTAACTCGCCTTTTCTTTTAGTGCCCCGCACGATACACATTATTTTTTCAAATCATTATGTGGTGTTCTCCACGTCTACCAACTCCTATGTTTTTCTGGTGAGTTTTGGACTATGCCACTCCTCTCCCCTTTTTTTTTCCAATTACGCCTTTGCGTTCAAAGCTTGCCTCTCCCCTTTGACTAAGGTATGTACCCCTCTATATAGCGAACTCCTTGGTGGTGGATATTGCCGGCGGCTATCGGGATCGGTACGTCGCATTTTTTTCTTTCACATATCTCTTTTGCCCCACTGTGCAACACTTCTTTTTTTGTTTCTTCTCCCTTCTACCTCACCACATCTGCTGGCCCCTGTTGTTGTCTTCGCGTCCTCTTTTTCGTGTCATGTACCGCCCGACTCTGTTCAACTCCTACTCGCATCTCTGCTCCCTTTTTGTTCCCTTATGATTATTTTTTGTTGTCATATCCCTCCAACCCTTGTTAAACTTTACTTTCCAACCTCATGTCAGTATACTGAGGCGTGTTTTGTTTAACTTTTACTGGCAGTCGTCCCAGCCTACTATATACAATTTGAACAATCAACATCTATCAGTCCAGGCTTTGAGCCTTTGGATCACAAAATGTCATTTATAAAGTGTGTGAGTTAGATTGATTGTCGAACATCCATCAGAACGACTCCCCTCACAGGGATTATACATCCATCTGTTTACTTCGCTTGCCCAAATGACGTTATATTGTATGTCCGAATACGAACAAGGATCTCGGAGTGCTCATATCTACTGAGTACGACATTCAGAATATGACCTAAGGCAAATGAACTCGACCTTTTTCTGCATCCATCTTCCCTCTCTTCTTCCTGCTTCGAATAGCCTACCACCTCGAGACTGTTTCCAGCAACTCCGACGAGTACAAGGTATGTGAATATTTTGTCATCCTGCAACCTCACCGCCTGGTTCATCGATGGAGTATTCATTCTCCATCGACAGATCCCTGGGCGAGCGCACATCCATTTGTCCCCGTCCCGTCGACTCACCGCGCCTTGTATTGTTTAGAATGCGTTTATTTAATCGCTGTTGCCAGTATAGAGCCATTATTCCCGTTAGCGCGTTAACCAGCAACTAAGCCAGGAATCTTCCCTTTGCATCGCCCGTTAATCCTCGGGTTCCTCTTCGCCTCCGACGCGGACCTTGCGGAGTAGTGGGCTGACTGTCGACACGATAACAGGTTAGTACCCATGTTCAAAGAAATATCGAACTGGCCTTCTCCTCAAGCCCATAGCCCATCCGGATGGCCCCCAGCTCGTTGCAGAGACAATCTTTAGAAACGATGTAGGCTGAAATGTGAAAGCCATCCGCCTGATAGTGTATATTATTCCGTCTTCGATGGTACCCAGATTTCGTGGAATATGAAATGTCCTTTGTGCATGGATGTGCTCTTGACTACCTGGGGATACGCCTTTGATTCGAGAGGATGCTGCAATGGGCAGAGAACCAGTGAGAAGTACCAATAGGGAAGGTTAAATAAGTTCTCTCAGCGCTAAATCATGGGATTTCGAGTACTGATGACCTAGGGAGTATATAATTGACTATAAACTGATTGTTCGTCGTACGCGACTAGAATGTACAATACCATAATGCACCCCTGTCCGTGATCTTCCGTATTCGTGCTGATAACATGAAAGTAGAGTTCCTAGTTTGATATTAATATTATATAACGTGATAAATAAAATAGTGCTCTAGATGAGGTGAAATTCGTGATATTCGATGTCGTTCGTTGAGAAACTGATTGGGATTCCACTGCCTTTGGTACGCAGTTGGTCCCAATTGAATTCCAACATCCTCCATCCTAATGGGTAGGAAACTGAAGGCGAGCAGAGAGAGCTTTGAAATAGGGAGAGAGGCAGCGAACGAGCACTCATTAAGCCAAACAGGGCATCAAGGTACTGGCAGTTTCGATGGTTGTCGCAAGCAAGCGACTGAATCAGGAAGAACTCGGGGAGTCACGAATAGCAGACGGGGCGGACAAGGACGAGTGAAGGATGAGCTCTCGCAAAAAAGAGTCTCTCCGAAGTAATGGAGTGAAACGGCTTCGCCCGCGCTGCTAGGATCTCCTGTGTGTGGCTCCAGTGGCGCAATGCAGACCTACGCCAGAGAAGGTGAAGTTCGCGACATGCGAGGCCATTGGGTCCATTCCCTTGAGACGAATATTAACCAGGCGCCTGCAATTTACATTGTATCTCCACTCCCAAGTTCCAACATCCAAAAGTGTCCCGCGGCAACAGAACGAAAATTCGTCTCAATCTTGAAAAGGATCGCAACAGGTGTAACACGTCCCATAACAGTATATCATCTGAATAAAAATTAAGGCAAAGAAATGAAAGAAGGTGGAGAAAATGCAGCGTCGTCATTCCCAGACCCATAAAAGATGAGCCCAACCACCCAACCACTCCTAGGACACGATCGTATCACACAACGCTCCGAAAAAAGAATGCAAAGCGTACTGAAGACACCATGGATATCTGGTACCACAAGGTCTCCAATCCCAAAGCCATCCATTTGGAATGGACCCAAGGTAAGAACTCCAGCGAGCTCGTTGCCATGTAGTCACAGAAATACCGCACGTGGATAGGAGGGGTCTAAAGAGAACTTGCTGTGCTCGGGATCTTTCGAAATAACCCACGACACTGCATGGAATGAGCGATACCAAGATTTACGCACCTCATTGATTGAGACAAAAGAGATACATGTCCTACTTTGGATATTGGCGTAACGTGGTGTCTCCACAGTGCTATTCCTGTAAAGAAAGAGATATTAGATGTATGGGTCTGTTTGAGCAAGACAGCTGGAGAGGCTTGAACGTACCATTTTGTATGCTGCAACTCATTCATAAATGCCCACGAAGCCGTCCACAGCTCCAGCTCTCAGCAGGATTGACACCTTATTGCGGCACTATGCCCGCAGAGGCGTCGATTGATAAACGACAGGAAGTTCGACGGAGGTGCAGACAGAACAGGATACACTGTTCGGTAGGCAGTGGACTGGCCTGGACGGCTTTTTTTATCATGCGCGGCCGTATCCGTTGACGTAGTCTTTGCCATAGTGAGGTGAGGACGTCCGCGGAGAGAAGTGGGGATGAAGAAAATTGGGGATGGGTCGGGCAGCGTGGATGATGTCGCAGCATGCCCTGAAGTAGTAGGTGTGCAGCTTATAGACAGTCCTACTGTCGAAAGCGTGGTCACGGAAGGCATAAAGTCAGGGTGGGTGGGCATCGACCATAGCGCAGTACAGTAGTGGAGGTGGCAAGTAGTGAGTACTAAGAGTACCTGGATTTTCGTGGAACAGAGCGATTTCGACCGCACTTGGAGCTGGTCTTATCGACTGTGAGGGGAGCTGTTGGTGTGCATATTGCCAAGATCGGTGGATGACCAGCTTCCCAAACCCTGTTAGAGAACGGGCTAATGTTAGTCATAACCAATATCTATCTGTGTAATGCGCACCTGTTTTGCCTCGACGCATGGCCCATAGATGACGTCCTCAACATACAAACCGTCCCAAAAATCCGCCCACAAGTACCTCCACTCCGCATCCAACTCGTGGCGTGGATCTTGTTGAACCGATACCCAGCAAATCTTGTTTCTGCACTCCGCCCCACACGATAGCTCGATAAAAAGGAAGAATGACGAGGGCATGGGCGGAACAGGCTTCTGCATTGGGTAAGTCGTCAATCAATTGTGCATCATCATGCGCGGCTGCATTACTTGAAGAGCAAGGGGTTAAAGGGCATAGGGCTCCAAACGACGGGAGTTGGGTCGTCCAAGGTGAAAATGTTAACGGAGATAGATGAGAGGCAGAACACGGGCACAGATGTTGGGGTCGTGGAATTCCCCGGGGTATCGTCATATCGAATGTCCGACGTCCAAGGTTTGTAGAAAGTCGCGCTGTCGAAGAGCGGGAGTTGCGGAGGGCGGGAAGTTGAGGTGAATGGGCGTCGACGATAGTGTTGGTGGTATAACGGTTACGCAGGGGTGGGAGTCGAGTACTGAGTACTGAGTAATAGGGACGAGCACCGGGGTGTTTGTAGAACAGAAAACACTTTCAACTGGTCTTATCGATTGCCAAGGCAAGTTGTTGGCATGTGTGTGATTATGATTGGTAGGCGATCGGCGGCCTAAGTCTGTTAGATAACGCCAAAGTATTAGTGAGTAATTAACTTTATCCACGTATTGCACACCTGTTTCCTTCATGAGCGCGTGGCCCATCGACGTCATCCTCAACAAGAAAACCGGGACTGATGCCATCACTAAAATGTTCTCACCCATGACAGCGCCGAGAACATCCGATAAAACTCTTTTCCTATTTCTCCAAATAAAAAATCGCTCCTCGTATCTCACAATAGAAAGTATTGTACTATTTAAGGATCTGTCTAGGACAATAAGGTGTACGCGGAAGTAGTTGAGGTCAGTTGGAGTAAAGCATTCGTGAAGCAGTATTTGGGATTGAACGGCATTGAACTGGAGTTGGGCCAAGTCGAAAGAGCACAATAAGACAGAAATCCCAACGTTCAACATAAAAAATCCTTGGAATTTTCAGAGTAAATATTACCCACTCAACCACCCACGAACAACGAGTCATGCATTGCATACTATTATGTACCACAAACATACCACCATGCAACACACTTTCTTGACCAGCTTCTCCGGCCTCCCCGTCGTCTGATACATGGTTAATAACAACGACGTAAAAGCCGTCCAGTTCAACCACGTCATGGTGGTCTTGTTTTTGAAAAAAAACAACGCATACTATCCCCAGCAGAATACCGCACTCTCACTCGAAATAATGGATGCAGGGTATACGAGCTGCGCAGGGGATGTTATCGGTTATGGAGTCCACTTTGCGAGATGATTGGCCAACCGGATCAGTGTACCACCCTGGCTTCGATGAAGCATCCCAGGGAGGCCTTTCTATGAGGAGCAACGTAGTAAGCATCTTCCTTTATACATAAATTCTCGCCTCTGACTGTTTTCAACCGACCATCGAAAGGAATTTTAAGTTCCCACTTTCAACCGATAACATGCCTCAGTTATTAACTATACCGCTTGATATTCCACAATATCTTGTATATGAATCGATTCTTCTTTTTTCAATTCATATCCTCTAGAGTTATTTATGTCAAATGAATGTGAATCCGAACTAAACTCACCAGACAAACACATGCGAGTCGAATGATAACAT
>Ga0307509_10011355_pt1 | contig 10798 bp, 11 predicted proteins | sample 10_EM_MG_FD_202245 | JGI IMG/M metagenome (GOLD analysis project Ga0307509, IMG submission 202245) | Populus trichocarpa ectomycorrhiza microbial communities from riparian zone in the Pacific Northwest, United States - 10_EM | ecosystem: Host-associated > Plants > Roots > Unclassified | place... | reverse complement strand
AACAACAACGAGCCGACCGTCGCCGAGCTCGACGCGGCTGAGAAGGGGCTGAACAGCCGGGCCTCGCTGCTGTTCTTCCACAGCGACCTCAAGGACGCCACCCACGACCTGGCCGACGACGTCGACACGCTGAAGACCCTGGTCGCCAAGGGCAAGCTTGCCCACCCGGACGCCAAGACGGCCACCCAGCTGCTGGCGCTGGCCGCCTCCCTGGACAGCCACGCCCGCAAGGCCCAGCGCGCCTGCGGTCTCCCGGAGAAAAGCCTGATGGGAACTACGGCGTGACGAGGCCGGCCGGGTAGGCGATCACCCCGAGATCAGCTCCAGGGTGTCGATCACCCGGTGCGAGAAGCCCCACTCGTTGTCGTACCAGGCGACCACCTTGACGTGCCGGCCGTCGACCCGGGTGAGCTTCGAGTCGAAGATGGCCGACGCCGGGTTGCCGGTGATGTCCGACGACACCAGCTCGTCGTCCGAGTACTCCAGGATCCCGGCGAGCGGGCCGTCCGCCGCCACCCGGTACGCGGTCAGCACCTCGTCGCGGGTCACCTCCCGGCGAACGGTGGTGTTCAGCTCGACGATCGAGCCGACCGGCACCGGTACCCGGATCGAGTCGCCGGAGAGCCGGCCGTTCAGGTTGGGCAGCACCTTGCCGATCGCCTTGGCCGCACCCGTGGTGGTCGGCACGATGTTGACCGCCGCCGCCCGGGCCCGGCGGGCGTCCCGGTGCGGGCCGTCCTGCAGGTTCTGCTCCTGGGTGTACGCGTGGACCGTGGTCATGAAGCCGTGCTCGATGCCGGCCAGCTCGTCCAGCACGGCCGCCAGCGGGGCGAGCGCGTTGGTCGTGCACGACGCGTTCGAGATGATCGTGTGCGCGGCCGGGTCGTACGCGCCGGTGTTGACGCCGAACGCGATGGTCACGTCGGCGCCGTCCGAGGGCGCGCCGACGAGCACCTTTCTCGCGCCCGCGTCGATATGTGCGTGGGCAGCCGCAGCCGACGTGAACCGGCCGGTCGCCTCCAGTACCACCTCGACCTCAAGTGAAGCCCAGGGCAGCGCGGCCGGCTCCCGCTCGGCGAGCACCTTGATGCGGCGGCCGTCGACGACCAGCGTGTCGCCGTCCACGCTCACCGGGCGGCCGAGCCGGCCCGAGGTGGAGTCGAAGGCGAGCAGACGGGCGAGGGCCCGCGGTTCGGCGAGGTCGTTCACGGCGACGACCTCGAGCTTGCTGTCCCGTTCGAGCAGGGCGCGGAGGACGTTGCGCCCGATGCGACCGAATCCGTTGATGGCGATGCGAGTCATGCGCCTAGCCTCTTTCCCGAAGCGAAAGATCGACAGCGGCTGGCGCGCCACGGTTCGCAAGGATTCAGCCACCGAAGGTTCGGCGATACTGGCTCGGCGTGGTGCCGAGGATGCGCTGGAAGTGCAGGCGCAGGTTCGACCCGGTGCCCAGGCCCACGTCTTCGGCGATCTGCTCGACGCCGCGCTCGGACAGCTCGAGCAGTTCGCGGGCCATGTCGATGCGGGCGCGCAGCACCCACTGCATCGGCGTGTACCCGGTGTCCTCCAGGAAACGCCGGGAGAAGGTGCGCGGCGACACGGCGGCGTGCCGGGCGAGCACGTCGAGGGTGAGCGGCTTGTCGAGGCGGTGCAGCGCCCATTCCCGGGTCGCGGCGAACCGCTCGCCCAGCGGCTCGGGGACGCTGCGCGGCACGTACTGGGCCTGGCCGCCACTGCGATAGGGGGCCGCGACCAACCGGCGGGCCGCGTGGTTGGAGGCTGCCATGCCGAGATCGCCGCGCAGGATGTGCAGGCACAGGTCGATGCCCGAGGCGGCGCCCGCCGAGGTGAGCACGCTGCCCTCGTCGACGAAGAGCACGTTCTCGTCGACGAGGATCCGGGGATGCCTCACGGCCAACTGGCGGGTGTAGTGCCAGTGCGTGGTGGCCCGCTTGCCGTCGAGCAGGCCGGTGGCGGCCAGCGCGAACGCCCCGGTCGAGATCGCGGCCAGCCGTACGCCGCGGGCGTGCGCGGCCAGCAACGCGTCGACCACGACCGGCGGTGGGTCCTCCCGGTCGGGGAAGCGGTAGCCGGGGATGAAGACGATGTCGGCCCAGGCGAGCGTGTCGAGGCCGTGCGCGACGTGGTACGACAGGCCGTCGCCGCCGGTGACCAGGCCGGGCGCGGGACCGCAGACGCGCACCTCGTACGGCATGCTCGATCTGGTCGTGAACACCTGCGCCGGGATGCCGACGTCGAGCGGTTTCGCCCCCTCGAGCACGAGGACGGCGACGTGGTGCAGGCGATCGGCGGGCACCGGCCAAGGGTAGGACGTTCGCGTGACACGATGGCTCGATGCGCCTGGTGACCGACGACGAGCGCCGGGCCCGGCTGGCGGTCCGGCACGCGCTGGCGCCGGCCTTCCGGGTCGATTCCCCCGAGGCCGTGACCCGGGCGATGACCGTCCTGCACGCCACCGAGCCGGCCACGACCTACCTCACCTGCCGGGCGCGGTTCGACGACTGCACGGTCGCCGATCTCGACCGCGCCCTCTACACCGACCGCAGCCTGGTCAAGCAGTTGGCCATGCGGCGCACGTTGTTCGTCTTCCCGCGCGACCTGCTACCGGCCGCCTGGCCCAGCGCTTCGGCGCGGGTGGCCGGCACCGAAGAGGCCCGGATGACCCGCGACGTCATCAAAGCCGGGATGACCGCCGATTGGCTTGCCCGGGCCCGCACGGGGGTACTGGGCCTGCTGGCCGAGCACCCCGGCGGACTCCAGGCCGGCGAGATCCGCGAGGCCGTTCCGCTGATCGACGTACGCATCCAGGTGTCCGCCGCCGAGCAGTGGTCGGCGTCCCGGGTGCTGACCCACCTCGGCCTGACCGCCGACGTGGTACGCGGCGTCAACACCGGCCGCTGGCCCACCTCCCGGCCGCGCTGGACCCTGATGAGTCACTGGCTGGGTGCCGTCCCGCCGGCGCTGGACGCGACGGCCGGCTACCGCGAGCTGGTCCGCCGCTGGCTGGTCAGCTTCGGCCCGGGCACCGAGGACGACCTCGTCTGGTGGCTGGGCTCGACCAAGTCGGTGGTCCGCACGGCGCTGGCCGCCCTCGACGCGGTCGCGGTGACGCTCGCCGGCGGCGAGACCGGTTGGCTGCTCCCCGACGACGTCGCCGAGGTCGCCGACCCCGGGCCGTGGGTGGCGCTGCTGCCGGTGCTCGACCCGACCGTGATGGGCTGGAAGTCCCGCGACTTCTACCTGGGCCCACACCGCCAACACCTTTTCGACCGTACGGGCAACGCCGGCACGACCGCATGGGTGAACGGCCGGATCGTCGGCTGCTGGACCCAGAACCCGGCCGGCGTCGTCCGCGTGCACCTGCTCGAAGACGTGCCGGCCTGGGCGGCCCAAGCTCTCCGGAACGAGGGCGAGCGCTTGACCGCCTGGCTCGACGGCGTACGCGTCCCGACCGGCTACGCCTCCCCCGCCATGCGGCAAGCCGGCTGATCACGCCGGGCCGGACGCTGCTGTCCGTTACCGAAGGGTCACCACGGCGGCCGTCTACTGTGTAGAGTCCCGATTTCGGGGACCGCGTGACGGCTGGAGTTCGTGCGGTGAGTGGAGATCGGGAACAGCCAGGGGTAAATATTCTCGGACCGGTCGAGGTGGTGCGGGCCGGTGGCGGCGTCGAGCTGCAACTTCAATGCCGGAAGGTGCTGGCGCTGCTGATCGCGGCGGCCGGGAGTCCGGTGTCCACCGGTCAGCTGGTCCGGTGGATCTGGGGTGAGGACACCCCGTCGCATGCGTCGCAGATGGTGCGCTCGCACATCCGGGTTCTGCGTGGGGCGCTACCGGAAGGAACGCTCACCCGGAGCACGGCCGGCTATCGGATCGACCCGGACGGGTGCACGGTCGACGCCGCCGCCTTCCGGCAGTTGCTGGCCGAGGCACAGCAACTGCTTCCGCTGGATCCGCCCGGTTCGGCCCGGGCCGCGCACGCGGCGCTCGGCCTCTGGCGGGGCGCCGAGGCGATGCCGGACGTGGTGGACGTGCGGCCGCTGCGGGCCGAGGCGGCGTACCTCGAAGAGCTGCGCTGCCAGGCCGAGGAGATCGTCGTCATCGGCGGCCTGCTCGCCGGCGACGCCGAGCTCACCCTGCCGGACGCCCGGAAACTGACCGAGCTGTACCCGCGGCGGGAACGGTTCTGGCTGCAACTCATGGTGGCCGAGGCGCTCAGCGGGCGACTCGTCGAGGCCACCGCGGTCACCTTCTGGCGGGCCCGCCGGCACCTCGTCGAGGAGACCGGGCTGCGCTCGGCCGGCCTCGACACTCTTCAACGTGAGCTGCTCAACGGCGTCCGCGCGCCGGATCAGCTACTCGGCGTGGTCACCCATCGTGGCCGAAACATCGCATGACGTGACTTACGCCGAGCTGACGTCCCAGCCTATGCGGCGGGCCGAGGCTGATCGGCGACGGAGCAACCACAGCCTCCGCGGGGAGGGGAGACATGTTGCCGAACACCTCGAAGGCACGTTGGGCGCGAGCGGCCGGCACGGTCACGTTCGTGGCCGGCGGCATCCTGTTCGGGATCGCCGGGCCGGCCGCGGCCAACACCAACTTCAACGGCGTATGCGAGTCGTCGGAGGCGTGCGTCTGGGACCTCGACTACTACGAGGGCACGTGGATGTGGGACTACGAGGGAACCGACACCAATTTCACCAACAACTACTACCCCCAGAGTGGCGGCCCGAAGCTGAACGACACGGCCACCGCGATCGAGAACAAGGGCACGTCGTGTACGGCCGTCTTCGGCCAGAACGTCGGCGGCGCGTCGGCCCAGGGCTGGACGATCCGGGTCGCCCGGAACACGGTCTGGGACGGGTTCTACGACTACCGGAACAACGGCGCCTCGTCGCTGTGGTGGTCCTGCTGAGTGTCCCATCGAGCGGGCAGGGACGTGCGCGTCACGTTCCTGCCCGGCAAGTGAGGCGTACGAGATGAATCGCGTCTTTGCCACCGGCGTGCTGATCCTGGCCGTCGCGGGGGTGGCGAGCTGCACCAAGGCCGGCGCGCAGACCCCGGCCGCGCAACACCCGGTCGCCGCGGCGTCGGTGTCGCCGCCCGCCGTGACCGCCTCGCCGACCGTGTCGAACCTGAACGACGCGAGCCTGCCGCTCGACCGGTACACCACCACGGTGGACGAGTGGATCGAGCTGGACTACGCCTCGAAGCTGCTCTCCTACGACTGCATGAAGCGCTTCGGCTACACCCTGAACCCGGGCGGCCGGCTCAAGCTCACCGAGTTCCGGGACCGGTCGAACCGGATGGGCCTGGTCGACGAGGCGCAGGCGGCCCGGGCCGGCTACCACGTGGACCCGGCGACGGCCGGCGATCGCTCGTCGCACGACACCGGGCCCAAGCTCACCGACGAGCAGGAGGTCGCGATGTCCGGCGAGCGGAACGGCAAGCCGGCCACCGACGTCCCGGCGGGCGGCTGCGCCGGCGAGGGCTACCGCAAGATCGGCTGGAACACCACCGACGACATGTGGCTGCAGGAACTGGACAACGAGGCGGCGTCGCGCACCCTTGCCGACAAGAACGCGCTCAAGGTGATGGCCGATTGGAGCGCCTGCATGCAGAAGTCCGGCTATCGGTACGCCAAGCCGGACGACGCGAGCCAGGACCCGCGCTGGTGGAAGGGTTCCGACGACGACCCGGCCACGAAGGCGGAGAAGAACACCGCGGTCGCCGACGTGCGCTGCAAGAAGAAGGTCAACTGGGTCGGGCAGATGACCGCGATCCTGACCGCGTACCAGCAGCAACTCGTGGAGACCAACCTGGAACGGCTGGAGAGCGTGCACGGTCAGGTGCAGGACGCGCTGAAGAAGGCCGCGGCGGTGCTGAGTGGACGCTAGCCCGGCGCCGCTGCGTGGCCGGCGCCGGTTCCTGATCGGCGTGGTCACCGGGGCGGTGGTGATGGCGCTCGCCGGTCTGGGCGCCGCCACCTTCATCAAGTCGCCGCAGCAGGTGGCGGCCGAGGCGGCGCCGCCGTCGCCGAGCCTGATCACGGCGACCGTGGAGAAGCGGGTGCTGCAGCAGGCGGTGGTGCTCCGCGGGACGGTCGAGCCGGACCGCGCGCTCGACGTCAAGACCGTGCTCGGCTCGGGGCGGTCGGTGATCTCGAGGCGTACGGTCAAGGCCGGCGACCGGATCGCGGCCGGCAGCGTGCTCGCCGAGATCTCCGGCCGCCCGGTCATCGCGCTCACCGGTTACGTGCCGCCGTACCGGGACATTCACGACGGGATGAAGGGCTCCGACGTCGAGCAGTTGCAGTCGGCGCTGCGCGACCTGGGCTACCGGATCACCGATCGGCTGGGCGTCTTCGGCGCCTCGACCGAACGCGCGGTCCGCGGCATGTACTCGGCCCGCGACTACGACCCGCCGCTGGAGCAGGCCGAGACGCCCACCCCGTCCGCGTCGCCGTCCGCCCCGACCAGCCCGGCGGCCCCGAAAACGCGGGTCTACCTGCCGATGAGCGAGGTCTACTTCGTCAAGTCGCTGCCGGCCCGGGTGGCCGCGGTCAAGGCGGGCCTGGGCGCGGAGGTGACCGGCCCGATCCTCACCCTCTCGGTGGGCGGGCTGGTGGTGCGGGGCACGCTCGCGCCGGCCGACCGAAATCTGGTCGATGCCGGGATGCCGGTGGAGATCCTCGACGAGACCACCGGCGAGAAGGCGACCGGCAAGCTGGCCTCGATCGGCGCGCTGAAGCCGGGCGCCGGCTCGGAGACCGGCCACCCGATCGTGGTGAGCCCGGCGAAGGCGCTGCCCGCGGACTTCGCCGGCGAGGACGTGCGGCTCACCGTCACCGCGGCGACCACCGGCAAGCCGGTCCTCGTCGTACCCGTCTCGGCGATCTTCTCGGCCGCGGACGGCTCGACCCAGGTGCTGCGCGCGCTGGACGGCGACCGCCACCGGCCGGTTACCGTCCGGACCGGCGCGGCCTCCGGCGGTTTCGTCGAGGTCAGCGGGGACGGGCTGGCCGAGGGCGACAAAGTGGTGGTCGGCGAGCGGTCCGGCGGCGAAGCGCTGGGCGGCAGCTGATGACGAGCCCGGTCGTCGAGTTCGCCGGGGTGACCCGGACGTATCCCGGTCCGCCCGAGGTCCGGGCGCTGCGCGAGGCCGATCTGGTCGTCGGCGGAAGCGAGTACGTGGCGGTGACCGGCCCGTCCGGCTCCGGCAAGTCGACCTTCCTCAACGTGGTGGGGCTGCTCGACCGCCCGGACGGCGGCGTGTACCGCCTCGACGGCATCGACACCGCCACGCTGCCCGAGCGCGACCGGACCGCGCTGCGCGGCCGCCGGATCGGCTTCGTGTTCCAGTCGTTCCACCTGGTCCGGCACCGGTCGGTGGTGGAGAACGTGACGATGGCGATGATCTACACCGGGGTGAGCCGGCGCCTTCGCGCCGGACGGGCTCTGGAGACCTTGGCGCGGGTCGGGCTCACCCATCGGGCGTACGCGCGGGCCGGTCACCTGTCCGGCGGGGAGGCGCAACGGGCGGCGATCGCCCGGGCGCTGGTCAACCGGCCGTCGATGCTGCTGTGCGACGAGCCGACCGGGAACCTGGACAGCGCCAACGCCGAGGCGGTGCTGGAGCTGATCGACGAGCTGAACGCGGACGGGCTGACGATCCTGATGGTCACGCACGACCCGGCCGTGGCGGGCCGGGCCCACCGGACCGTACGCATGAAGGACGGGGTCTTGCGGTGAAGCGGGCGGCGAAGGTCGTCCCGGCGACCCGGCTGAGCCCCCGCGACGTGGTCGAGGAGGCGGTCGCCGGCATGCTGGCGCGCCCCGGCCGGGCCGCGCTGACCGTGCTCGGCACCCTGCTGGGCGTCGCCGCGTTCGTCACCGTGCTCGGCCTGACCAGCACGGTCGAGGGGCAGATCAGCAATCGGTTCACCGCGCTGGTGGCCACCGAGGTGGTCGTGCAGGACGCCGCCGAGCAGGCTCGGGCCACGCCCGCGTTCCCGGCCGACGCGGAACGACGGCTGGACGCGCTGAACGGCGTACGCAGCGCCGGGATCTTCTGGGAGGTGCCCGACCCGGGCGCGCTCTCCGCCCGCCGGCCGACCGCCCAGGCGCCGGGCGAGGATCTCAAGGTGCTGGCCGCCTCCCCCGGCTACCTGCGGGCGATCCACGCGCGGCTGTCCGCCGGCCGGTTCTTCGACACCTGGCACGACGCCCAGCACCAGCGGGTCGTGGTGCTCGGCTCCGGCGCGGCCGGCCGGCTGGGCGTCACCTGGGTCGACAACCAGCCGGCGGTCTTCATCGGCGGCACCCCGTTCGCGGTGATCGGCATCGTCGACGACGTGGACCGCCGGGCCGACACACTGCTCAGCGCCGTGGTACCGGCCGGCACCGCCGAGGCGCTCTGGGGTGCGCCGCCGAGCGGCGCCAACACGTCCGCGCAGGCACTGGTCGACACGAAGATCGGCGCGGCCCGGCAGGTCGGCGGCGAGGCGCCGCTGGCCCTGCGCCCCGAGGACCCGGCCCGGTTCAAGGTGGTGCTGCCGCCCGACCCGCAGACGCTGCGCGAGGGCGTGCACACCGACCTCGGCACGCTCTTCCTCGCGCTGGCCGCGGTGTGCCTGGTGATCGGCGCGGTCGGGATCGCCAACACCACGCTGGTGGCGGTGCTCGAGCGGGTCGGCGAGATCGGGCTGCGGCGCTCGCTCGGCGCCCGGCGGCGGCATGTGGCCATCCACTTCCTGGCCGAGTCCGGCACGCTCGGGCTGATCGGCGGCCTGATCGGCACCAGCGTCGGGGTGGCGGCCGTGGTGGCCGTGGCGGTGCTCCGCGACTGGACGCCGCTCCTGCAACCCGCGACGGTGCTGCCGGCGCCGCTGGTGGGTGCGGCCACCGGGCTGGTGGCCGGGCTCTATCCCGCTTGGCGAGCCAGCCGGATAGAGCCGGCCGATGCCCTACGCCGCTAGGCCGGGCCTTCGCGGTTCATCAGCTTCTTCGCGCCCAGGAAGCTGACCCCGGTGATCAGTGCGCACCAGCCCACCGCCAGCCAGGCCCGGTCCCCCACCGCGGTGCCCATCAGCAGTGCGCGCAGCGACTCCATCACCGGAGTGAACGGCTGGTGCGCGGCCGTCCAGCCGAGCCAGGCCGGCATCGAACTGGTCGGCACGAACCCGCTGCCGAAGAACGGCAGGATCATCAGCAGCATCGGCAGGTTGCTGGCGGTCTCGACGCTGTCGCTGACCAGCCCCATGACCACCGCGACCCAGGTGATCGCGACGATCAGCAGCAGCAGGATGCCGGCCGCGGCCAGCCACCGCACCGGCGACTCGACCGGCCGGAAGCCGATCACCACTGCCACCGCCAGCACCGCCACGACGCCGAGCAGCGTCTGCAGCACGCTGCCGATGACGTGCCCGGTCAGCAAGGCCGGCCGGAAGATCGCCATCGTCCGGAACCGGGCCACGATCCCGGTGGTCATGTCGGTGGCGATCGACACCGCGGTCGCGGTCGCCGCGCCCGCCACGGTGAGCAGGAGGATGCCCGGGGTCACGTAGTCGACGTACTCGCGCCGGCCGCCGCCGGCCGGGCCGCCGAGCCCGGCGCCGAGCGTTCCGCCGAAGACGTAGACGAACAGCAGCAGGAAGACGACCGGCGCGACGATCAGCGGAACCGTCATCGACGGGTACCGCCGGATGTGGCGCAGGCTGCGGCGCAGCATCGTGGCCGAGTCGCTGAGGGCATAGGTCATGGTGGTCATCGTGTGGCCTCCGTCGGTTGTCCGGTGAGCGCGAGGAAAACGTCGTCCAGGTCCGGGGTGTGGATGGCCAGCTCGGCGGCGTCGATCGACGCCTCGTCCAGCTTGTCGAGCAGGCCACGCAGCGAGGTGAGCGCGCTGTCCCCCGGCACGCGCAGGGTCAGCTCCTCGTCGTCGCGGGTCCCGTTCTCGAAGATCCGGGCCGCCGCCGTCAACTGGCTCGGGTCGGTGAAGCGCAGCCGGAGGTGACCGCCGGGGATGAGGCGCTTGAGCTCGGCCGGGGTGCCCTCGGCGACGATCCGGCCATGGTCGAGCAGGGCGATCCGGTCGGCGAGGCGGTCCGCCTCCTCCAGGTACTGCGTGGTGAGGAAGACGGTGGTGCCGCCCGCGACCAGTTCCCGGATGAGCCGCCACACGTCGCGGCGGCTGCGCGGGTCGAGCCCGGTGGTGGGCTCGTCGAGGAAGAGCACTCGCGGGCGGCCGACCAGGCCCATCGCGATGTCGAGCCGGCGACGCATGCCGCCGGAGTAGGTGGCGGCGGGCCGCCGGGCCGCCCCCACCAGATCGAACTGGCTCAGCAGTTCGTCGGTCCGCCGCTGCCGCTCGGCCCGGCCGAGGTGGTGCAGCGCCGCCATCATGGCCAGGTTCTCCGCGCCGGTCAGCAACTCGTCCACGGCGGCGAACTGCCCGGTGAGACCGATCGCGGCGCGGACCGCGTCGCCGTCGCGCCGGACGTCGTGCCCGGCGACCGACGCCACGCCGCCGTCGGCCGTGATCAGCGTGGTCAGGATCCGCACCGTGGTGGTCTTCCCGGCGCCGTTCGGGCCGAGCAGCGCCAGCACCGTCCCGGCCGGCACCCGCAGGTCGATGCCGTCGAGCACGACGTGATCGCCATACGCCTTGCGCAGCCCGGTCGCCACGACGGCCGTGGCCGGTTCTTGCAATGACAGCGTCATCGAGTTTCCCCCATCTGTACGCCGTACAGCTTGTACTGTACGGTGCACATTAATTG
>Ga0307509_10011354_pt1 | contig 10798 bp, 7 predicted proteins | sample 10_EM_MG_FD_202245 | JGI IMG/M metagenome (GOLD analysis project Ga0307509, IMG submission 202245) | Populus trichocarpa ectomycorrhiza microbial communities from riparian zone in the Pacific Northwest, United States - 10_EM | ecosystem: Host-associated > Plants > Roots > Unclassified | place... | reverse complement strand
TGTTTTTGGCTGGTTCCATACTGCATATCTTGTACAAGATATTGCTGCCATGATCCTTAGGAGAGAGTTGCTGGGGGCTCTCTTGTAGGCAAGCTGGATAATATTTGGCATATATTGGCAATCTGTTTTATGCTAACATTTCACCACCATATCATTGTACCCATCACCCAGTGCATGAGTTCTAACAACGTGCTGTGAATGACTTCTAGTTTCTTCTTTTAGAGCTGCTATTTCTGATTATGACTTCAAATGTTTCACATTCTATTCCAGGTTTATTATTACTATCCTTTCTCTGCTGTTTCTGATCCAGCAAAGCTGTACAATGATCTCAGATGGAATGTCACACGGCCTCAAGGGTTTGAGGCAGTGATGCGTGTGAGGTGCAGCCAGGTACTCCTTTCTGGGATATATATCTTTTGTACCTTGCTCACAGTTATAAATTGATTGATTATGTTTTCTTTACATGATACTAGGAATTTGACGTGGTTTGTTTATTTATAGGGCATTCAAGTTCAAGAATACCATGGAAACTTTTGCAAGCGCATTCCAACAGATATTGACCTAGCTGCGGTTTGTATCTTTTTATGAAATTCTTCATTTTCATACTCTGGTAGCCTATTACACTTTAGTTTATTTGTTAATGAGAGCATTCAAGTTGTGAGGTGCCTAGATTCATCCTCTATTGATACTGGACTATAACTTTGCATTTTAAAGCATCAGGCTGAATATAAAATCATATTCACTCGCCAGAAACTTCTTTCATATAACAAGCTATCGAGTGAGTAGAAGAATCTGTTTTGACTTGGGCTGATCTATTGGAGGCTGATTCACCATGTATTTTATTTTTTTATGGCTCTATCATTCCATTTCTTGATTTCCTATCTCTGGTTTCATATGAGTCAAGTGGCAACGTGCATATTTTGTAGCATTTTTACTTCTAATTGTTCTACCTGATCATTCCTTTTGTTTTGCAGATTGATTGTGACAAAACTATTATGGTTACATTAAAACATGATGATAAGTTGCAGGATGGCTCAGAATGTGCTTTCCAGGTATCTTAGTATTTCTTGCCACCTGCACAGCTTTTAATACTTACTGGTCCTATCTGCTTTCATTATATCTAGGGTGAATTATGTTGTGGTCCCACCAAGTTTGACCATTATATGGTATAATCTGGTTTTATGATTCATGCAATTAAATCCTTGAATTTCATCTCGACTGCAATGTAAGGCTACTTTCAGTTACCATTTAGTAGGTTAGAGGAGAATCCATGCGACAAGTACAGTGCTGTAATTTCTCCCAGAAACCCACCTTGTCCTGGTGTCAGCAGCTTATGAAAACTCAAGTTCTTCAATGGTCCATTCATTTTGCTAGGGGTCCAATTCAACCACCTGCCGGAGTAATCCAAAACACGAACTTAACTGCTGTCAGGTTTTCTTTTTCTGTTTCATGTTCAAGAACCATCTAAACAGACCAAGATAACAGTAGCCAGGAATTCACGTTCTACTGCTATTCTGATCCTGGCAAGATTCGTGAAACAATAATACAGAAAAAAAGGCTAAAAGAATTTGAAACATCAGTATGCTGAATGTGTTGTGATATCTGTCAATAATGTTGTAGCACGTCAATCATGATGTCTGACAACCTTCAGCTCTACTTCCCCATTATTTTCCCAAATGGCTTAATCAAGCTTTTCTCAAATCTCCCTTGGTACTCGCGAAAGAAACAGAAAGATCAGGAGGGTCCTTGTATAGAGGGACTGCAGGGACAGTTACAAAACACAACATCATGGCTGATGCCATGTGTCATTGCTGACATATAATGCAACTAACACAAGTGCATTACTTAAGAAGTATCTAGTTAGACGGTTCTTGAACACGAAACAATAACAGAATGAGAGAAAGAAGACTTGATTTTTGCTCTCAATTGAAATTGTGTGCTTTCATCGCTGACATGTAATTCAATTAGCACAGGTACATTACACTAGCAGTATCTAATTAGGTGGTTCTTGAATATGAAACAATTACAGAGTGAAAGGGAGATGACTTTATTTTGGCTGCCAATTGCAAATGCCTGCTTTTATCTTTTTAGAATGATGAAACTTGGAAGGACCATGGAGCGATTTCCCTTGAATCTTTTGTTGAGAAGATTTCTTATTCATATTGTTTGCTTCATTGTTCAGTGTGCCCTCCTCTACACCACCGTGTATGGACAAAGAAGAATTCGTGTTACAAATTTATCATTACCATGCACAAACAATTTAAGTAATCTGTTCCGCTTGGCTGACTTGGATTCCCAATTTGTGTGTTTCTTGAAGCAAGGTATTGAGTTTTTTGTGAGGCATTCTCTTTGCTGTCTGTTTACACTGTTTCATAATTACACTGTTCTCATATCATGGTTTCTGACATTCTTTATATCATTCTCATCCAACATGTTTAAGTCACTATCATGATAATAACTGTCATTTTTTCACACTCACTCCCAACATGTTATAGAAATTCCTGCCAAAGTTTGGCCTTTTAGTTACATAAGAATGGATGTCTCTTTGCTTCTAAAAGTTTTTATTGTTCATGGCATAACATAAGTAATTATTTTTTGTTTTGCCGTAAGGGGACTGATACTTTTCTCAACTTGTCTTTCTAGCGGCAAGCGAAATCCCTTCCAACCCACCCTTGGTTATCCGAGACCGAGTGACAAACTTTTGCATAAACATTCTGCTTTCATATCGCAAATTTTGTGCGACAGTATCATCATCAGGACAACTCATCCTTCCAGAAGCACTTAAACTTCTGCCCCTGTACACCCTCGGTATATACTTCTCTCGCATTAATTTATGCTCATTCCGATATAGTGTTTATGCTGAAATTGCAGATATTGCTATGAACTCACCTAACAATTAATCATGTTTTATGCTGTGGAACTGTTATAACAGTTAAATACCTGTACATGATCCATATACACTTGGGTGTCTAGCAGAATTTCTTTTCTGGGAGTTAATATGGTTAGAGCATTGAAGAGCAACATAACTTTATATGGTTAAAGTAAAGGTAGTTAGATAAGTAAATTAGTTCAATGCAGTTACACCTTTCCTTTTCAGTGTTTCTGTAGCTTTACATTTTTTTTTTCCTTGGTAGAAATAGCTTTAGTTAAAACGTTGATTTGTTGATAAATTTTGGTGCTGTTTTTCATTTTGGTGCATAATGATATTTCCTCTTATTGATACAATAGTTCCGTTTCTGTTCTGCAATGTGTATTGTTTACTGGACAGATTTGAAATGGATGCAAGTGTATCAGCAAGTTTCTTTTAGTATATTTAAAGAAATTGACATGCCTTGATTTTTTCCCCTTTTCTGGCTTCCTATCTCTCTTCCAGCATTAATTAAAAGTACAGGATTGAAACTCGATGGGAGGATAGACGATCGGTCTTTTTGGATCAATTATGTTTCTTCTGTTTCTACTCCTTTAGCGATTCCATTGGTGCACCCTAGGATGATTGCAATCCACGACCTTGATTCACAGGCATGGGTTGTCTTTTACTATTTTCAATGCTATATTATATATTTGTCCTAAATTCAATGGTAACCTGCTGCTCATTGACAGGAAGCAATTGGATCTCTTATCCCCCCTGCACTTCCTCTTTCTAGTGAATATGTGAATGACAATGGAGTTTATCTTCTTGAGAATGGTCAGGATGTTTCAATATATATTGGGAACTCGGTTAATCCAGATATCTTGCAAAAACTGTTTGGCATTTCATCTGTTGCTGAAATTCCAACTCAGGTACCATTCTTTTTAAGAATTTAGATCTGCCTAACATCATTATTTTATTAGTCTTGGTTTGGAAGAAGCTGTACCTGACCATCAGACCAATGTGGAAGATGCCAAATTCACTCGAGGGACATAACCTCGTATGCTATGTGCCCACAGAATGGCCTTACAAGACACCACTAATTCACAGGCCCAGTTGGAAATTTTATGAATGAAACTTTTGGAGATAATAATGCTCAAACTTTTTAAGTTTTTTTGGGGCTTTGAGTTAATTTGATAATTAACATTGTAAATACACGGACCTGTCAGAGGTGTTTTATCAGAAATTTTCTATTTGTGTAGCCATTCAATTGATTTGCAACTAATTATTTTGGTATTCTCAGTATGTCCTGGAGCAATATGACAATCCACTATCAAAGAAACTAAATGATGTGGTGAACGAGATACGACGCCAAAGATGTTCTTTCCTGCGGTATGATGTTTCAGTTGGTGATTTTTAATATAAGAATTTTTTTATGACTTATATTCACCTATTATTTTTTTCTGTCATTCTATCTCACATGCTTGCAATCTCTCATTCTGATGTATTGCAATTCTTATCTTGCAGTTTAAAGTTGTGTAAAAAAGGAGATCCATCAGGTGAGTTCATTGGACCTGTTCTTCTATATAATGGAGGGAACTGTAATTCCACTACATATTGTAAACCCAAAACCAAAATGAAACAGATTACTAGCTCCTCGAAAAACTCACATTATCTTGTACCCCTGCCAAAGTAGTTGCAGAACTTGTTGGCCATTTCTGATACTTCATTACTTATCAGGTTATTTGGAAATGTGTGACTAGTTAGGAACTGCATTGGGTCATTTCATGGAAACACAGAACAGAAGTGTTAGTTTGCCAGCACCTACCCTCCTTCACTTCATGGGCCATACAACATTGCTACTCGTATCAATTCTCATGTTGAAGTCATGTTTTGACTGATCATGTAGTTTTTTGGTATCGATATATCATCATTATAAATTTCATGATGACTGATCACAGCACTATATGTAGTCAGAAAAACCACTAGCTACTACCAAAGAGGGCCTGATGATAATTTTGATCTGTAAATGCATCGTGGTAATATCTATGTTCATCCAATCAAATTGTGCTTCATAAAACACGCACCGATCTCATCTTTGTCTGGTGTTGAGTTTTCTTCTGCTGATACCACTGGATGGAGAGAGTTTTTATTGTTAAAATGTTCTTAACAAGTTTGATTTGTTAAAATTCAACTGCTACTTTTTCCACAGGAATGACATTCTTCTCATATTTGGTTGAAGACAAGGTTCCAGCTGGCACTCTCTCCTATGTAGAATTTCTAGTGCAGGTCCATCGGCAAATTCAAGTAAAAATGTCTTCATAATTCTGGCATCTACAGTTGATTTTACAAGTTTTGATAGGCGACTGCAAGAACAGAATCAGATTCAAAGTAAAGAAAATCAATGTCATGCTTGATATGTGTTCTGGGATCAGCAACTCACTCTTATTTATTTACAGAAAGCAAGCTGGGTATGAATTTTTCCATGGAAGTTTTGTTGAGTGTGGTTCAATATTTTATAACAGTGATTGCCAATAATAAACTCTTTCATTTAAAGTTGTCTTACCCCGTTTCCCCACCATTTCCTTTTCTATTAGTCATTGTGTACTGTTAGAATCCCTATGCCCGCCCCGCCCCCTTGGTGGTTAGACATCCACTGATTGAGGGTCTCTCCGGGAAAGTACCGTAAGAATCCAGTGGTGGAGGGAGGGGAAGATGTAAAACAATTTTTTGTTGTAATCTCACACAACCTTGTTAGATTTGTACATTTGTATGACAATTTTAATGAGAAAGTTAACAGAACCGTCTTGAGATATGGTTTTATCACAGCTGAAACTCTTTCATGTACTGATCAGGGAAATCGAAAAAAACATATATCGGCCAACCAACCGTTTTTTTTTCTTATCTGATGTTTCTGATGATTCTTTCTTTTCTTTTAAACTCAGAGACTGAAATATAAACAAAATAGAGTATTTTATCAAAATGAAAAGTTTTAAATTGAAAAGTTCAAAAACAAAAACATAAACAAAATACTTTGGAGATTAGATTTTTTAAAAAGGCGATTCATGAATAGTTTTATAAAAAAATTATAAAATACTTATATTTTAGTCTGCCTATCAAATTTGATCTTTAAAATTTTTAATTTTTAAAAATAATAAAATAAAATTTTTATTATAAAACCAAGCATTAATTCAATGCCAATTTTATGTGAGTGAATATATAGTGTTTTTCATATTTTTTTTTAGGTTTTTGTTTTTAATAATTTAATAAAGGAAAGCCACGAATATAAAAAAAGCTAAAAATCTCCACACAGCAATCAGCACCTGAAAGCAATATATACAATAACAATAATGATAATAATGAAAAAGAAGAAGAAGAAGAGAATAGAGCCTGAAATATATTACAACCACCTTTTCTCCCCGTTTCTGATTTGACTCCAGGGTAGCTAAATCAATCAGAAGCCTCAACGACTAAAGTAAAGAGAGAGAGAGAGAAAAAAAAAACTAAATAGCTCTAATGTTCAGCTTTGGACCAATTAAAATAACGAAAATAAATAAATAAATAAATAAATACAATGAAGCCTTGATATAGTTTGGTAACCACTAGTGGCAGCAATCCAGCCAGTTGAGAAGGATACCAATCTTCACCTTTCTACCTTACCTCTTCAAAAGTATTTTAATCTCCTTTTGTCACCGACAATCATTTGAAGTAAATGTGTCTGAAAAGCCAGAGGCCATCGAGGGAACACTTGACCGGGTCTGAGTGAAGGAAGTATCATCAGACATCGTAGAAGTTACTTCTTCAGTTTGCCATCTTCGCAGTGTTTCAGGAAGGTTGGTGTCTAGGTCTGTGCCACAGTTCTGGTCCTCTTGTTGGCTAGCCGGCCTCCATTGCTTTACAAGAGGTGCCAATACATTCACTGCATGCCCCATGTCCGGTCTCTGATATGGATCACGAGCAGTGCAATGTCCTGCTAACTCAGTCACCGTATAAATGGTGGCTAATGTCTCTTCATCTGGATTTAGAGACTCATCAATTGCCTTTGGAATGTTCTCCTTGTTGATCAGGATCCTGCGGAACCATGTGACCAGATGAGCTGCCTCTTCTGGCCTAGTGTCATCCACTGCTTTCCTGCCAGTTATAATCTCCATTAGAACAACTCCAAAGGCATAGACATCCACCTTTGAAGTCACTCTTCCAGTAGCTGAAGAAAACAAAGAAGACCCAATTCAGATTCGGATCATCCACAAACAAAGGGAACTGGTTTCCAAATAATTTCATCAGACTAAAGGAAAGTGCGTGCAGAATCTGAGAATTAAACGCAAATTCACATAGAGATGTCTTTGAAAACATGCTTGCAGCAAACATAATTGCACGCATGCACCCAATGAGAACGCAAACAACAGAAATTGTTCGTAGAATAAATTGACCTTCTAAAAAGTCAACCCTTACTAAACTTAACCATCAACTAATTCAGTTCATCAAAATCAAGAGAAAGTTACGATCAATATCAGCAGCCAATAACCTGAAGCATTTACTGGACGGCAAAAATATGGCTATTTCTAAAATGTTGCAATGAAAAAACTCAATTGACACAACACAAAATAGATGCAAAGATGAAATGACCATGTGAGAAACATAACAAAAAATGTGAACCTATTGACATTCCAATCTTCATACTGCTAAATCATTGTTAAGAAGAACAGGCAACTGGAGAAATCCCTTCAACAAAGTTGAGAATATACGAAAAGGGCCGAGCCAGTTACCAGCATACTCAGGTGCAAGATAACCAAATGTGCCTGCCAATCGTGTTTCCACAGAATACTTCCCATCTGGTGCATTTTTAACCAAACCAAAATCTGCCACTTTGGCTCTCATGTCGTCCCCAAGAAGAATGTTTGAAGTTTTCAAATCTCTGTGAATGAAACTCTGCTGTGCTAAACCGTGCAGATACTCAACTCCTCTTGCCACATCCAGTGCAATTGTGATCCGCTGCTTCCATGTAAGTGGAGTGTACCTGTAATCGTGACATTCAAATAGATGCTGTCCTAGTGTTCCTTGTGGCATATACTCATAGACCAAGAGTCTCTCGTTGCCATTTATACAATAACCTAAGAGAGCAACTAGATGTCTATGCCTAACCTTTGTAAGCACCGCAATCTCTGCTTGAAACTCACTAATACCTTTGTTTCCCATCACTGTGGATTCCATTCTCTTCACAGCAATCTTGGTTCCATCATGCAACTCTCCTCTATAAACCACTCCAAAACCACCTCTTCCTATAATATTAATCTCATGAAAATTATCAGTCACTTGTCGAAGAAATTCAATTGGCACAGCAACATTCCCACCCTCAAAAATATTTTTACTGTTATCACCATCACTGCTCTGGCTATGCAATGCAATAGGGACCTTATTAGAACCATTCCCTCCACCTGCAACTTCATTTTTGAAAAATTCCTTTCCACCATCCCATTTCAACTCCTTCCCAGATTTGGGATGTCGTTTCTTATATTGATATAAGACAAATGACAGGACAACAATAAAGATAACAACAGCAACAATGATGCCTGCAATCACACCTCCAGGTATCTTGGTACTACCTGCACTGCTTCCTCCACTGGAAGTGCCACTGGTAGTTCCTCCATTGGAAGTGCCATTGGTAGTTCCTCCACTGGAAGTATCTACATCTGTCCTCAAGAAAGGGTTCCCCGGCTTTGTAATTAATTTCACAGAGCGTGGAAACTCGGGAATTTTTCCTGATAGGTTATTGTTGGAAACGTCAAGGGTTTCTAGCTCTGGCAGCTTGGTCAAGCTATCAGGAATTGAACCCGTCAAGTTATTCTCATTGAGATACAAACTTTTCAAAGAAGAGAGCTTGGCAAATGATGGAGAGATACTCCCCGTAAATTGCTGCTTTGCCAAATTCACAGTAACAACATTCTTCTTCCCAACGTCACAAGTAACAAGGGGCCAACCACAAGCATCATTACCATCCCACTTATCAGACAATGTCGACGGATACCCAAAACCCCCAGCAATCTCAAGCAATGTCATCACCAGAGCATCACAAGGAACCCCAGGACCTGCACAGTATTTGTTAATCCCTTCATTTTTAACGGTGATAACAGACGGGGGAAACTGAGGCACAGGTCCTTGGAATTTGTTATTAGACAAAGAAACATTCACTAAATTCGGCAAAGAAACCAACGACGCAGGCACAATCCCTGTAAACTGATTATCCCTCAACTGCAAATCAAAAAGGCTCTTACATTCTGTCAAATCTGGTATAGGACCCGTAAACTGATTCATATGAAGCCAAACCTGAGACAACTGAGTTATCGATCCAATCACCTCAATACTCCCAGTTAACCCAATTTGCTGATTATTCACCCACAAATTCTGTATCCCAGAATTCGCAAAAGAAGGTGGCAAAACCCCCGTCAAATTATTATAACTCAGTCTCAAATTCTGCAAACTTGGTAACGACCCAAAAACATCAGGGATAGAACCAAAAAGTTGACAATCATTGGCTGTTAACGTTGTCAGACTAGTACATTGAGCTAAATCAGTTGGAAGCTGCCACGGAGACAAATTAACATTATTTCCAATACTAAACGTTTGCAAACCCGTTAATCCTTGAAAAAAACCAGGAGGGATGGACGTGAAATTGTTGGAATCCAAGAAAATGTATTGCAAATTCGTTAAGTTGGCGAGGGATGGGAGATCCCCAGAAAGCTGGTTGCCCTGTACAGACAGAGATTGTAGTTCAGAAAGGGTAGATATTTCTGGAGGAAGAGTGCCTGAGAGGCTGAGTTTTGAGAGAGAAATGGAGGTGACTCTTGATTTGGAAGAATCACAGTTTATACCATGCCAGGAACAAAAAGTGGTGGAGGATTTTGTGGACCAGCCGGAGGGTAATGGGGTTATAGATTTGGCCAGCTTAAGAATGGTGGCGCCGTCGTCGGCTGTGGCGGTGGAGAAGAGGAGGAGGAAGAGGGAGAAGAGGAAAGGGTGGTGGTGACCCATTGGGAGAAAACAGGTGAGAAAGCTAGAGGAAAGAAAGGCTATTGAATGAAAACACATATTTGCCTTATTTTTAGTTTTTGTTTTTTAAGTGAATTTGATATTTTTTTCTCTTATTCTTTTATTTATGGGAAAAAAAATAGTAATAAGCTTTGCTGTTATTTTTTTTATTTAGATAATTAGCATTGGTGTTTAAAGTGGTTGTTAAGATAAATCAATATTATCAAACAAATCTTGGTGTAATTTTTTTAATTCCTTTTTAGATTAGATTTTTTTTGTATATTATATGCATTAATGATAATTCTTGTGTATAGCATGCATTAATTATTTCTTTCATGATGACATTGAATATATATCAATTATGGGTATTGATTAGATTTTGAATTATGTGAAATCCTATAATTGTTTCATTATTAATATGGTAATTCAGAGAAAATCCATAGAGTTAGTTGAATTCTTTTTGAGAAAGAGATGAGATAATTAGGAAAAATGGAAATAAAAATTCAAAAATTCTTGATTTGCTAATTGATTTACAATCTTTGAATGATATACAATTATTTCCTTTAATATTTTGGATAAATATCTCTTAAAGCTTCCAAAAATAATGTGCCCAATACATAGTAGGTAGCATCCATTAGAACAATTTTAAATGTTTTTTTTCTAAGAAATACTAAGCACCTTAGCCAGAGAGTTAGTGATTGAATTTAAATAATTGAATGTGAAAGGTTTGGTTAATTAGGTTGGGGGAAATCAAGAAAAATGTATGGGTGTGTTTAATAGCAGAAACAATTTTCCCTTTTCTTTTGTAGTTTTTTTTTTCAATAAAGAATTAAAAAACCTATTTATTTATTGAAAATGAAAACAATTTTTTTTTTCATTTTTCAATAAGAAACCCATTAAGATTACAACTATTTTTAATAAAAA
>Ga0307509_10011353_pt1 | contig 10800 bp, 12 predicted proteins | sample 10_EM_MG_FD_202245 | JGI IMG/M metagenome (GOLD analysis project Ga0307509, IMG submission 202245) | Populus trichocarpa ectomycorrhiza microbial communities from riparian zone in the Pacific Northwest, United States - 10_EM | ecosystem: Host-associated > Plants > Roots > Unclassified | place... | reverse complement strand
CGACAATGTAGGCGCGCCGGTCCGCGCTGGTCTATACCAGGGGGAGTCCAGGTATAGACCAGTTATCTAATCGTAATCTCAGCTGCACGGCGCCGTGACTTGATCACCTGCGGTATCGGGACAAACTATGTCAAAAGGCCGGGCATCCCTGCGGGATGTCCGGCCTTTACTGACGGTCTGTCAGTCGTTGCGGAGATGCGGGGCGAGCGCGGCGAAGGCGCGGCGGCGGTGCGAGATCCGGTTCTTGGTTTCCGGCGCGAGCTCCGCGGTGCTCACGTCGTAGCCCTGCGGCCGGAAGATCGGGTCGTAGCCGAAGCCGCCCTCGCCGTGCCGCTCGCGCAGCAGCACGCCGTCGATCCGGCCCTCCTCGACCACGCGTCGGCCGTCGGGGCCCGCCACCGCGAGCGCGGCGGCGCAGACGAACGCGGCGCCGCGGTGCTCGTCGGGCACGTCGGAGACCTGGGCCAGCAGCAGGTCCAGGTTGGCCGCGTCGTCGCCGTGCTTGCCGGCCCATCGCGCGGAGAAGATCCCGGGCATCCCGTTCAGCGCGTCCACGCAGATGCCGGAGTCGTCGGCGATCGCGGGCAGTCCGGTCGCCTCGGCCACGGCCACGGCCTTGAGCAGCGCGTTGCCCGCGAAGCTCAGCTCGGTCTCGGCCACGTCCGGCACGTCGGGGTACTCGGCCAGGCCGACCAGGTCCACGTCCACGCCGAGGTCGGCCAGGATCGCGCGCAGCTCGCCGATCTTGTGGGCGTTGCGGGTAGCCAGGACGACCCGCTTCATCGCCCGAGCGCCTTGTTCTGCAGCAGCGTCAGCTCGCGGCAGCCGAGTTCGGCGAGGTCCAGCAGGCTGCCGAGTTCGCCGCGGTCGAACGGCGCGCCCTCGGCCGTGCCCTGCACCTCGACGAACTTGCCGTCGCCGGTGCACACCACGTTCATGTCGGTCTCCGCACGAACATCCTCTTCGTAGCAGAGGTCGAGCATCGGCTTGCCGTCGACGATGCCCACCGAGACCGCGCACACCGAACCGCTCAGCGGTTCGTGCCTGCCCTTGATCGCGCCGCGCTCGCGCAGCCAGCCGACCGCGTCCTCGAGCGCCACGTACGCGCCGGTGATCGCGGCGGTCCGGGTGCCGCCGTCGGCCTGCAGCACGTCGCAGTCCAGCACGATCGTGTTCTCACCGAGCGCCTTGTAGTCCACCACGGCGCGCACGGCCCGGCCGATCAGCCGCGAGATCTCGTGCGTGCGCCCGCCGATCCGGCCCTTGACCGACTCGCGGTCGGAGCGGTCGTGCGTGGCCCGCGGCAGCATCGCGTACTCGGCCGTGACCCAGCCGAGTCCGGAGCCCTTGCGCCAGCGCGGCACGCCCTCTGTTACGGACGCCGCACACAGCACCCTGGTACGCCCGAACTCGACGAGCACGGAGCCCTCCGCGTGGTCCAGCCAGTTGCGGGTGATGGTGACGGGGCGCAGTTGGTCGGCGGCGCGTCCGTCGATCCTGGGCGCGTTCTCGGGGGACGGGGAGGAGGTCATGCGTCGAGGGTAACGGCCCGGGCGACGTCGCTCAGCTCAGGCCCGAGGAAACGCCTGCCGATCTCGCGGAAGAGCTCCGGATCGCCGGTGGTGCGGAACTCGTGCACCGGCGGATCGAGCGTCTCGTCGCGCATCAGGCCGAGCTCGGCGAGCTCCCGGTAGACGTCCTTGGCGGTCTCCTCGGCGCTGGAGATGAGCGTCACGTCCTCCCCCATCACGTACGAGATCACACCGGTGAGCAGCGGATAGTGGGTGCACCCGAGGATCAGCGTGTCCACGCTCGCGCCCGCGACCGGGTCGAGGTACTCGTGCGCGACCTTGATCAGCTCCTCGCCGCCGGTCACCCCGTCCTCGACGAACTCGACGAAGCGCGGGCAGGCCTGGCTGGTGAGGGTCACGTTGGGGACGGCGGCGAGCGCGTCGTCGTAGGCGCGGGAGGTCTTGGTCGCCATCGTGGAGATGACGCCGATCCGGCCGTTGCGGGTGGCGGCCACGGCGCGCCGGGCTGCCGGGTGGATCACCTCGACGACCGGGACCGAGTAGCGCTCGCGGGCGTCCCTGAGCATCGCGGAGCTGGCCGAGTTGCACGCGATCACCAGCATCTTCACCCCCTGCTCGACCAGCTGGTCGAGGCATTCGAGGGCGAATTTGCGGACCTCGGCGATGGGCCGCGGGCCGTAGGGGGCCCGGGCCGTGTCGCCGAGGTAGAAGACCGGCTCGTGCGGCAACTGGTCAAGCACGGCCCTGGCCACGGTCAGTCCGCCGTAGCCGCTGTCAAAGATCCCGATCGGTGAATCTGCTGTACTCGAGCTTTCGCAGGCCCGCTGCGCGATCGGATGCGGTGGGAGCTGAGTCGGGTTCCGAGACAGTTGCACGTTCGGCCTTCGTAGGTGGGGGCTAGGTCTCCGAAAGCCTACGCCCAGAGTTGGCCTGACAAACGGTCTTCCGCTTCGTCGAGTGTGCCCTCGTAGGCACCCGTGGACAGGTACTTCCAGCCGCCGTCGGCCACCACGAAGGCGATGTCCGCGGTGCCGCCCGCCTTGTGCACCTTGGTGGCGATGCCGATCGCGGCGTGCAGCGCGCAGCCGGTGGAGATGCCCGCGAAGATGCCCTCGGTGGCCAGCAGTTCCCTGGTGCGGCGCAGCGCGTCGGCCGAGGCTACGGAGTAACGGGTCGTCAGGACCGACTCGTCGTAGATCTCCGGGACGAAGCCCTCGTCGAGGTTGCGCAGGCCGTAGATGAGGTCGTCGTAGCGCGGCTCGGCGGCGACGATCTCGATGCCCGGGACCTTCTCGCGCAGGTACCGGCCGACGCCCATGAGCGTGCCGGTGGTGCCGAGTCCGGCCACGAAGTGGGTGATGGTCGGCAGGTCGGCGAGGATCTCGGGCCCGGTGCCGGCGTAGTGCGCGCCGGCGTTGGCCGGGTTGCCGTACTGGTAGAGCAGCACCCACTCGGGGTTCTGCTCGGCCAGCCGCTTGGCGACCCGGACCGCCTCGTTGGAGCCGCCCGCGGCCGGCGAGGGGATGATCTCGGCGCCCCACATACGCAGCAGCTGCCGCCGCTCGGCCGAGGTGTTCTCCGGCATCACGCAGATCAGCTGGTAGCCCTTGAGTTTGGCCGCCATGGCCAGCGCGATGCCGGTGTTGCCGCTGGTGGGCTCGAGGATCGTGCAACCGGGGGTGAGCCGGCCCTCCCGCTCGGCCTGCTCCACCATGGCCAGCGCGGGGCGGTCCTTGATGGAACCGGTGGGGTTGCGGTCCTCCAGCTTCGCCCAGATCCGCACGTTCTCGGACGGGGAGAGCTTCGGGAGCCCGACCAGCGGGGTGTGGCCGAGCGAGTCGAGCAGCGAGTCGTAGCGCATGGCTTCGCGGTCAGCGCATTCCGCCGGCGACGGCCGGCAGCACGGTGACGTTGTCGCCGTCGACGAGCTCGGTGTCCAGGCCGCCGAGGAAGCGCACGTCCTCGTCGTTCTTGTACACGTTCACGAAGCGGCGCAGCTTGCCGTCGTCGAGCAGCCGGTCGCCGAGGCCGGGGTGCCGGGCGTCGAGGTCGGTGATGAGCTCGGAGAGGGTCTCGCCGCTGCCTTCGACGCGCTTGGCGCCGTCGGTGTAGCTGCGCAGGATGGTCGGGATGGAGACCTGGACGGCCATGGGGGCTCCTGGGAATTCGGGGCGTTCTCGCCGGGGGGTCGGGGTGGTCGCGGGTTGTCGGCTTCAGGGACACAGCGCGCTGGCCACGCGCCCCAAGTCGACGTGGCGGCGCGCCACGAGCAGCACGCTCGGGTCGTGGGCCGTCATCACATCGGGGGAACGCATGCGGCCATTCTACCGATTCCCATCCGGGCGGTCCCCGGGTGTCTCAGTTGTTGGCCCAGGTCGCCGGTCCGCCGCCCGAGCAGTGCATCAGCGCGAGGTAGGCGGTGGCCAGGGTGAGCCAGCGGGTCATCGGGTTGCGCGGCACCAGCGCCAGGATCACCCAGGCCGAGGCCGCGTACCAGGGCAGCGACCAGGGGGCGACGAGGATCCAGGCGAAGCAGAGCGCGAAGGGCACGGTGACCACGGCCGGCTGGTCGGCACCGAATTTTCGGTAGATCGCGTAGGCGATCAGCACCATCAGGATCGGCCAGCTGATCGAGATGATGTCGGTCGACACGCGTTGGCCGGTCGGCTCGGCGCCGAACAGCCAGAACACCCATTCGATCGCGAGCTGGAAGGCGCGCCAGGGCGAGGGCGTGGCGACCAGGCTGGAGGCCTGCAGCACCTGTTTGAAGGCGTGCAGGCCGAAGAACGAGTAGAAGAACACGACGGTGCCGAGCCCGCCGACGGCCAGCCGCAGCAGGTTCGTCCACTCGCGCCGGGTGAGCAGCACCCAGCCGACGGCGACCCCGGCCAGGCCCGCGGTGATCTTGAAACAGCAGCCGGTGCCGATCGCCACGCCGACCCACAGGTAGCGCCAGCCGCTGGTCCGGCTGCGGGCGATCTGGATGCCGACGACCGTGGCCGCGGCCACGTAGGTGTCCAGGTGTCCGCCCATGACGAGCTGCTGGATGAGCACCGGGTTCGCGACCCACATCAGGCTGGCCCGGACCGGGTCGTCGGCGGTGCGCATCAGGAAGTAGCCGACGCCCAGGAAGACCAGCGCGTTCATGATTATCAGGAACGACACGGCGGCCGCCGGGTTGGCGCTGCCGCCGAACTGCGCCGCGAGCTGCTGCAGCCAGGTGGCCAGCGGGCCGTAGACCGAGGGCGTGTACCGCCACATCTGGCCGACCGTGTTCGTGTACATGTCGGAGGGGCCGAGCGCGTTGGGCCCGTCGTTGTACGGGTCGAAGCCGAGGTTCGCCATCCGGCCGTACGCGGCGTAGCTGGTGGTGTCCGAGGAGCCGACCGGCGTGATGAACACCATGATGCTGACGATCACGGCGGCGGCCAGGAACAGGTGCCGCGGATTCGGCCGCCAGCCGCGGCTGTTCGCCCACAGCAGCGCGGCCAGGCCGACGCACTGCAGGATGATCGCGGCCCAGGTCATGGCGATCGAGGCCCAGTCGGGCAGGCTGCCGAGATGCCCGGACAGCGGCAGCACGATGTAGACGACGCCGTGCACGAAGTCGGTGGGGGTCTGCTTGGTGAACGGCACCTTGGGCAGCGTGTTGTAGTTCGGCGAGAAGATGCCGACCAGCATGATCAGCACCATGCCGGTGAGCGCGACGGCGATCGCGCTGCGCGGGGTGGCGAGCTTGGAGCTGGCGAGCCGGTAGACGAGCTCGATGACGCGCGAGACCAGGCCGCTCGGGCCCCCGGGGCGCGGCTCGTCGGCGGACCGGCCGGTACCGGGTCCGCCGACGACGATGGCTCCTGGGCCCCCGCCCGTTCTGATCGGCTCCGTCACTGTTCCTCGTCCCGCTCGGTCCCCGCAGAGATGCTAGTGCTTGCTCAACTCGTGTGTGCGGCCGAGGCCGCCGCCTTGCGTTCCGCGACCGCGACTTCCGGCTCGCGCGCGCCGGACTGCCAGAGCCGGCGCAGCGCCTGGACGCAGGCGACCACCAGGATCAGGTTGCGGGCGGCCACCACCATGGTCCCCCAGAACTGTCCACCCATGACCTCGCCGAACAGCAGCGGGAACTCGACCTGGGTGATCAGCACACAGAAGACCACCAGGCACGCGGGCCGGGCCATCACCGTGCCGCGGCGCATCGGGCCGTCCTCGGTGAGCACCAGCGCGGCGAGGCCGAGTAGCCAGATCAGATACTGCGGGCTGAGCACGCGGCTGGTCACCACGAGCACCAGCACCACCGTGAACGCCGTGTCGTACATCAGGCCCGGGGTCCAGGAGCGCGCCTTGAAGCGCATCAGCCGCCACCAGAGCACGATGCCGACGCCGACCACGGTCAGCAGTTCGGCGAAGGAGGCGACCGCGGAGATTCCGGGGCCGGAGATCTGGAAGGAGCCGTAGCTCATCGCGACCTTGGCCGGGTAGCCGAACCAGTGCAGCACCATGAACACCGAGGCGAGCACGGACTCGACCTCGATGCCGCGGTTGGACTGGCCGGACAGGAAGGACAGCGCGCCGGTCATGGACAGCGAGAGGATCGCCGTCAGGGCCAGCGAGGTGCCGACCGCCCAGGCGACCGCGCGGCGGCCGGGGCCCTTCGGCGGCAGGCCGAGGATCAGCGCGCCGGGCCAGACTTTGACCATCGTGCCGACGCCGAGCAGCGCGCCGCGGACCGACCAGCGGAGCTTCACGGAGCGCGCCGGGAAGACCAGCCCGCCGACGGCCAGCGCCGTGACGATCACGTCGTAGCGCATCAGCAGCAGCGGCCCTATCGCGAAGCCGCCGACGACCCACGCCCACACACCGGTCAGGTGCGCGTCCGCGCCGTCGGCCGCCGCGTTCCGGTCCGCGTGCGCGAGCAGCAGCAGGAAGACGGCGAGGTCGGCGAGCAGCGCGAGGAAGAAGAAGGTGACCAGGTAGCTGGCCCCGAAGTGGCTGACGAGCAGCGGGGCGAGGAAGATCAGCGCGGCCGCGGGCGGGTACTGCCACCTGGTGTCGTGCACGGGATAGCTGCCGTGCTCCAGGATGTGCGCCCAGCCGAGGTAGATCTTGACGTCGCCAAGCACCGCGCCGTGCGAGAACCACGGGATCACGGTCGTGGCCATCAGCATCAGCAGCACGCGGCTGACGAACCATGCCGCGAGTACCCGCCGGTACCGCGGTTCGGCGACGAGGGATTTCATCGTCAGTCCGCCACGACCTCGATCTCCTCCTCGGAGATCACGCCGTCGACGATCCGGAAGGAGCGGAACTGGAACTCGCCCTCGCCCGCGGTGTCCCGGGTGGACACGAGGACGTAGTGCGCGTCCGGGAAGGACGCGTAGGACGCGTCGGTGCGCGAGGGGTAGGCCTCGGTCGAGGTGTGCGAGTGGTAGATGACCACCGGCTCCTCGTCCCGGTCGTCCATCTCCCGGAAGACCTTCAGCTTCTCGGTCGAGTCGAAGCTGTAGAAGGTCGGGGAGTGCTCCGCGTTCTCCATCGGGATGAACCGCTCGGCCCGGTCCGAGCCGAGCGGCCCGGCGACCATCCCGCAGCACTCGTCGGGGTGGTCGCGGCGGGCGTGTTCGATGATGGCGTCTCGGATCGCCTGTCCTATGGTCAGCACGCACACAGGGTAACCGGAGTGGCTGAGCGTGCGCTCACGCGCTACGCGAACACGCCCGATCCGCGGTCGCTGCTAGCGCGGCAGCGCTTCGAGCAGCGTCTCCTGCAGGTAACCGAGGTAGTGGTAGGCCGGTACGTAGGCGCGCAGCGGGTCGTCGGACTCGAGGTCGGCGCCGGGTTCCTGGCCGTCGTCGGACAGGCCGAAGCGGGAGCCGAGCACCAGGCGCAGGTCGTTGAGCGTGCCGAGCCAGCACTGCGCCTGCTCCTCGTCCAGGTCGAAGCGGCCGCCCTTGTCCTCCGGCAGGCTCTCCAGCGCGCACTGCGCCCGGCCGCGCTTGCCCGAGCGCAGCTCGCCCTCGGTGAAGCGGCGGAACTCGGCGGCGGCCTTCTCGTCGTCCCGGTAGGCGTCGGGGAAGAGGCGGGCGAGCGCCGGGTCCTCCGGCGGCAGCACCTCCTCGGGCTCGAAGCCGAGGTCGGCCAGGCCCAGCTCTATGGCGAGCGGGTCGTCGCTGCCCGCGCGCTCCTCGACCGGGCCGAGCAGGTCGAGCAGCTGTCCGAACAGGTACGCGAGCAGCTGCGCCTCCACCGCCTCCAGGTTCCCCTGGACGGTGCGGTGCGGGCCGGCTCGGAAAGTGAAGCTCACGGCGGATCTTTCCGTTGATGGTGTTGTGACGCGTCGTCAGTCGTGTTGCAGCGTGGCCCAAAGACCATAGCCGTGCATGGCGGCCACGTCGCGTTCCATCTCCTCCCGGGAGCCGTTGGACACCGCCGCCTTGCCGCGCTGGTGCACGTCCATCATCAGCTTCTCCGCCTTCGTGCGCGGATATCCGAAATAGGTCTGGAAGACGTAGCTGACGTAGCTCATCAGGTTGACCGGGTCGTTCCACACGATCGTGGTCCAGGGCCGGTCAGCGGACTCCAGCGGGTCGGCTTCGGCGGCTTCCGGCTGTTCGAGTTCGATGGGGGCAGTGCTCACGGTCCTATCGTCGCACTCTTTGAGACGACGCTCACATGCCGAGGTGGGCTAAGTGCGGTACCCTTAGCGTCATGGTGACGATAAGTACCCCGGCCCTGCTCACCGACCACTACGAACTGACCATGCTGCAGGGCGCGCTGCGCAGCGGCGCGGCCGAGCGGCGGTCGGTGTTCGAAGTGTTCACCCGCCGGCTGCCCGAGGGGCGGCGTTACGGCGTGGTGGCGGGCACCGGCCGGGTCATCGAGGAGGTCGGCGAGTTCCGCTTCACGGCGGAGCAGCTGGAGTTCCTGGAGCGCGCGGCGGTGGTGGACCGGGCGACGCTGGACTGGCTGGCCGGCTACCGCTTCCGCGGCTCCATCAGCGGCTACCGCGAGGGCGAGTGCTACTTCCCCGGCTCGCCGATCCTCACGGTCGAGGGCGGCTTCGCGGAGTGCGTGCTGCTCGAGACGCTGGTCCTGTCGATCCTGAACCACGACTCGGCGATCGCGGCGGCGGCCTCCCGGATGGTCTCCGCGGCGAACGGACGGCCGTGCATCGAGATGGGCTCGCGGCGCACCCACGAGGAGGCGGCGGTGGCCAGCGCCCGGGCGGCGTACCTGGCCGGCTTCGCGTCGACCTCGAACCTCGAGGCCGGGTTCCGCCACGGCGTGCCGACGGTCGGCACCGCGGCGCACGCCTTCACCCTGGTGCACGACAGCGAGCGCGAGGCCTTCCAGACGCAGGTGGCGACCCTCGGCAAGGGCACGACGCTGCTGGTCGACACGTACGACGTCGCCGAGGCCGTGCGGCTCGCGGTCGAGGTGGCCGGGTCGGACCTCGGCGCGGTGCGGCTGGACTCCGGCGACCTCCTCTGGATGGCGCACCGCGTGCGCAAGCAGCTCGACGACCTCGGCGCGAGCGAAACGAAGATCGTGGTGACGAGCGACCTCGACGAGTACGCGATCGCGGCGCTCGCGGCCGCGCCGGTGGACGCGTACGGCGTGGGCACGCAGCTGGTGACCGGCAGCGGCGCGCCGACTTCGTCCATGGTCTACAAGCTGGTGGCCCGCGCGCAGTCGGCCGACCCGAAGGCGCCGCTGCTGCCGGTGGCCAAGCGGTCGACCGGCAAGCCGAGCCTCGGCGGCCGCAAGTGGGCGTACCGGCGGATCGAGGAGGACGGCGTGGCCACCGAGGAGGTCGTGGCCGCCCGGCCCGACCCGTCGCTCGGGCGGCCGCTGATCACCCCGCTGATCGTGGACGGCGAGGTGGTGGAACGGCAGAACCTGGCCGAGGGGCGGCGGCTGCACCAGGACAGCCTGGCGCAGCTCCCGCTCTCGGCGACCCAGTTGTCCCGTGGGGACGCGGTGATCCCCACGGTCTACGCGAAGGTGGACTGAGGAACAGATGGCCAAGGCACTGATCGTGGTGGACGTGCAGAAGGACTTCTGCGAGGGCGGCTCGCTCGCGGTGACCGGCGGGAACGCCGTCGCCGAGAAGGTGCGCGAGTACGTGCTGGGCGGTGGCAGCGGCGGGGCGGACTTCGTGGTCGCCACGCGGGACTACCACGTGGACCCGGGGGCGCATTTCGGCGAGTGGCCGGTGCACTGCCGGGTCGGCACGGAGGGCGCGGACTTCCATCCGGCCGTCGCCGACCTGCCCTTCGACGCCGAGTTCCGCAAGGGCGAGCACGCCGCGGCGTACTCCGGCTTCGAGGGCGTGGACGCGGCGGGCTCCGGGCAGAGCCTGGAGCGCTGGCTTCGCGAGCGCGGCGTGACCGAGGTGGACGTCTGCGGGCTGGCCACGGACTACTGCGTGGCGGCGACGGCGAAGGACGCCGAGGAACTGGGCTTCACGACGCACGTGCTGCTGGAGCTGAGCGCGGCGGTCAACCCGGGCTGAGCACGCGAAGGCAGGGTCCGCACACGCTCGTGTGCGGGCCCTGTCTCATGCCTTGACGGTGACCGTCGAGGTCGCCTTCTCGTGCATCCCCTGGCGGTACGGCCGCCCCCAGAGCACGCCGCCGAGCGTCAGGACGTCCACCAGCGGGATCACCGCGAGCACCCAGAAGAGCAGTGCCCTGCGGGTCCCGGCGCCGCCCTTGCCGAGCGGCTTGCCGGCGGGCAGCTGCACCACCTGCACTCCGGCGAGGCGCTTGCCGAAGGTCTGGCCGCCGCGCGCGAGCCGGTAGCCCTCGTAGCAGATCGAGACGATCAGGAAGGCGAGCAGCGCGCCCGCCCACAGCGCGATGCCGACGCCGTCCATGCCGAGCGTGGTGTACGTGCTGGTGGCCTGCGCGTCCAGCTTGAGCACGTACTGGTGGTCGTGCCGGTGCGCGATCAGCAGCAGGGTCACGGTGATCGGCGCCGAGATGATCCCGGCGATTCCGAGGTCGATGATGCGGCCGAGGAAGCGGGACCCGGGCGTGGCCAGCTGGACGACGGTGGCCTCGACCTCTTCCCCGTCCTCGTCCTGCGCCGCGGACACGCCGAACGCGCTGGAGCCGGGCAGCCCCGCGAAGGGGTTGTTGATGTTGCCGGGCAGCCGGTAGGTGCCGGTGCGCTGGCTCGGTGCGAAGGCCGAGGGCACGATCATCGTGGCGACCGACTCAGCCTGCTGAGCCTCCGGCTCCGGCTGCGGCGCCTGGACCGGCGCGGGCGA
>Ga0307509_10011352_pt1 | contig 10800 bp, 13 predicted proteins | sample 10_EM_MG_FD_202245 | JGI IMG/M metagenome (GOLD analysis project Ga0307509, IMG submission 202245) | Populus trichocarpa ectomycorrhiza microbial communities from riparian zone in the Pacific Northwest, United States - 10_EM | ecosystem: Host-associated > Plants > Roots > Unclassified | place... | reverse complement strand
CGACGACGAGAGGGATCGCGATGACCGACGACGTTCTGATCGTGGGCGCCGGGCCGACCGGCCTCACGCTTGCCATCGAGCTGGCCCGGCGCGGTGCGGGGGTGCGGATCGTGGACGCGGCGCGGGCTCCGCACCGGGAGTCCCGGGGCAAGGGTCTGCAGCCGCGCACCCTGGAGGTACTGGAGGACGTGGGCGGTACCGAGCGCGTGCTCGCCACCGGGATGACGCGGCTGCCGTTCCGCAAGTACTTCGACGGCAGGCATGTGAACGACACCGACCCGTTCGCGGACGCGCTCCCCACGCCCGACGCGCCGTACGAGCGAGGGGTGCTCATAGGGCAGTGGCAGGTGGAGCAGATCCTGCGCGAGCGGCTCGCGGAGTTCGGGGTCGGCGTCCGACTCGGCACGGAGGTGGCCGAGTTCGAGCAGGACATGGACGGGGTCACGGCCGTCCTCGCCGACGGGGAGCGCATCAGGGCCGGCTACCTGGTGGGCTGTGACGGTGGGCGCAGCCGGGTGCGCAAGGTGATGGGGGTGCGCTTCGACGGTACGACCGAGGAGACGCAGTCGATGGTCGTCGGGGACGTGCAGGCCGAGGGGATCGGCCGGGACGTGTGGCACCAGTGGTTCACGTCGGACGGCGGCGGGCTGGCGCTGTGCCCCATGCCCGGCACGGACTCCTTCCAGCTCCAGGCGAGCCCCGAACTCGACGCGGACGGCGAGCCGTTGCCGCCGTCGCTGGAGAGCTTCCAGCGGATCTTCGACCGGTATGCGCGGGTGCCCGGCGTCACGCTGACGAACCCGACCTGGCTGTCCGTCTGGCGGGTCAATGTCCGGATGGTCGACCGGATGCGGGTCGGCCGGGTCCTGCTCGCCGGGGACGCGGCCCATGTCCATCCGATCGCGGGCGGGCTCGGTATGAACACCGGCATCCAGGACGCCTACAACCTGGGCTGGAAGCTGGCCCTCGTGGCCACCGGACAGGCCGGTCCCGGCCTGCTGGACACCTACGAGGAGGAGCGTCTTCCGGTGGCCGCCTGGACGCTGGGGGTCTCCACCGACCTGTACACCCGCGTACTCGAAGCGGTCAGGGAACCCGGCACGGGTATCGAGGCCGCCGCTCCGCCGCCGATGGGCACGGGCTATCCGTGGAGTTCCCTCGCGGGTCGGGCCGACGGTCGCACTCCGGGCGACGCCGCCGTCCTGCGTCCGGGCGACCGCGCGCCCGACGCACCCTGCCTCGACGCGTCGGGTCATCCGGTCCGGCTCTTCACGGTGTACGCCGACCCGCGGTTCACGCTGCTCGGCTTCCGTGCCGAAGTGGCGGACGCCGTGGGCAAGTTGGCGGTCGAGCACGAGGGTCTGCTGCAGGCGTTCACGGTGGACGGCGGAGCCTCTGACCGGGTGGCCGATCTTCGCGACTTTCGCGATCTTCGCGACCACAAGGGGCATGCGCGGCGGGCGTACGGCGTGACGGATCCAATGCTGGTGCTGGTCCGCCCGGACAATCACGTGGCCCTGTTCACCCGGGACCCCGCCGAGGTCACCGCTTATCTCACGCGGATCGCCACATTCACTCCCAAAGAGTGATACTCGGAGTATGAGCACGGCAGCGTACGAACTGCTGGCCGCGTCGTCGCACAACACCCTCGACGTGACCGCAGCCTTTCTCGGTGGCCTGCTGATCGCAGGCGCGCTGGTCTGGGCCATACATTTCGGTATGAAGGTCCGGGACCAGGAACTTCCGCGGCCGCTCCCCGAGGAGCAGCCCCACCTCCCCGCCGGCGGCGCCGTCCACGAGATGCGCGAGATGCGGGAACCCGACGAGATGCCCGTCGCCTCGGAGGAGAAGGAACGGCTGATGCCATACCAGCTCCATCACTCCGGAAGCAGAACGGGAAAGGACCAGAACCGGCAGCGCTGGGTGCCGGGGAGGAGCGGTTCCTTCGGCGGGGGCGGCATCGGACACGTCTGACCGATCCGACGCGTCTGACCCGCCCGCCGCCGCCGGTTCAGCTGTTCGGCGTCCTTGCCGGCGCCCCGGAGGTCTTCGGGTCGTAGACCGCCAGTGCCCAGATGACGAACACATCGACCGCGATCATGATGACCGACCAGATCGGGGCGTAGGGCAGGAACATGAACTGGAGGATCGCGCTGAGGCTCGCGAGGACGATGCCGCAGACGCGGGCCCAGGCCATGCCCCTGAGAATGCCCCAGCCGGTGACCGCGCCCACGGCGCCCAGACAGAGGAGGATCACGCCCCAGCCGGTGAGGTTGATGCTGTACACGTAGTCGCCGACGCGGGTGTAGACGTCGTCCTTGGCGAGCGCGGAGATGCCCTGGAGGATGGCGATGACACCGTTCATCAGCATCAGGACACCGGCGAAGACGGCACCGCCGACCGCGAGGCCGCCGCCGGAGGGGGGCGGGCCGTAGCCGCGGGCGCCGGGGGCCTGACCGGCGTCGTTCCAGACCGGGGGCTTCTCCTCGCCGCCGGTGGACGTCGAGTGCGGCTGCTGAGTGGAGTGCGGCTGCTGCGTCATGGCGATGCCCCACCTCTCTGTGGTGTGCGGTCTGTGGTGTGCGGTCTGTGGTGGTTCGGTCTCTCTGCGGTGTGTGGTGCTTCGACCATCCGGCCGAGGCACGCCCTCCACCAGGGGGGTTACGCCGTCCGGGTGAGCCCCGGCCTCGGCCCCTGGTCTTCGTCCGCCGCCAGGAACTCCACCACCGCCAGCGCGAAGAGCAGCGCGAGCGCCAGTCCCACCACCACCCACCCCGTCGGGTACGACCAGAGCAGACAGGCCAGCAGGGCCGCGGCCACCAGGAGCCGGCCGATCCACGACCGGTACCGACGCACGAACGGCCCCACCGGCCCCGTACGCAGTCCCGCCCCGTCGGCCGTGGCCCGCACCGCCCCGATCCCGGACGTCCACAGCCGCCGTACGAGACCCGCCCGCCGACCGGGCCCCGTCAGCCAGGCACCGAGCGCGACCACCACCCCCACCGCCACGACCATCCGAACCGTCGTGCTCAGGAACCGGGTCAGCGCGTCGTACACCGCCGCGGCGGCGGGCTGCGAGACCCCGGCCGGGAGCGCGTCCAGATACAGCGCGCGGGCGATGCGCAGCGCGATGCCGAGGAGAGCGGTCGCGGCGGCCACGCCCAGCGCGCCGGTGACCAGCGCCCTGCGCCGCCGCCCCGCCAGCAGCACACCGGCCGCGACGAGGACGAGGGCCACCAACGGCAGCCAGGTACCGGCAAGTTGGAGCAACCGAAAGTACTTGCGGTATGAGTCGAGGTCGTCGTTCCTGACGAGGGTGATCGAGGTGTGGAGCTCGGGGATCTTCGCGGCGACCGTCATCCCGTCGTCGACCAGCCGCTGTTTCACCTGGTCGACGACCGGGCCGACGTCGAGCGTCACCGCGCCGTCGTCGAGCCGTACGGCACCGCCGCCGCTGCCGGTCAGAGCTTTTTCCACAGTGCTGTGGACGCGCCGGTTCGCGTCCTTCCAGATCCTGGCGAAGGTGTCGGAGGCGGCGACGGCCCGGGCCTTGTCGTGGACGAAGGCGCGGACCGCGTCCTCCAGGGAACCGCCGAGCGCGCCCAACGCCTTTTCCAGTAGCGGGCGTTCGGCCGGGGCCGCGCCGGACAGCAGCGTGGTGAGGTCGAGATGCCCCATGACCGCCGTCGTCACCCGGTCCGCGACGGCGTCCTGGATGTCCGGGTGGGAGGCGAGGGGCGCCACCGTCCGCACATAGCGGTCCGTGTCGCCCACCGTGTCCGCCGTCCACGCGGCCACGACCCCGAGCGGAGCGAGCACACACCCGACAACAACGAGCAGAACGGCGACCAGCGAACGCACCCGATGCCGAGGCCCCCTCGCGCGCTCCGCCTCCAGGACGGCAACGCGCGCCCGCAGTCGGTCGAGTTCCGTCGTCACCCCTGCCTCCTCCGCCACGGTTCTGCCTGCCAGCGCATCCCCGACGGCCGGCTTCCGCGACCAGTGCCACGCCGTTCGGGTGAGTCCGGCATGCGGGCGCACGGCAACGGACCTTCACTTGAGGGACGGCCCGGCGACGCGGCGACTCATGGAGGCGACATGGCGTGGAACAGGGGTGCCGCGGCGCTGACGACAGCCGTGGCCGTCGCCCTCACCGCCCTCACCGGTTGCTCCGACGGCAGCAGTCCCTCCTCCGTCGCGAGCAGGGCGGCGTCCGCCGTCGCGTCCATCGGATCGCAGGCCACGGCTGCCGTCGCGTCGGCGACCGCCGAGGCCGGCCGCCGACTCGACGAGGTGAAGAACGGCGTCGACGCCAAGGACGCGGTGAAGGTGGGCACGCCGACCACCGACTCGGCAGGGCGCAGTAGCGTCGAGGTCACCGCCGACAACACGGCCGGTTCGGCCAAGTCCTTCGCCGTACAGGTCGAGTTCAAGGACACGGGCGGGAATCTGCTCGACACCGTGGTCGTCACGGTCTCCGACGTCCCGGCCGGAAAGTCCGGTACGGCGACAGCCCGCAGCAACCGCAAGCTGTCGGGCGACGTGAAGGCGGAGACGGGGACGGCGTTGCGCTACTGACCGCGCTGCTGGGGGTGGGCCCCAAAAAAAGTGTGACACCCCTGGCGGAAGTGACACACTTTTTGGGAGAGGGTGCCAGGTGGAGGCGGTTGGCCGGGTCAGGCCATCCAGAAGAAGACGGCGGTCATCCGCTTCTCCTCCAGGGTGCTGCCGTGGTAGCCGGTCGCGCTGTGCACGAGGTTGGCGTGATAGAGCAGCAGACTGTTGTACCGGTGCGGCACGCGTACGTCCTCTTCAAAGGCGTCGGGCGCCACGAACCGCGTACCCAACGCCTCGACGAGGTTGTTGTGCGGAGCCTGCACGACGTTGCCGCCGAGCCGTCCACCCGGCAGATGCTGCCGGTAGAAACTGGTGCCGCAGTCCTTCGGCACGGAAGGATTCAGATACAACACAGCGGCGTACCGGCACAGCGACCGCGAGTCGGTGTGGGGCCGGGGCTCGCTCTCGCCCTCCCCCACGACCTGGATGCAGTTGTGGTTGAGCGTCCCGCCGCCGGGCGCCTTCTGCACCCACAACTCCTTTGCCCCGGTGGCCTGTTTGACCAGCCGCTCGATCCGCCCCAACTCGGCCGGCTCAAGCCCCGGCATGGTGCGCAGCCCCGGCCAGGTCTCCGAGGTGTACGGATACCCCTTCACCCAGTCGTCCTTCGCGAGACACCGCTCCCGTACGGCGTTGACATCCGGAAGGACGTCGTTCAGCACCCAGTAGTCACGGCCCTTGGTGGGCTTGCGATAGGGCAACACGGGGAGGGGCGCCTGACGGGCCCGCTGGGGGTGTGGGGGGAGTGGTGGCATAGGGCCGAACGTATAGCGGGGGTTCACCAATGCTGTGCCATACACCGGTCAACATTCCGTCAACGGGAGGGCGTCGGCCTACTCCTGGCCTTCCGCCTCTTCGGTGAACAACTCCTCCGCGTGGTCGACCGCACCGGCACGGTCGAGCCAGCCGTTGAGACGGTCGAGGTCGGTGCAGGTGGTGACGCGCTCACGGACGTCGTCGGAGACGACCAGCCCACGGACTTCCAGGACGCGCAGCACTTCCTTGGCTTCGCCCGCGGCCTCACCTTCGAAGTAGGCCCTCTCCATGAGGTGGCCCCGGCCGGGGAAGTAAAGGAACGTTCAGGCCACGCCGCCCAGTTCGCACCAGACGTACTTGCCCCGGCGACCGCCCCTGGACAGCGGTTGCCAACCCCACTGGTTCGCACAGGCGTTGAGGAAGAGCCCATGCCGCGGAGAAGGCAACCCACCGCGCGCCAGGCACGCCTGGGTGCCGAACTGCAGAAACTGCGCGAAACAGCCGGGCTCGCGGGACGCGAAGCAGCGGCGGCACTGGGCACCGACGCGGGGCGGCTGAGCCAGATCGAGTCCGGTGTGGCCGGGGTCAGCGAAGAGACCGTGCGCCGACTCGCCGCCAATTTCGCCTGCGACGACGGCGAATTGGTCGACGCCCTCGTGGCCATGGCAACGGACCGGAGGCGTGGTTGGTGGGAGGAGTACCGGGGCGTCCTTCCCGCGGCCTATTTCGACCTCGCCGAGCTGGATCATCACGCGCCGTTCCGCCACGACGTGGCGGTCACGCACGTGCCCGGTCTGTTTCAGACGGAGGCCTACGCACGCGATCTCTTCTCCTACATGAACCCGGATTTCCCGGACAGCGAGTTGGACCACCGGGTCGCCCACAGGATGAAGCGGAAGGTCATCATCGAGGGTCCGGACCCCATCCCGTACGAGACTGTGATCCATGAAGCCGCTAGACCCCGCTCAGTCACGTGACCTCATTCACCAGTTGGCCAAGGATCTGTGAGGTAGAGCCATGATCACCCCCGCTCAGTGGCAGAAGTCATCCTTCTCCGGCGGCGGTGAAGGCAACGACTGCGTCGAACTCGCCGCAACCCACACCACGATCCACCTCCGTGAGAGCGACACCCCCGCCACCGCCCTCACCACCACCCCCACCCCTCTCGCCCAACTGCTCCAAGCAATACGCACCGGCACCCTCCTCCCGCACCCGTAGGACCCGCCAGGCAGGCCCCACGGGCGCGGCAGCGTCAGCGTTTCAGGGTGAACGTGAAGTTGTCCGAGACCCTGTCGTTGAGGCGGGCGGTCGAGACCAACCGCCCCTCCGTGATCAGGCGTTCGACCTCGGCCCGTGACAAGGCGCAGCCCTCCGCGATCAGTCGGACCGGTCGGACCGGGATCCGGGCCGTGAAGCGGACCGCTATGTCGATCACCTCGCGGTCCAGGTGTTCCGATCCGCCGCCGGTGTCGAGGCGCCACGCGCCGGACCAGTCGAGGGCGATGCGGTTACGGCGCTGCACGGCAGGGGCCTGGAGCAACTCCGAAGCCAAAACAACATCGTTGGCGTGCAGTCGGGCCAGCAGTTCCGGTCGTATGGAGCGTACGTTCGCCCGTTCCATGACCGTGAGTTTCGCCGTGTCCCCGCACCCCGTGCAGAGCACCAGAAGCCAGACGTCGAGCAACTTGTGGTGGGCGTTGACGCGGAACTTGCCGCTCGCCCGGAAGTGTCCGGCCCCGCACGCATGACAGCGGCGGCGGACGAGCGGCAGGCAGGTGGGCATGACCACCCAGTTTTCGAGCACAGAAGTACACCGTTTCCAGTGAGAGGACCGCAGCAAAAAGGAGCGCGGCGCAACAACGCGACGCGCGACGTTTCAGCACTCGGGGGGTCTCACACGGTGTACAACGGCACGTCCTTGCCCAGACGACTCGGTCCCGCAGCACGGTAGGGGCGGACAGCGGCGCCGCTCCACCGCTTTTCTTCGCGCGTTGTCACATTCCCGCCGCCCGTTTCGTCAGTCCTGTGCAAGCAACGGCAACGAAACGCAGAGGAGCCCACCATGGGTGCCCGACTCAACGCCTTCACCAGCCCGATCGCCGGCAAGGCCCTGAAGCACTTCATCGCCGCGGGCAAGGTCATCGCCGACTCACCGCTTCCCGCCGCCACGCAGGAGCTGGTGAAGATCCGGGCGAGTCAGATCAACGGGTGCGGATTCTGCACCGACATGCACACCAAGGACGCCGCGGCCGCCGGCGAGACCTCGGTACGGCTGAACCTCGTCGCGGTGTGGCGCGAGGCCACCGTGTTCACCGACGCGGAGCGCGCCGCGCTGGAACTCACGGAGCAGGGCACCCGGATCGCGGACGCGGCCGGCGGCGCGAGCGACGAGGTGTGGGGGAACGCCGCGAAGCACTACGACGACGAGCAGCTCATGGCCCTCGTCTCGCTGATCGCCCTCATCAACAGCTTCAACCGCATGAACGTCCTGCTCACGATGCCGGCCGGCGACTACCAGCCCGGCCAGTTCAACTAGCCGGCCGTCAGCCCCCGTAGAAAAAACCGGGGCGCCGAACCGGAGGCATCACCCGCCACTTGTGACGCGCCCCACTCGGGCTTTACCAAAACCAAAGACTTCGAACGCTTCCCCGATCCGTACTCACCACTGTCCGTACCGCCGACGGGCGGTCCACGACACAGGAGGTACGGTGCGCTTTTCGCGGAACGCGACGGGAACCATGGTGGTGGGCGGTGCCCTCAGCCTGACTCTCGTCGCCCTCGCCTATCCGGCAATGCTGGGCGTGAACACGGTCTCCAGTGCGCCCGCACGCGTGATCGCCAACACGCAGTGGGGGCCGCTGACCGAGGCCGACCGCGACTTCGTGGTCAAGGTGCGCGCGGCAGGGCTGTGGGAGTACCCAGTCGGCCAGATGGGACTGAAGAAGGGGGCGAGCCCGGCGGTCATCACCGCGAGCAAGCACCTCATCGACGGGCACGCGGCGCTGGACTCCACCGTCCGCAAGATCGCACCCATGCTCAACATCACGATCCCGAACCAGCCGAGCCCGCAGCAGCAGGGGTTCATCAACACCCTGAACTCGGACAGCGGCAAGCAGTTCGACACGGACTTCGCCAACATCCTGCGCGTCACGCACGGTTCGATCTTCGCCAGCATCGCGAAGATCCGCGGGACGACCGAGAACACCCTGGTGCGGGTCCTGGCCAACCAGGCCAACGCCACGGTCCTGGACCACATCACGGTCATGGAGGACACCGGACTGGTCAACTTCAGCCAGGTCCTCTTCCAGGAGACGACCCCGCCGAAGCTGCCGGCCGTGGACCTGACCCCGCCGCCCCCGGCCGCGGGCCAGCCGGAGGTCGTCCTGACCCCGCCGGTGAACAGCACCACCCAGCCGCCGGCCCTGCCGGGCGAGTCGCCCAGCGGGAACGCGGCCAACTCCAGCCAGACCCCGACCGTGGGGTGAGTGCGCCACAGCTACAGAGTGCGCCCGAGCCACAGAGCGCGCTACACCCCGAGCCACACGGTCGTGTCCGGAGCCAGCAGCCCCAACTGCCCCTCGCCCGCCGCCGGTTCGCTGCTCAGCAGCACCTCCCCCGGCGGCAGGGCGACCGGCTCCGCCGACAGGTTGGTGACACACCGCCAGCCCTCGGAGCGCGTGAAGTGCAATGCCCCGGGCGGGCTTTGGGCGGCCCAGGTGAGCAACTCCCCTTCGAGCAGCTTGCGGCGCAGCCGCAACGCCGTGCGGTAGAGCTCCAGGGTCGAGCCCTCGCTCCCGTCCTGTGCCTCGACGGCGTACGACGCGAAGCTCGCCGGCTGCGGCAGCCACGCGGGGCCGGACCCGAAGCCGTACGACGGACCGGTCGTGGTCCACGGCAGGGGTACCCGGCAGCCGTCGCGGCCCTTGTGAGTGTGGCCCTGTTGTTCCCAGATGGGGTCCTGGAGGACCTCTACGGGCAGGTCGGCGACCTCGGGCAGTCCGAGTTCCTCGCCCTGGTAGACGTACGACGAACCGGGCAGCGCCAGCATCAGCAGGGTCGCGGCGCGGGCGCGGCGCAGGCCGGCCGCCGTATCGACGGGCGGAGTACGGCCGTCGGACAGCAGCCAGGTGTTCGGGTCCGTGCCTCTCGGCAGCATCAGGCGCGAGGCGTGGCGTACAACGTCGTGGTTGGACAGTACCCAGGTGGCGGAGGCGCCCGCCGCGCGAGCCGTGGCGAGCGAGCCGGTGATCACCTCGCGCAGTTCGTCCGCGTCCCAACCTGCCTCCAGGTACTCGAAGTTGAAGGCCTGGCCGAGTTCGTCGGGGCGGGCGTAGAGGGCGCGGCGGGCGGCCGGTACCCAGGCCTCGGCGACCGCCATGCGGGGCGGGGCGTAGGTGTCGAAGACGCTGCGGCGCCAGTCGCGGTAGATCTCGTGGACCCCGTCGCGGTCGTAGTAGGGGTGACTGCCGGGTGGGAGGGAATCCAGGACCGCCTCCGAGTTGGCCGCGAGCGGGCCGATGTCCCGCAGGGGTTCGGCGAGGTCCTTCACCAGCGCGTGGGCCACGTCGACGCGGAAGCCGTCCACTCCCCGGTCGGACCAGAAGCGGAGCGTGGTGCGGAAGTCGGCCCGCACCTCCTCGTTGTCCCAGTTCAGGTCGGGCTGTTCGGGGGTGAAGAGGTGCAAGTACCACTGTCCGTCCGGCAGTCGGCGCCATGCGCTGCCGCCGAAGACGGACGGCCAGTCGGTGGGCGGGAGTTGACCGCCGTCGCCGCGCCCCTCCCGGAACACATACCGGTCGCGGGCGGCGGAACCGGGGCCGGCGGCCAGCGCCTCCTGGAACCAACTGTGCAGGTGCGAGGTGTGGTTGGGCACGATGTCGACCATGACCTTCAGGCCCAGCCGGTGTGCCTCGGCGACCATCGCGTCGAAGTCGGCGAGAGTGCCGAGGCGCGGGTCGACATCGCGGTAGTCGGCGACGTCGTAGCCGCCGTCGGCGAGTTCGGACGGGTAGAAGGGGCTCAGCCAGAGGGCGTCCACGCCCAGGGCGGCGAGGTGGTTGAGCCGCTCGGTGACGCCCCTGAGGTCCCCGAGTCCGTCGCCGTCGGCGTCGGCGAAACTGCGCGGATACACCTGGTACACAACGGCCTGACGCCACCAGTTCGGGTCACGGGAGGACAGGTCGGACACGTGGTCTCCTTATGAATTCCCTCTACACCAAGGCAAGTTGACAGTCATCTTCCGGTGGACCCACGATGTGCACACGCTGTGGCGCATGTGACCGGTGAGCCCAGTGCTTCTTGCGTTGCTCCACACCCTCCACACCCTGTACACGCCAGATGGGATCAGTATGTCCATAGCCAGTCGTGTCACCGTGCGCCGCCTGTTGGGGACGGGCGCCGCCTCCCTCGCCCTCGCCGCGGCCTCCG
>Ga0307509_10011351_pt1 | contig 10800 bp, 10 predicted proteins | sample 10_EM_MG_FD_202245 | JGI IMG/M metagenome (GOLD analysis project Ga0307509, IMG submission 202245) | Populus trichocarpa ectomycorrhiza microbial communities from riparian zone in the Pacific Northwest, United States - 10_EM | ecosystem: Host-associated > Plants > Roots > Unclassified | place... | reverse complement strand
AAAGCCAAGGACATACGAGCAGGAATAGGTCGCCACCTTCTATATAATATTCGCTATGTCGTTGAACGTGGTTAAAGGTCTCAGGGTTCGTGGAATGAGGCATGGTATCGGTCACTAGAGCTCAAGACGATTGAATGACGAGGGGGAAATTCGATGCGACAACTCAACGTTCATCGTCGAGGTTATAAGATTTTCTTGAACGACACGTGTGACCGGCCGGGCTAGTAGATTCCAAAGAACTTTCAGAAGGATATGCAAAGATCTGGTATCGTGGTATCGTGGCCCATAGTACGGACGCTTATTCGAAGTTGGTCAAAGCCAATTCAAGCACGCGATAGTGGGCACATGCGAGTGTGCGTAAATATGTTCTGGTCCTAATTCGGGCAACATTGTATCTAGAAAACTCAAATCAGATAGACACATTTTCATTGAGAGTGGAAAGAGCCACCTTCATATTATCCAATTGGCCCCACGTGTATGGAAGAAGATCGCCAAAATAAAAAGGCAAACTCATGAATAGCGACGCTTCATCGAGCGTGGCCATTTTCCAAGGATGGACCTAAGCCCACGAGTCGACGACCTTATTCTTCAGTTGCCACACAACGTGGCAATGTCCGCCCTCGTGGGCAGCCCTGTATTTCAAAAAGGACGAAAAACTAGCCTCTATGCTTGAGTGAATTCTCCGGGTGATCCACTGTTCAGAGATGATCCCGGAGCGAAGGGAATCCGTCAGTTTGTGTTGAACAATAAAGGACCGACTTTTGATGGCCGCCAAAGTTCAAAGTTCCTGATTGGCTGCACCGTGACACAAGCTGTACAGTAGTAGACCTCGTAGTCCGCACTTGGTCCCCACAATAGCCACTGTCCACTACTAAGCCCCGTCGTTGATGACTAGAGAATCGTTAGGCATGTATCTGCACTTCTTCCGTGGGCTACGAGGTGTTTCTCTATGAACAATGAATCGTTATCAAAGATCTATGCTGAATATCATACACATGTCCTACTTTGGTCCTACTGTAACAAATCAGGCTTTCCTTCCGTCGCTGAGGCGTCCTCCCTAATTTTTAAGTACTTGCTCGACAACAATAACTCTCGTCAACCGACATGGTACATTGAACTTCTCTTGTGAATCCTCCCATTCATCACCAGCAGTGAGCATCCAGCAATCTTTCGTCCTCTCTGGTTGCCCTATCGCTTACCCACTACTGGATTCGTATTAGTGTCCACAGGACGAATTGAGGCGACAGACCGGTGAACATTCCTGGATTGCAAGCCTAGATGGAGATGAGGCGGGAAGGGAAGAGGAAGGCGATTGTCGTGTCATCAAATGGTCGAGGTACGAATAAAAGGTCCATTACCCACCCTTTGAACTCGACATGAGAATGATTAAACAGGACTTTTTGGAACCTATTATTGGAGCGTAGAGCTAAGATGATCGCTCTTGCTCTCGCTGTGAATAGAATCTAATGACGGCGTCAACCACGTATTGATTGACAAAGAAGACATACAATGTTGTTTCCGCATGACTCGATCAAGGGTCTCCAAGAGGAAATCCCTCCGATCTCAGGAACAGTGTTGTATGTGTAGATTGAACCCCCATCATTCGAACTAGTCCTGATAGCATAACCGACGAAGAAAAAGACCAATCGCGTCATTGTCGCCTCGTTTTACGCGAGCATCTATCTGTAAGGCTATCGATTCGGTCAATGATTGCGCGCTTTGTCGCAGCGGCGTCCAGCAAGAGGGTAATGTTGTGTGTCTTAGCACCGATCTCTATGAGAGCGTTTCTAAATTTGATGGCATTACAGGCAAATCTGAGCGGGGGCGAATCGGAAATTCCAGGGTAGTCCTTTATTCCGACGACAATTGTGTGGATGGAATCTGGGGTCCGATGACACACCGGTGACTCGAGGCTTTGTGGAAGGGGAACACCAGTTACTTCGATGGGGCCAACTGCATTGGATTCGTCACAAACGCTTACCCACCACTGGTCTACTGGTGATAACGTCCACAGGACGAATTGAGGCGGCATCCCAGGTGCGGATGGATCTGAAGCCCAGATGGAGATGAAGCGAGAAGAACGCGGTGGGTTGCATGGTCGAGATACGAGTAAAAGATACATGACAACGGGACAGAGCACCGTGTAGTCCTGCAAAAAACGATCCTAGTTGAATGGAGACGGTGTAAATATTGCAGGCAAAAGTTGTGGAAAAGGACCTACCTGTGAATGGAATGTCTATGGGACCCGCGGTTCCCGACCATTGTCGGAGGAGGATCGATGGTTGAACAAAAAAACCGTCTTTGGTTTGAAGCGGATTCAGAGAGTAGAGGCGGCGCAACATTTGAGCAATCACCACTCCGACACGACAATAAGGAGACCTTCGTCCCCACGATTTCGGTTTCGCTGTCCGTAGAACCCTCCAACATAACACCACAAACCAGGGAGTGATGTATTTGGCGTCCACCCCGAATGTTCGATACAATTTGAGACGTTGGATGACGACAGACAACGAACGGTAAACTCCTACACAGCAGGAAAATCGCGTGCGCAAGCAAGATCGAAGTCCATTTTTCTACAGTCACTCGGTACTGATCATGTTTTCTAAGATGACACCGTACAGTCAGCACGAGGTAGGAGCGATTGGAGTATGAAATTGTTGAACCTGTTATAATAGATCCACAGAAATGCGCAAAGTCGTCACCACGCGCTACTCTTGTCCAGGTTCAGGGACAGGGTCTAGTTCTTCACGGAATTTGGCAGAATCACGTCTGAGAAAATATCAGTGAACGTGGAAGAAAGTGTTATCAACCTGAAGAAATGCAAGCACCACCTGTCCGCTATGACGTTGAAGATGGTTTAAAGTCCAGAGGCATGGCGTATTTTATTTATATTTATATTTATGTATTTCCAGCCAGAATTGATGATCGATTGTCCTTATCGGTCAGACTCGGTCTCCAACCACGGCGACAATGACTAAAGCCAGACTTGACTTGTTTGGGCGGCGGAATCGTTCCATGTCACCCACTCCCCATTCCACTACAGGACAATCCAATACAGCGGATGAACGTACGGTAAGTCGGGTTTCCACTCGCACCTTTGGGCTTAGATTCATACAGCCATCCAGCGCTCTCAGACGCACCTGCCTCGATCGCAACCGAACTTCCTTACAAACATCAAGGGCATCTTTTCCAGCAAGAAGAAGCCACTTCAACATGCTTTTCCAAACAACCAGGCTTCGCCCTCCATCGTTGTGACTGCTCCACAAGATGAAATCTCTTCAATCCAAGAGACCCCACCGACCCAACGCAATGCTCCAGACCCTGCAACCGTGGGCGCAGCTCTTGAGACTGCAAGTGGTGCAGTTTCTGAAATGGAAACCCCTACTGGGAAAATCAAAACAGTTGCGTCGACCATCAGCAATGTTGATAATCCCGTCTCTTCGTTCCTCAAAACTTTGTCTACGTTCAATAACCTCGTGGACAAGATTGCTACAGTATGATATTATCTTATGCTGCAATATCGATGTCCATAGACTCATCCAGTGTTCAGGTTCACCCCTATGCCAAAGCAGCATGGTCCGTTCTCAGTTCTGTTTCCAAGGTTTGCCTATCGCACACCTACAGATAATAAAGTCTGATTTATATTTCTCAGATGATTATCGACCAGACGACTCGTGACGACTCCGTTCATGCCCTCCTTTCAAAGATGAATGAGGTTTACACCTTTCTCAATCAGCAAGACCTACAGGATATCGCGTTCATGAAGACTGTCGTCGAGCGAATGAGTCAGCAAACACTGGAATGTTCGTATTTCATTCGAGGATACGCACAAAATAAGAGTTTCTGTGAGTTGATTAGGTATTCCGGAATTTGTATGAACCAACTCATATCTGCTGAAGGGATGAGACTGATGAAGAACTTTATTTCCGAAACCAACGAACGCGTGAAGGACTACAACGAAGTCTTTGATAAGCTGTTGCAAGACTTTCGCGACAGGGCCGTACGCGATACTTTGGTGGTAGTGCATAGGATTTGGGAGGGTATGAAAAGCTTGGAGGATTTAAGTAAGAGCTTTTCTCAGATGAATTCGTCACGCCCGCTTTGACCAAACACTGTAGGTCAAAACACGGACTTAAACAGCATGCCGTATGTTGGGGGCGCTGGATTGGACACCCAACGAGTTTGTTTGGAGGAGACTCGCCATGAAATCCTTGACGAGATTACCACTTGGATCAACAACATCGAAGACAACACGTCCCGTGTTTTCTGGCTCCATGGCAACGCTGGCACCGGCAAATCGTCTATCGCTCACACGATTGCTGATCGTTTCAAAAAACTCGGACGATTGGGGTCTTGCTACTGCTTTGACCGTAATAAGATGGCCGAAGAACGCCACAAGAAAATTTTCACAACGATTGCACGAGATCTTGCTGATCGGGATAAGCAAATGCGGCGCGAATTGGCGAATGTCGTTCACCTGGACAATTCGCTGAAGAATACAACTGATATTTTGCAGCAGTGGAAAGAGCTGATCATGAAGCCAGCCAAGACACTTTCTGAGGCCATGGTGGGCCCTATTGTGATCGTCATTGATGCATTAGACGAGAGCGGCGAGTCGGATACGCGACGAAACCTCCTTCGTATCCTCTCTGGCAAACTGGGCGACGATGAAAGCCACATCGCCAGACTCCCTTCCCATTTACGGATTCTTCTGACATCTCGACCACTGCCAGATATTTTCAATGCCTTGAAGGATGTCGATCATGTCCAACAGAAGCCGATGGATAGCATCGAACCTTCGTTCACTAAACGCGACATTCAGCTCTACATTTCGCGCGAACTCTCTAACTTGAACGAGATGGCAAGTTGGAATGCCAGTGTCGTAGATACTCTGGTTGGTGCATCTGGTGGACTATTTGAGTGGGCTCGCCTGGCATGTGCATTCATCGAAGGGGACGAGGTCGGATTAACCCTACGAAAGCGATTCGAGGCCGTCATCGATAAGGATGACCGTATCCCACTTCTCGACGGCATGTACAAATTGACATTGGAAGCAATGTTTCCCAAGGGACTTCCGAAACGCCGTGCTCGACTTGATCTATTCCGGTCTGTGTTAGGGCAGATAATCGGAACAGCAGAACCACTCCCCCTGGCTTCTTTGAGGACCATGAGGTGCCATTTTGCTGATAAGGATGATGTGGATGCCATTATCAAGCCCATGGGTGCCTTGCTCAGTGGGACTACTGATCCTTTGGCAACAATATGTCCCCTTCATGCTTCCTTTCCAGATTTTCTGACAGATGAGAGTCGGAGCAATGAATTCTTCATTGACACCTCCTGCATCCATGACAACCTTGCATTTGCCTCGCTTGGAGTGATGGAGGATGAACTACAATTCAATATATGCAAATTGCCAAGTTCCTATCTTCCTAATTCAAAGGTTGTTGATCTTGCTGAGAGAGTCAAAAAGTGTATCTCTCCCACACTGTCATATTCTTGCCGATTTTGGGCAGTCCATCTTCAACAGACAGCATTCAACTCAGGTGTTGCTGGTGCTGTTCGAGAATTTTTCAATCATGAAAGACTATTGTTCTGGATAGAAGTACTGAGCCTTCTCAAGAGGGTCAATAGATGTGCCAGCTGGTTGTCACTTGTTATTCAATGGGTTGTGGTGTGTTACAAGTTATTTGTAAAGTTTTATATGAATGCTGATAAAGACAAGTCTTATGCAGAATACAAAGATATCTCTGATGCTGCAGCAGAGACTCAAAGATTTATTCGTGTGTTTGGTGGAGCAATTTCTTTCAGCACACCTCATCTCTATGTGTCTGCAGTGCCATTTTCACCAAAGAATTCACATATTCAACAGAAGTTTGCAAGAAAATTTGGCAAAGTACTGCAGATTTTCTGTGGACACAATACCACCTGGCCAGTGATTCAGGGTGTGTTACAAGGGCATTCCCATACTATTTCAGTTGTTGCATTCTCACCTGATGGCAAGCAAATTGTGTCAGGGTCATATGACAACACAATCAGATTATGGGATGCTGAAACAGGAGAACAGCTGCAGCAGCCTTTAGAGGGACATTGGAATTCTGTCACTTCTGTTGCCTTTTCACCAGATGGCAAGCAGATTGTGTCAGGGTCATCTGACAAGACAATCAGATTATGGGATGCTGAAACAGGAGAACAGCTGCAACAGCCTTTCAAGGGACATCAATATTCTGTCACTTCTGTTGCCTTCTCACCAAATGGCAAGCAAATTGTGTCAGGGTCATATGACACCACAATCAGATTATGGGATGCTGAAACAGGAGAACAGCTGCAACAGTCTTTCAAGGGACATGAGCATTTTGTCTCTTCTGTTGCATTCTCACCAAATGGCAAGCAAATTGTGTCAGGGTCATATGACAACACAATCAGAATATGGGATGCTGAAACAGGAGAACAGCTGCAACAGTCTTTCAAGGGACATGAACATTTTGTCTCTTCTGTTGCATTCTCACCAGATGGCAAGCAAGTTGTGTCAGGGTCAGGTGACAAGACAATCAGATTATGGGATGCTGAAACAGGAAAACAGCTGCAGCAGCCTTTCAAGGGACATGAGAATTCAGTCTCTTCTGCTGCATTCTCGCCAGATGGCAAGCAAATTGTGTCAGGGTCAGGTGATGAGACAATCAGATTATGGAATGCTGAAACAGGAGAACAGCTGCAACAGCCTCTCAAGGGACATGAGAATTCTGTCTCTTCTGTTTCATTCTCACCAGATGGCAAGCAAATTGTGTCAGGATCATATGACAACACAATCAGATTATGGAATGCTGAAACAGGAGAACAGCTGCAACGGCCTCTCAAGGGACATGAGAATTCAGTCTCTTCTGCTGCATTCTCACCAGATGGCAAGCAAATTGTGTCAGGGTCAGGTGATGAGACAATCAGATTATGGGATGCTGAAACAGGAGAACAGCTGCAACAGCCTCTCAAGGGACATGAGAATTCTGTCTGTTCTGTTTCATTCTCACCAGATGGCAAGCAAATTGTGTCAGGATCATATGACAAGACAATCAAGTTATGGGATGCTGAAACAGGAGAACAGTTGCAACAGCCTCTCAAGGAACATGAGGATGGGGTCTCTTCTGTTGCCTTCTCACCAAATGGCAAGCAAATTGTATCAGGGTCATATGACAACACAATCAGATTATGGGATGCTGAAACAGGAAAACAGCTGCAACAGCCTTTCAAGAGACATCAGAATTTTGTCACTTCTGTTGCATTTTCACCAGATGGCAAGCAAATCGTTTCAGGGTCACAAGACAACACAATCAGATTATGGGATGCTGAAACAGGAGAACAGCTGCAACAGTCTTTCAAGGGACATGAGCATTTTGTCTCTTCTGTTGCCTTCTCACCAAATGGCAAGCAAATTGTATCAGGGTCATATGACAACACGATCAGATTATGGGATGCTGAAACAGGAAAACAGCTGCAACAGCCTTTCAAGAGATATCAGAATTTTGTCACTTCTGTTGCATTTTCACCAGATGGCAAGCAAATTGTTTCAGGGTCAGAAGACAACACAATCGGATTATGGGATGCTGAAACAGGAGAACAGCTGCAACAGCCTCTCAAGGGACATGGATATTCTGTCTATTCTGTTGCATTCTCACCAGATGGCAAGCAAATTGTGTCAGGATCAGATGACAACACAATCAGATTATGGGATGCTGAAACAGGAGAACAGCTGCAACAGCCTTTCAAGGGACATTGGAATTCTGTCACTTCTGTTGCATTCTCACCTGATGGCAAGCAAATTGTGTCAGGGTCATATGACAAGACAATCAGATTATGGAATGTTGAAACAGGAGAACAGCTACAACAGGCTCTTGAGAAATATGAGAATTCTGTCTCTTCTATTGTATTTCCATCAGATGGCATGCAAATTGTGCCAACACAAGAAGACAAGACACTCCAGTTTTTTCTCCATAATCAATTATCAATTTGTTTTTCCTTACAGTTGGAACATGCTCTTACCAATTTTATTGAGCTTCTTAATCAAACATCAATCTCCTCTGAATGCCAATTAACAGACTTGGTTAAAGTTACAGATCAGGGATGGACATCTATTGCCTCAGGTCTTCTGTTTTGGGCACCACCTACTTATAAACCCTGTTGGTATCATCCAACGATTCAAAGAGTTATCCCAGTTCCTGTGCAAATAGATTTAAGTCAAATGGTCCATGGCAATTTATGGAACTTGTGTTATCATAAATCAAAATGATGATATAATTAGTGCATTATGTTATTTCAATACAATTTCTGTCAAGTTATAAATCATCACTTTCTTTCTGTATATAGCTAAAAACAAATGTGAAGATTATGAGTTCTATTTTGCTTATTTTCATTCTCTTACAGTATATCCAATATTTTTGGTGTAGCAAATGAAATCTGGCAGTAATATAAGTACAATATGTTGATGGAAAAACAGCATACAATAAATTAATCAATAACAACAAGACAATCAAAGCTCTTCAACATAACTAGCAATGAGCAGGGGTAACCCCTGGGTACAGCAAGCCATACCCTTACTCTTTCCCCTCAAAACCCCTACCCCTCATACCCTTAACTAAAACCCCTGGGATTTTCTCTATAATTACAGTTCATAATACCATTTCAGTCCAATGATATGTCTATTTACCATGGAACTGTGATGAAAAATACATTTTAGTGAGCTCACATAGGGTATTACACTACTCAGACCAAACATTCTCCAAAAAAAAGTGTACTATTTTTTTAACCACTGGACTTCTTAAACCCCTGTACCCCTGGTGAGGGGTAGGGGTTTGGACAGTCTGAATATCTATACCCTTACCCTTACCCCTCATACCCTTGACTGAAATCCCTGCTCATCACTAAACATAACATTGTATGGATTAAACACTTCCTTCTCTTTTTCAACTATGATAACACCTTCATTTTCATTCATGAAGACTTTTGACATAGCAGGTGAAATCCATTCATTATTGCAACATCCTTCTTTCTTGAGTCTTTCACCTCCTTCATTTGTGCAGCAACCAAGTTCCAGTACACCACCATTCTGGCTCCAGGTAGTCACAATCTGGATGCGAACAAATGGTCACACTATTTCTCCAGGTGGGGCCAGATAGATGACAGCTGGTGTCATGGTGAAAAAGAACTAATAGCAGACTGGGGTCAGGTCCCATGGTGTGGATATGTACAAAAACATGGTGACTAAGGAGGGTTTCAGCTTTGCCCCATCTGTGCATCAGCTGCAGAATTCATGATGTCACCTGTAGTTCATTGGAAGTACATATATTTGATACTTACAGTTCATATTGAGGTTTCATGCAAGTTTCATGATCAGGCCATGGATAAGAGCTTTGTAAAACAGTAAAATTTTGTCTGGTTACTACATGCATGGTTCTAAGAACTCTATACAGACACATAAAATACTACCTGTTGCAGAACTTCCAAACCTGAACTTTGCAAAGACCATAATAAAACAGCTAGTGGTCATTATGGGTAAACCACAGGTAACTTGATAAGTATCCACACCCACACCCACCTGAAACCCATACCATAGATATGGGTTTTGATGGGTGTGTATGGGTACTCACAGGTTGTGCAGGTACCAAAACCTATGTGGGTTTGGACAACAGGTTCTACAAATTTTGACATGGTGAGGGGACAACCCTTCCCATCACATCAATTCAGATTTTTCAATGCACCGAACTTCAGTGCCTTCCTTATTTGGAATTGTGGAATAGCAGATGGTCATGCACTATGGCCCTGCAATTTTTTGCCTGAAGGGAGAATCTAGGGAAAATGCAAAGATCACTGTTAAAATTTTAGTTTTAGAATAATTCTGAAAATTTATCCTTCAGGTAAGTCCAAGGGGGCCCCGGAAAGTTATTCCATGACCCGATGTAGGAGGGGGGGGTGGCTAGGCCCTTAAAAAAAATTTATATTTGATGGTATAGAGCTGTATATAGGCATTCCATGTCAATATTTTTGGCTTCTTCTGCTTCAACTAACATTTTTCAAGGCTAAATAGGCCTTTTCCATTATCTCAAGCTTATTTTCTGTACTAGTACCAAGGGGGTGGCAAAAAAAAATTTCGCACATGAGGTCTCAAAAAAATTATCCTGGGATTTCCGTACCCCTCCTCCACTCCCCCCTGCCTAAATAGGACATTTTCTTTTGTTTTCGATCAAAACATATCTATTTTTAGTTATTTTCGAAAATTTTGGCTCTCTCACATGCATCAGTCCCATATGGAATGTCATGCAGGGCTTTCCAAGCATTTGGTAATTGTGTCTCACAGAATTTCCTGCCTATTGTAACTACACAACCTAACTTATAATAGATATACATTATTATATACAAAATATTATTATAATATTATTATACTTATATATATGCAAAAACAAGGAGGTAGTATGCCAAGGAGGGGGGTTATGGAGCAAGTTTGTTATGTGGTATTGAACCGATCAGCCTGTGTTATGGGTAGGTGGAGAGGCTTGAATAGGTATCTATGAGCTTTACAAAGCTCTTTTTTTTTGACATTGCAAAAAAAATTTACCAGATCTTCCGACCCCCTCCCTCCCTTACCCCATATCCGGGATCCACGGGCCGCCACCCCCTTGACTAGTACTACATGTATAAGAGTATTTGAAATTACATAATTCAGTTTTTCTTAAATGGAATGCAGTCAAAATCAATTGCAACACAAACTATAGGCTTGAGAAGCTTCTGAAGTGTGGATTCCCCATTCTTGTGGTT
>Ga0307509_10011350_pt1 | contig 10801 bp, 6 predicted proteins | sample 10_EM_MG_FD_202245 | JGI IMG/M metagenome (GOLD analysis project Ga0307509, IMG submission 202245) | Populus trichocarpa ectomycorrhiza microbial communities from riparian zone in the Pacific Northwest, United States - 10_EM | ecosystem: Host-associated > Plants > Roots > Unclassified | place... | reverse complement strand
ATATTATTCTTACAAGATAGTTTAACCTATATTATATTTATTAAGATTGTTTCCATTGATTAAAAATATTTTCTTTATCTATATAAATTAAAAATAATTTAATTTATATTTATTAAGATTGTTCCCACATATTAAAAATAATTGCATTATCTATGCAGTATTATTTATTTTAAAATCATCAATTTATATACAATTATGATACTTTAAACAAACCATTAAATCTTAAGATTAACCAATTGATAAAACTCACATTTAAATAACAACCAATAAGATTATTAGTGAGGTTACTAACCAATCACTTTTTAGTAGAAAATACAATTAAAGCTAAAAACACTCTTTAGTTGACCCCAAGATTTAAAAAAAGAGAAAAAGGCAAACTTGGCTCCAGTTTATATAAAATATAAATTAATAAAGTATATAATGATAATATATTATCTAACTCCAACCAGTACACGTAAAAAAAAAAAATTCTTTAAAAATCAAATGTTAACTTGGATAAGTAGTGATAGGATTGATTTAAAATATAAATTTCAGTGGTGATTAAGAACATTATTCTTGGAAGGTAGTTAAACTATTGAAAAGGTATTTTAAAAATTTCTTAGATGATGATATTTTTCACTGACTTTCATGTTGGAATATGTTTTTTTTTTTTAATTGTATTCATTGAATTGAATGTGCTTCCTATACATTTCTTAGATGAAGTGATCCCATTTTCCTGACATTTTTTTCTCTACCCAGTTGATTCATTCTGCATTTTGTAGTTTAGCGTTGTTTATATTTCCAAAACTAATACCAAGTTGGCTATTTTAACTATCATATGTGCAGCCGGACCTCGAAGACTGAAGGAAGCCATGGAATGGTTATTTGAAGCTTATGCAGACTAGTGTTTGTTAGGCTGGATAAATGTGTGACCGGAATGTAAGAACATAGATGGAGCTGGCAGCTTATCACGAAGATAGAAGAGCTTAATATAAATATGGATGTGAATTCATTTGTGTAACTTCTATTATTTTATATTTGATTTTGTTATTTAACTTTAAAGGATTTGATTTTTATGAGGTTATATATGTTGATGATGTTCTTATCACTTTGTTCTTGCTGAATAGATGATTATGCTGATGTACTCCAAATTTCTGAAGAATTATTGTACGTTTTGTCTTGTAAATCTACCTTCATCTTACATAATGTTTTTATCACTATGTTATTAATTCACGGCTCTCTCTATTTTCTCTTTAAGTACTTGAATATCTAAAATAAGGCATAAAAGCTATATGATAAAAATAAGGTTGATTTCACAAGTCTATTCAAACTTCAATTAGCTGCAGAAAAATGAAAATGAAGGTTACCTCTAACTAGAGAAGCTGAGGGGCCTCATTGCTAAAGCTGGCATTCTAAATCTGTTTTTCCTGATCTGCAGCATGCTAATCATCAGAAACCCCTTAAATGCACCTGCATTCACTTGCAAAGAAGTTTAAAAAGAATAAGAAACAGGACTAACCCATCATCCTGTTCATGCCTATCATCTGTGTGATTTATGAAGCTTTGAGACAAATTATTGCTGTTTTCTTCCTTTTTTCCCCCAAGCCGAAGTCCCAGTCAAAAACCGTACTTGTAGTCAAGATTCACATGTTTGCACCTACTTGATACATTTGCAATTTGGATTTTGTAATCTTCATTACTGAACACAAGCTTTCGACACTAACTTGGCCATCTAAGAGTAAAGCTACCTAGACCACTAAAATTGCTTACTAACATCTCTTGAATTCATTCTTTGGTTTTACAACACCCCACACCCCGTAATTTAATTTAATACATTCGTAAAAGAACTTTGAGTTTTTATTTATTTATTTATTTATTTTATTTACGGGGGGGTTTACAAAGAATCCATCCAATAAGCAATTTTAGCCCCTGACAGCAGAAACATGAAGTTGGGGATTTTGTGTTGCTTTGGGTTTTCAATATATATATATATATATATATATGATGCACATGACTCAAATGCTGTTATTTTACAACTTTTTCAGACATGTACCTTTTCTGCTATCAGCAAAAGGTTTCAAACCATATATATACTTGGCATAACTCAAATGCTGTAATTTTACTCTACTCTGAAAATCTGGCAAACAATGGGAAAAATCAAAATTCTCACTTACACACATTTATCATGCATAGTACCAGAAGTCCTAAACCATACCAATCCATACATTTTACTGAACTTGATCTTATTTTTTCCCTTTCAATTCTCCGTCAGTAAACTAGAAAAGAGCAAGAAAACCCCATTTTTCTTTTCCCTCGTTTGTTCTTCTTAACCAAACTGGCCAAGAAAAGAGAGAGTGAGCAAGAAAAGAGCAAGAAACAACACCAGTACTTCTCAGTCTTGCACTTATCAGCTTCTTCTGATACTTGAAATCGGCACAAGTATCCAGCAAGAGCATTAGGAGAAGGCATTTATCGGATACTAAGGCACAATAATCCAGGCAAGAGAATGCATACTCATCTGGTGTACAGGCTAGAATTGCCATCAAAAGACAAGGAAGACGAGCCTCAAGAGTCGCTTAACATCGAACGTGAGGGCTCATTTATAATTCACATAAAGAATCCCGATCAACATGGTGGCAGTCCACAATTTACAGGACTTCAAAACAAGAGGAAGGCCAGGTTTCCAGCTCACCTACAAGGCCAATTTGGGCACAATAAGACTGTTCATGCTGACCCACCAGACATGTTGAATTATGAGCGTTGTGAGTTGCTGTTGATATCTGCTTCGGATGGCATAGAAGAGGAATGGGAATGGAGCTCAAGACAGAATGTGAAGGTGATGATGATCCAGCTTCTTGTTCTGATTTTGTGAAGACTTTTGGAGAGACTGCACCTACCAGTCCCCTGCTTGAAGGTGTAGAAAAACTGGTATATAAAGAACAGGATTTTGTTTAAGCAGATGAACAACCGAAAAGAACAAAGAACAGAATTATCAGCAAAGAGAACAGAGAGCAGAATAGTCTCATATGGTTACTGCCACCCCTTGTCTTTTATTTATAGAAGGAATCAAACATTACAAAATCGTAAAAAGAAAAAGAAACGTAACAGCCATAATCTCCTTTATCTAAGGAGTTATGTAAATGTAACTAACTAGACTTATCCTAGATAAGTTAAACTTTGATGAATTGAAAAACATACTAATCAACACCAAGATAATGCTGCCATTAACAGATAGACAGCAATGCAAGAGACCACGGCTAAGTAACATTGTTCCAGCTTTGGTGCCATAGCTTCAGCAGAAGGCACATGGGCTTGACTGTTAAAAACATATTGTTCACATATATAATTCCTAGGTGAATTGCCCGGGCGATGCCGCATAAGGCGTATAGTTCTAGAAGATGATAAAACAAATAACAAAATTAAATCTAAAAACATTGTAAGCATTGAGATTGAACTGAGCAACCATATGTAGTAGGCTATTAGAAAGCTGCCAGAACAATTCATAAAGGTAGAGGATTAAACATCCCGAGAGCAAATAATGGTTGCAATGCTAGTACAACAGTTTTGAAACCGTCATAACAAAAGTAAGCCAGATGAAATAAAAAGAAAAGATCTGCATGTGGCTAGTGAAGGAGACTGATGTTGGCAAAGCAGAACCGACAATTGAACTCCATGAAGAACAGCAAAAAGAGCATGGGATTTTGACGGAGCTGCTCAAAAGTGTGGACACATGGTCTGGTGCCCACGTTTCCTATTGCAAGGAAAAGGTGTTTAGCTTTCATCAAAAAGATAGTAAGTATTTCCAAGCCAACTCTTAGAGAAAGGAAGGTAATGTGCAGAAGAAGAATTAGAGCAATTAACTGTAATGTTAAAACTTAATAGCCTATATTGTGTGACTCGTCATTCTATGACGATACAGGATACTTGTAAACACAGGAGAGGAAAAGGTAGTTGCAAATGCCTGCAGGAATTCTAGTATGCCAAAGAGGAAATTCTTCTGCTGCCATCTAAAGATGGCTTCTCTAGCAGTCCGGATGCCAAGACCACCCTTATAATTTCCCCTGGCATCTCCTTTACTAAACACCTAGATCAAAGAAGCAACATGCTAATTTGTTAAAATACCCACAAATCCTCCTACCCAGCCATGCTCATACTTCATAGTATAGAGCGGAATTGATGGCAGCAGCAGTGGAGTGAATTGAAGTATTCCAGGCACCTAATTTACTGTGAGCTGCAAAACGACAAGGACAATTGGAGGGTGATGTGGGAATGAAGACTTGAATGCACATTATTTTAAGAAGAAACTCAATTTTGATAGATTGGGATCCTCATAGAGGAATATAATTGTCAAGTTTATTAAATTTAAATTTAATTCCAATTAAACATTAGAACATAACTGTTTATCTCGTGTGTTTGGTTTTCATCTTCTCATCCTATTCCCCGAGTTCCCTGCATTACTCTAGGGTCCTTTAACTAATGTTAACAAACATTAAATGACACCCTCCTTCCCTTAAGTAAAGAGCAGATCAATGAAAAAGGAAAAGAAACTAACCTGGATTAAATGACGCAGCAGGAACAGTGCAGAAAAAGGCAGGGGCACCAACCAAGTTAAGGTCAAAATAAAGTTACGGGCTGACCACTTGATAGGAAGCTTTCTTGACGTAAGCTTAAAAAAATATAAGAACCAAATCGAAATGAGAAAGGACAGACACAAACCTGGAAGAAAAGGTGTTGCAGGTAACAGCGGACGAAGTTTCAGCAGACCTAACTAAAGAGCTGATGCTATCTAGCTTTTGATGAAAGGGTGTCAGCACACTCTTTTTTTCACAAGCTGTGAACTAAGAAAGCAGCAAAATCCTTAAAAGAAAAGCGAAGAAACTAATCTGTAGAGACAGATTCTAAAGAAACAGAACAGCAGAAGGCTAAAAAAAAACAAGAAGAAATTGCTGCAGCTACAAAATGCAGCAAGCAATGAAGAATGACACAACCTGATAATGAACAGCACATGAGCAAACATAGAACAAAAGTAGGTAAGTGACCGCTATCGGAATGCAACCATCCTCAACAACAACAACAAAAAAGATGGACCCAGGCAAAGTCGATATCGACACCATTTGAGAAAAACATTTAGCTATACGAAAATGAATGCAGTGAAGGAAAACCATAGCTGCTTAAGAACCAGCTGAAGGGTCATATAACCCTGACAAAGGCTATTCGATCGTGCCTAGTCGAAGGCAATCAAACACACACAACATTCCTAAACATGCACATCATAGAACCACTGATCAAAAATAGGAGGAAGCTCAGACATGCTCTTAAACCTAATCAAAAAGTGCTTCCCAAAAAAAAAAAAAAAAAACCAGCAGGGTCTCTGAAAAGAAACAAAACTACGAATCATAGAGAATAATCGCAAATCACGAACTGGAGCAACATCACGCAACCTAAGCCATGGAACATCAGGTGGTTGCGCCAGCAAAAGGTCGTCAAAAGAGCCGAAATCCTGAGAAAGAAAGCAGAAAATAACACCACTGAGCTAAATTCAACTCTAAATAAATGAATAAATTCGGATGACAATGGGTGAGAAAAAACAATGGAAACCTGGAAGATAATAAAAAAACCAACGACGGTAAATTGAATTCCAATTGAGCTACACCACCGAGCAGAAGAGAGAAAGTACGAATGCAAAACCATGTAAAGAAAAGAGATAGATTAGCATAGCGAATCCTCTACAGGTCTCCCAATCAGACTCAAATCAAGCTGAAAATTATACCTAGACTCATCAATCAAAGTTGATGGAATGGGCCATCGAAACCAAATCCAGTTGAAGAGGCCAGCACGTTCGTCCAGCACCCATCCCAACAAAACAAAACCCAGAACATCCTGCACAACTTGCCAAGATGGGAGCGTCTTTCCTGGGCACGATCCCAGAGCACCAATCAAGCGAGGAAGACCGGTGAATCAAACCCAGAATTCATCCAATCAGCATCCACCCCCAGAAACAGCAAGCCGAAATAGCAGCCAGGGATGGCAGTAAAAATAAAGTTGGCAAGGCGCGCCAACACTGTAAATTGAAGGGACAAAGAGATGCACTCCCATTGGTGGCTTCAATTGAGAGGGAAGGGCAGGGCGGGAAACCACGTGAAGAGAGGCAGGGTGATTTGTGCCCGTTCGGCGGCTGCGGGTGAGGTTGATAGTCAGCCACAGATATTAAACAGATATTAATGATTGATTAAGTTAAAAACAAAATTTTGTTTTAATGGCATCTACCATAAATTGCGGTTGTCTTAGATTTAACAAATGCATAATTTTCATGCTTTGCAAACAGCAGTTGAGCTCACGTGAACAATGAAGGAGTGGAATTCACTCTTCACTGTTCATATAAAAAAATATAGACACTCTTTATTATTTTGGGTCGGATTAGATTCGATCCGATCAAGTAAAATAAAAAAATTTAAATTTTTTTATGTATTATATTTTATTTAAAAAATTAGTATTTAATATTATTCAATAACACTACATAATTATATTATAAGAAGATCTCATGATGACGTAGTATTTATAAAATTTGATCACAATCCCCATTTTATTCCTGATGATATTTTACTTAATATTATTGCATGCTCAGGGAGCCATGAAAACTGTAGTTCTTGTCAGATGGATTTTATACATAATGAAATTGCAAATAGTTTAATGAAACAATAAAAAATATTTCATATAAAATATTGTTTATTTCATGATATAATAGCAGTAGTTAAATCAACAATATTTTAATTAAAAACAATCAATATTAATATGTTTTTTTTAGTTATTTTATAACCTCAATTTAAAAAGCATTATTAACCAAATACATTAAATTATTTTTTATTCAACCTCAATTTCAACTACAATTTTAATCACGCATATATTTTTTTCAAATTAATCTAAACTAAAAATATATTTTATAAAATAAATTTTTTTAAATCACAGTTACAAAACCAAACATACCCATAAAAGCAGATGCATAATGAGTCGACGAGTCAAAGGCAATAGGTAGCAAGCCCAAGCAGAAGAAAACAATAGCCCAAGAATAAAAACAATCAAGCCCAAAGCCCACCAACATCACCCAAAAAGATGAAAAAAAAGCCAGGCAAGATTAGTTGACCATGAGGCAAAATGTACTACTGCTCCAATGAGTGAATAGAGACACGCGTCTTGATGCATGGTGAATTTACCAATCCTTTTTTTTTTAATAATTATAATTAAAATTAAAAAAACTAGTTAAGGACTTAAGGTTGTTTTTTTATGGATTGGACGAATATAGATAATGCATGTATGTTTTGAATGATCCATGTTTTATTTTATTTTTTATGGTTTGTGGCATGTATTATAAAAATATATAATGAAAGAGATATTTTTATTATTATTATTATGCACTCTCTCATATAACGCTATGATTTTTGAACTTTGATTTTATGTAATTTGGTATTTTTTAAGCACAAATTAGATTGCAATTATATATTTTTTAGGATAAAATATTGAATTGAAAGATAAGGGACTGAAATGAAAATTTCAAGTGAGTAATATAAATGGTGGAATGAATTCCTATTAAAACATTCATTTTAGTTCCCCTTGTTTTTAGATATTAGTGATTAATCCCATGAATTTTAAGAAAATATACTATTTGTTTTTCAGCTATATTTTAATGGAAAGAAAGAAAATGAATCTCGGAATTCCAACTTACATAGAAAAAGTGACCATTGCATAAAGAAAGACGCTACTTTTAAAGGGTACCTTTTGAAATAGGATATGAAATTCAAGGGGCAGAAAGAGTTGCTTTTGCATGAGATTTGGTCCGTGGGATAAACCCATCGGACCAAATCTCAGGCAAAAGAAAGTTACAGCAAAGAATAAAGAGAGGAGCACCAAATTAACGACAATTGAATGGTAAAATATTGAATGGCAATCACCTTTCTATCTGAAGACATTGTAGCATGGGATGCATTGAAAACGACGGTTTTAGGATTTACCACAGCATGGAAAGCATCTAGAGGGACACGAGTTCTTAAGCACTTGGCAGCATATTTTATAATAGCATTTTCGAAAAAAATTAAAATATTTTTGGCAACTAGTTTTTAACTAAAGTCAGTACATGCTCTAAGAACATGATGAATTATGTTATTTCTAATTTAGTTTCTGCTAAAACATTTCGTCTACATAATAATGTTGACCTCAACCCAACTTTAAAGGCAGAAAAGTTTGAGAAATCAAACTTATTGCTTGGATAGTGAAGCTTTTTTCCATGGATAAATCTAATTTGACCTGTTAATTACCATTCTTTCACAGTTGATGATTCAACAATGTTTCAAAATGAAGCTCAGATGCCACTTTTCGATGTCTGGTTCAATCATTCTGATTAAGATACATAGAAAGTTGGGATTTTCTCAAGATTTTCACTGAAGATTGCCTGCTAATTAAAACAGATAGCGCAGTTGTATGGGGAAAAACAAATTTTGATTTACTGAGAATGATAGTGGCTGCTGAGAATGATAGAGCCAGTTTGATCCTAATAGTAATTTTATTCAAGTCTAAATTGCAGTGTTGCTGTGATCTGAGCAAGGAATTACCCACTCTCTATTAAGTATTTCTCCACTGATATAAGATTTGCATGCACAAGAAGAAAATAGCAACTTAATTAGTTGTGGTAAATTCAACAGCCTCTACAAACTCATTCCAACCTCAAAGTCGATTTTAATTAATCCAGAAAGTTCTAGAAACTTCAACAAGTCTTGAAAACTAAACTGTAATTCCAGGTCTTTATTTCTTTTTTGGACCCTTTCATGGATGTCACCATCATTAATAGACTCCTCTCTCTACAAGTCTTCATCTCTCTTTTATATTATATCAACCCGTATATGTAGAGATATAAATGATCCAAAAATCATGTCAATTTGATCTTGTTTTACACCATGGATCTGATGAGTACCCAGGTAGAGCAGAAATCAGCGAAAAAGAAATTCCTGGCAGCAGAGTGCGTGCATGAGTCCTTGTAAGGGTGGATATGCAGCTGCTATAAGTCGGCAACCAGAGGGAGTTTTCCAGTGATAATTGGACAGAAAGAAAGAAGAAGAATTCTACAAGTAACAGGAGAAGAGAAGTCCATAAATAAGAGACTTTATATGGGGGCAGAAATAGCCTTGATTTCAGCAACCCAACCTGGCAGAACTAGATCTTTGAGTTACGGTGCTGATATTGCAGGCAGATGCTATTTAGAACAGCAACAAAATAAAAAAAGAATTAAATCTAGACTACAACCTTACAAGTTCAAAGTGCACACAAATAATGATGGGAAGACGTTCATCTATCCATGACAGAATGAAATCTAGACTAGAGAATGAGCTATTTGTTGATCATAATAAATCATAGGCTGGTCAGGATGCAGAATAAGTCAACAATAAAATTCTATTGCTTCCAGGAAAGTAACACAGAATAATTAATTTTTTAAAATAATATATAACGATGTAGTATGATTACATTGATTGTTTCTATGTGTTATCTCTCCCTCCTGTGTTATGATATACGTATTGTTTAGTTTACATGAAAATATGTAGTAAATACAAACTCTGGTAAAAGAAAAAAAAATTGTTTATTATTTTGTATAGTTTTGGAAAAAAAAAAATAAGGGGAAACAATTTAGCTACATTGATATTCTTACAATAATAATAATAAAAAAAAGTTTCAAGCTTTAAATTCATTTATATAAATCAACAATTCAAAAAAGAAAATGCTAATTAAGAGTTCAAACTATATTCAAGTAATTAAATTTGATGAGAAATCAAGTTTTGCTATGAAATGTAGATCATTATCTAACATTAGAAGAATAATATTTTTTCTATTAAGTTTGGACTATTTTTTTTCTAAATTTTAAAAAAATATTGAGTATGAAGATTTTTTTAACAATATTATTAAATTAAAAAATAATTTAGATGACCGGTAAAATTATAACATAAGTTTTTATGAATGAAACCATGATGTTATATATGATTGATTGATATCTTGGTAAGAAGTTAGCTGAAAAAGAACACATCCTTTTCATGAATACAATGAGTTGCTATCATGTTAAATAAAGATTTGGCAGAAGACTGTAAGATTAGGAAATGCAATTAAATATGTTTGTTTTTTATATCATGTTTATTAAAAATATTTATTTTTCTAGATTTCTTGCTTTATTTTGGTATTTTGATGTGAGTTTATCAATTAATTACTTAGTATATTTTATTTTTAAGATTTTCTAGTTTTAATACAGATAATATATCTTCTAGCGATTTGAAAGACAAAATGTAATTTAGGCCTGGTTTGTTTGGTAAAAATTGGTTTTCTGAAAATTACTTTTTAAACTTTTTTATATTTGTTTGCCATAAGAAAATTGGTCAACGAAAAACATTTTCCAGTCAAAAAAAAATTTGGCTTAGTTTCCATGAAAGTGTTTTCCTTTTATTTTGGGCGGAAAACACTTTCCGGAAGTTGTGAAAAATTTAGTAATGTCATATTATTTGCTAATTATATCAAATTAATTTGGTCCTTAAATTTTTGATTTCTATATATATTGTTTTGAATATTTTTTTTTTAATTTCATCCCTTAGAATTTTATTTTTATATTAACTTTGTCCTCAATTTTATAATTGTTATTTGCTTTTTTCTTATTATTTTTTAATTGAAATTTTTTATCTATCAAATTTGATCCTCGTTCTTTTGATTGTTACTTATTTTATTTGAAATAATTTATGAAATGGTAATTATTATTATTTTAATTTCTTCATCTTTCAATTTTTTTATTTGTTAGATT
>Ga0307509_10011349_pt1 | contig 10801 bp, 14 predicted proteins | sample 10_EM_MG_FD_202245 | JGI IMG/M metagenome (GOLD analysis project Ga0307509, IMG submission 202245) | Populus trichocarpa ectomycorrhiza microbial communities from riparian zone in the Pacific Northwest, United States - 10_EM | ecosystem: Host-associated > Plants > Roots > Unclassified | place... | reverse complement strand
ATCAGAACGCAAAGGCGGTGCACCAGACGCAGTCAGGACGCACAGGACGTAGGGGTCCGTGTCGGGATGGCGTCAGGACGGACGGCGCTAAGTAACGCAAAATCAGGACGCAACGTCGGATCGACGTGGCGTCCTGATTCGCGATTAGCGTTCGGGCGTCAGGTGCGTCAGACGCACAGGACGCATAGGACGCAGGGAATTATTTTTGCTGATGAACTCAAGGAATTCAGAGCATTACCAATAAGAGAATAGTATTAGACTTAGTTCACAATGCATCCGACAACACAAGGCGACGTCTGATAGAGTCACGATTGGGTCAGGACGCGGCATGTATAGGGGGTAAGATCAGGAAGAAGTAGCGAGACGTCATGAATGGAGAGAGCAGGATCGTGTGATCCGGACGAGGGAGGCAGGAGCAGAAAGGATCGGGACGACAGGTGGGAAGATGCACGAAGCCCTGACGTTCGGTGAGAAGGAACCGGCGTCAGGGCGGGAGAGTATTAGATCAGGCGGCGTCAGGGCGGGAGACCCTTAGATCAGGCGGCGTCAGGGTCGGAGACCCTTAGATCCGGCGTCGCGAGGACGGAGTAGCGGAGCACCAGACGCAGTCAGGACGCACCGGACGTAGGGGTCCGTGTCCTGATTGCGTCAGGACTGACGGCGCCAAGTAACACAAAGTCAGGACGCAACGTCGATCCGACGTTGAGTCCTGATTCGCGATTTGCGTTCTGGCGTGAGGTGCGTCAGACGCACAGGACGCACAGAACGCTGGGTATTATCTTTGCTGATGTTCTTCATTCATGTGTGTTGATTGGTCGGCTGGACATAAGGTTCAATATTTATTTTGCGCTTAATGTGTGGCCGGTGTCTCGGTAGAATTATTGTCATGAACTGATACATTTAATAGCTTGTATCCCACCTTAGGAACGCCCCCATTTCATCCAAATCTTTAAGCCTGAAGTCTTGAAATCTAGCAGTTCTGAGAGTAGCAGGATCAGGGACACAATGTTGAATATGCAGAAAACAATTTTGGCAAGAGCATATCGGCTATCAATATTGAGTCATAGTATATGATGCACCCACCCCTAAGTCCTAGTGTATAAGACCTAACGCGTCTTATTGCAAACAAGAAAACCATGCAAACTTCTCCTCCACAAAAGACTCTATATAGCCTGAACTATTTTCTTCCCTCCTAAAGATTAGTGTTATATTTTGGCTAACATTTGATGATCTAGTATTCCATGATGCATCGGCAACAACAGGCAAATTCAAGAAGTCAGCCGACAAATATAGCACGCAATCGGAACAGGAGTAGACATGATGTCATACAGGGTACTATGGCTTTCAATCAGCCTACACTTCGAGTTAGCAACTTGAATATAAACCGGCGTAGGCACGATGTTTTGCCCGGCCCTATTCGATCAGGATTGGGAAAGCGGCTAGACGAATCTGGCACCTCCCAGACGCTCTTAACCCTCAAGCAGCCTATCAGAGCTAATCACCAGGTCCGGGTGAGAAGAGTGTTCTAGCAAGATGGCTCCACCATCCGTGAAGAATGATAATACCAACGAAGGTGAATATTGAACCCGAGAAGTAGCCCGACAGTCAAGGGCATTTCGAAACGGTTCATTTAAGCGACAATAGCACTGATGAATACCTAAACCCATTGAATGCACATGAAACTGGATCGGAGTCAGAGATTGTTGGAGACCCCTGCAACATTTCCAAGGGAACAAGATTCGGATGGCGTCATAGGCCACAGGGGACTTGCAAACAGGGAAATAGTCAGCAGCCTGTCGTGCAAAACTCAACTACCGCTGGATCACTGGAACTACCTCTTATTAGCTGGACACCAGCAAATCATGCACGCATAATCCATGGTACAGCCTACAGTCCGCCGACCGTCTTGTAATCAAGCATTGGATATTTGTCTCTGCTAGCCACCGATAGTGGTACTATATCTGGTGTCAGATCTTCGGGTTTGGTAGGTGAACTGGGTATCCCACTACTGGGGTGGCCCAGGTCTGCACCACCTTCACAGCGAAATAACGTTACAGGGGCTGATGGGATAATATTAGAGCAGGCAATAGCGCTGATGCTCCTGTCCACACTTTTTGATAACCCACTGCCGAACCCGGCTGCTGTGACATGCGAGATATACACTGTATGAGAAAAGGTGCTGGAGAAGATATTGGATGCTGGGAATAGTGAGCCATCAGAGGGGAGTGTGAAGCAGGTAGGTTGACTCAGACGGAGGTGATATGACGTAGAGACAGTTACTGACTGGGACAGCTCCGTCAAAAATATACTCCAGTGAGATGGCAATTCTTATATCATTTGAAGCATAATATCAGACAGCTATAGGATCTGCCACCAGATAATCCTACCGCCATGCCATGCAGGGTTGACTTTCTGCTAGAACGGGACAGGTTCATGGGCTCACGCCATGGATATCTTGTTGGTCGTAGCCGTTGGACTTGGACAGACATGACTAATCACAGAATGAATGTAGGACTTATCCATGAGGTTCTTTGCCCTCCAGATTGCGGAGGCTACAGTCACCCGTCAAAAGTCTTCGCGAATGGCTGTCTAAGCAACATTGTAGAAAATCTCGGTACACATTACGGTCGTGTAGATTGTATAGTATCAACTGTGAATCCACAGCCATGCCTTCAGAACCCAAAACTCAGCTAACAGAAATGTCTGAAGTACTTAAAGGCATGATAATTGCCTTCTTTTGGTGCTTTCATAATCATTTTTTTGTGGCAAGACTGGTGAAGTGATCAGAGAGTACAGTAAGGACATTTCTAAAGCGAGCATCGGAACACGGTGATATTCAGAACCTGCCTTGCTCTGGATGGCCCTCGAAACTGACTCGGAATGATAAAACCTGCATCAAACGTGCTTGGAGGAGGGATCGGTTCCAATCAAAGGAGGATGTGTGTGCTAACCGTGCCAAGGTTGTGGCCAGGGCCGCAATCCCCAGATGTTCGCAGGCTCACAACCTGGGGCACTCTAAAGAGTGCCTGCCAGCCCAACACAACTTTGCGGCTCAACACAACTTTGCGGCTCAACACAACTTTATAGCTCACGATAGAAACTCTGTGGCTCAACACAACTCTATGGTGCAACGCAACTTGGTGACTCAGCTTAAATTTTTTACTCGGCATAACTTTGAAGTTAAATACAATTTTAACTTGAAAGTCTATATGGGCATATTATAAGCGTTTTTAATGTACATTTGATTTTGTAACCTTGCTTGCTGCTTTGCCAATTTCTTTGCACCTGCTGTTCTAGCATACCAAGCTTTATAACTAGCCTTTAACTCATCAAGAAAGGGTTTGTGTGCTGCTGTCTCAGCCTTTTCTTTAGCATTTGGTGCCCTACTTAATTGCGTTTCAGCCTTTTCCACCTCTGCAGCCTCTCTATTTTTAACCATTTGACGTGCATCTGCTGCATATATAACTCCAGCTCTTTCTATTTGCCTTCTATTTTGAGCCCAGCGTCTGGCACTTCTAGAGTGTTCTACCGCTTGTGTATTTTCCATATGTTCCTTCGCCAATTCAGCAGATTGAGCAAGTGCTAAACCACCATGAACAACCAGCCCAAGAGGAAGCCGAAAGTCAGGTGACATCTCTTGTGCATTTTGGATCAATTCTTGCCCTTGAGCCCTAAGGGTAGGAATGGAAAGCGGGATTGTACTAGTAGTACAAGATCCAGGGACGTGCTCGACTGGAATGTAGGAAACAGGAACAGCCTCTCTGAGCTTGGAAATAACCATAAATGAGTTAAATGGAATTACGCCAGTAGCATGAAAGGCGGAGCGGATGGTTGATGATTTGAATGTGGACTGACAAATTGAGTCGATCTGGTCGAGAAACTCTGCTTTATCAAACTCTCCGAAGCCCTTACGTGTAGCTGTCTCGACTACCTCAGTATAATAATGCTTATAGGGGTGAAATACCACTACATCCAATGGTTGAAGTAGATGACTCGAATGAGGATGTAAGCAGAATACTACAATTTTGTGGTTATCACAGTACTCGATAAACTGTTGTGTGCAATGAGAACCAAAGCCGTCCAGTACTGATAGTCGATAGATTCCACTCTGGGGTTCAGCTGAGAAACTATTTAAGTGCACAAGTCATTTTATAGTCAACTCATCATTACTACACCCTGTTTCAGAGGTTGCAACAAGGTAGTTATCAGGTATACAGGTTGTAGTATACAAAGCTTCCTGATGGATAACACCTGGAACGATGATCATAGGAGAAAGGGCTGTCCCATCACCACTAATGGTTTCACATACCATACATAACAAGCTCTCGCTTGGTCGAGCTACCGAGCTAGGACTGGCAGTTGGGATCTCGTGTAATCATCCATTGGTCTCGGCCAATACCAATACGAAAGCCAGTCTCATCAAAGTTATATTGGTCCACTGGTTGAATATTGTACTCCTGGCATACGGCATGGTATTTATGAAACCAAGTACGAATATTGTCAGATTGATGTGCATTTTTCCGATTGGAATTGATGGTCTTTTGGTTGCGAATATGGTATTCAGGATGCCGGTTGACAAAGCGTGGTGCCCAGTGATCGGCGACTCAAGATGCAGGATCTGAACTGGTATGTCCATATGCTAAGATAGCATTCGCACAACTAGAAACCATTTGTGGCCGAGCACAAGTACCAATAGTGTCAAGGCGATCAAGGTACTGACATACAGCGAGTTCTTGGTCTTCTGAAAGTTTGCTGTTGGCACCTTGATGCTCCTGTTTGGATTGGCGGCCCTGTAAACCTGCCCGAAGTCTGGTAATGGGAATCTCATAGTTTCGTGCAACTTGGGCGATATTGACATACTGGTCCGATCTTGCTTGGATAGCAGTAACTGCTGCTTGAATTCGTTTCTCAACCTCTTCGTAGGGCTCAACGCGCTGACTTGGTAGAACGAAGGCTGGAGCTGCCAGTGGTGCCATAATTGGTTGCTGTAGATAGTAGGTGGAGGTGATTAGTATAGCTTTTGTTTTATTAGAAACTATATTATTATATTAAACTTCAAAGTTATGCCGAGTAAAAAATTTAAGCTGAGTCACCAAGTTGCGTTGCACCATAGAGTTGTGTTGAGCCGCAAAGTTGTGTTGAGCCGGCAGGCACTCTTTAGAGTGCCCCAGGCTGCGAGCCTGCGAACAGCCGGGGGTTGCAGCTGTGGCCGCAACCTTGGCACAGTTATACTGAGTAGTCTAGTAGAGTGTAATTTTTAATATGCTAATTGGGTAGCTTCGCCGGAATGTGTGTCCTCATGTTAGTATGTCAACCCTCGAGCCCTACCTGCGTAGTCAGAATATTCGGAAGTGGCTAGCCAAGCACCGGGTCAAGCTTACTGAGGAGCACGCAGTCAAAAGACTCCAGTGGGCAAGAGAGCACAGGAACTGGACTCTGAGAGATTGGTATCGTGTTATCTGGAGTGATAAGTGTATGGTAGAACAAGGAGGGATGGCTAGGCAGCAGTGGGTATTCCGCCACGCGTTGCGGAAGAGGCGACCCGAGTGTTGCGATCCTAACCCAAAGCACAAAAGTGCCTCATTGATGTTATGAGCTTGTTTCTGTGGATTGGAGGGTGGGGAGCGTCATAGTCTTGATGATTGAAAGACTATGAATGCCGAATATCACATCAATATGTTATCGAGATAGCTACTTCCCTTCTTGCGATACCTATTGGGTATTGAGTTAGAGCCACTTTTCATGCAGGATGGTGCTCGAGTCCATACAGCAAAGGCATCCATGGCCTTCCTTGAAGACCACGTATTATCCTGTACAACCATCCTCCATACTATCCCGATCTCAACCCAATCGAGCACATTTGGCTCCACATGAAGTGAAAACTGCACAGAATGTATCCTGATATGGTAAATCTACGAGGAGGTGCGCAGACAATCCAAAGCCGATAGGCAGAAATGCTGCTGAAGGTGGGGGAGGAGATACCGGATGGGTATTTTGAGGCAATGCTCGATTCCCTGCCGGACAGGGTATAGGTAGTGATTGATACAAAGGGTGGTACACAAAATACTAGTGATAGCATTTCTTCATGTTGCACGGCTTTGGCAGGGTCATGGTTTATATAGGATTATGTAATTAAGCTTAGCATTGAGAGTGGTATCGCGAACACTTTTGACAGGTGACTGTATATACGGCAAGTATTTTGAAGGAATCAAAATGCAAGGCAGGCTGAGCCCTAAGTTTCTGAAGCGTATATACGGTACGATGGTCTGTCTGACATGTGCAATACGGTGCAATTCACTACGGGCATTGCAAACAGGGGTATATAGGAAACCCCACAACTTCAATCCTGAGGTAGTTGGAAGTGGGAGAGTCTGAATGATTACCTGTTTTTGGATAATCAAGTCGACTAATCGTGAAACATGGGAGATCATTTTATCCAGCAGAAAGACAGGTGGCGGGGGTGCACACGGGCGATGCAGGATATGTTTATAGTTAACCTTCGTGAGAAGATTGCACAGAGGCTCGATAAACAGTATAGTATCCGGCAGGAGTGGAGAGAATGGTTCGCGGGCGATAATGATACCGTTTATGCAGAACTGAAGGCCCAGCTAGGCAACAAGACTCCTGGAGATCCTGCTCTACTGAGACAGAAGCCGATTGACACCCAAGTCGGCAGCCTGAGGGGGCACGAGGATAGTCAAAATCGATGACAGATGAAGGAAACATCACTGGATCTCAGTCAAACGTCGATTGACTGGGAGTTAAGGTTTCTGGATTCGGATCCTGGGTCGAATCATGGGAGTCCTGGCAACTCAGTGGTGGCCGTTGACACTCAAATGAGCTATCGCTTATCGGTCAGCCTGGAGGATTCTCATAGTGGAGAAGAGGGGCCGAGGCCGCAAGGGGCGCTAGACGCAACAAGTGGCCGGCAGGATGGTGCGAATACAACAGAGGGTGCTTAAGGGAGGTGGTATGTCTAGGTAGATGTGATTTCTTTTCTAGTGATAGAACGCGCAGAAGTGTAGGTAATAAAGGTCATATGCAATAGTTATAGAGTAGTACTCTAGATATAGTAGTATAGGGCATCGGGATAACAGCAATAAATATGAGGAATATCACGATAATTTTAGGAAAATAAACTTGAATCTAGAATATGGGAGTGTGTGGGGATGAGGTGGAGAATAGTGGTTATGTAATTAGTATGTCTGCATGGAGAGGGGAAGTATCACGAGTCTGTATGCCGTGACCAGAAGTAACTGGCGTTTGGAAAGATTGGGTAAATAGTGCTGAGGTTAGGGTGAAGAGAGGAAGGGTATAGGTATAGGGACAGGGAAGGGGCATACAACAGATGCTAGAATGGCCTAGCATCGGAAGGCGGCAGGACACATTGGCCTAGAGTCGGATGGCGTCAGGACAGGATGGCCTAGCATCGGAAGGGGTCAGCACCTGGTACCCGAGCATCCGAAGACGTCAAGACATGATAGGCTAGCGTTGGAATGTGTCTGGATGCACAGGATGTAGGGTGCCTTTCAGGATATTCTCAGGACACAATGGGACCTGGAGCAAATCTTCCAGACCCGGTGTCAGGTCGATGTCTCATCCTGAATTGGAGTTTGGGTCCTGTGGGTCCTGTCGGTCCTGTGGGTCCTGTGGGTCCTGTGGGTTCTGTGGGTTCTGTGGGTTCTGTGGGTCCTGTGGGTTCTGTGGGTTCTGTGGGTCCTGTGGGTTGTGTGGGTTGTGTGGGTTGTGTGGGTTGTATGGGTTGTGTGGGTTGTGTGGGTTGTGTGGGTTCTGTGGGCTCTGTGCCTCCAGTGTGCCCTATGCACCCTTTGCGTCCTGTGCGTCCTGTGCCTCTGAAGCACAGGAAGAGGAACAAATCTTTTGCTGATGCAAATACACCTACGCACAAATACACATACGCCCAAGGAAGTAGACTCCGGTCACCTACACACTAAAGATCATTTTGCGTCTAACTTCCTCTGAGCAAAATCTCTTCTATCTTTTCCTGTGAAGCTCCTTTCTCACGCACCTGTGCATCAACACAACAAGCAACCAAACACCAAAAAAGTAAACCCTGCTGAATGCCTCCCAAACGTTACGCAAATGATGCTATCTTGGTCCACCAGGGTGGTGGAAATTGGGGGCCTCCAACTTGGCATCTTGGTTGGAAAAGAGCTGGGAGGGTTATTGGTGACGTCCAGCAACCGGCGCAGTATCCTACTGGGTGGGTAGGAATGGCACAGATTATTAAGTATCACCAAGATGGTGGGTACCTAATTCCCAATGTCCCATTCTATCGTCTTTGCCAGGGGATCATGTCAGATTTGGCACTCGAGCAACAATTCCGTTGGCAGAGATCAGCTCTTGAATGCCTCCAGGTGGCAGCGGAAGTGGTGATAACAATGACGGATAGGTTGAGTTCCTCTCCTAGTATAATTATCTGATTTACTAATCCTTTGTTCATAGCTAAAGCCCTGGGTGTGGCACATGCTTGTCGCATTACCATCATGATCCAAGACCTGAGGTTAGTTGAGGATGTTATAGATTTTATCGCTGGCGAGCCAGATCGCGCTCTTCGGGAAGAGATGAGATGTTATCTAAATATGGAGAGCGGTGCTCCCGCGGGTGCAGCACCACCACCATCTCCTCCTCCTCCCAGGCGTGCTCCTAATCCAAGTTGTTGTTCTCATCCTGAGTGTGCTCCTCCTCCTGGATGCGCTCCCCCTACCCCTCCTCCGGCAGGTGCACCTCCCTGGTGTGGTGCCCCTCCCCTTTGCCAGAGAGCTTCTTCCCATCACTCACCCCCTGCCAATGATGGTAGTGACAGTGACAGTGACGATAGTGACAATCCTTGTTCACCTGTACACCATTGCTTGTGTGGTGGCCCTGGGAGCGCTAGCAGGACTGGTGGTTGTGGTACTATGGGGAGTGCGGGGGCAGTTGTTAGACAAGGAAAAGTGGCTGGGGATGTGGGTTCTGGTATGGGAGAAGGAAGTGGTAGTGAGAAAGGTGGTGCGAGAGGTGCTCATGGAGACCATGATACTGGCCAGGTGGGTACTGGGGGGGGTGGTGGGAGTAGTAGTAGGGTGGTGACAAGGGCCATCGGTGGTATACCTGGATACCCAGCAAGAACAGGGCCGTCTGGGGCTGGGGTTAGTAGTGGTACCCTGTGGACCCCAGTTCACCAGCCTCATGGTAGAGGTTGGAGTGGTTGGAGTGGGGCTCGTAGGCGCTCCGCAGGCCCTGGTGGGAGTGGATGGAGCTGCAGTGGTGGTAAGATGCCAACCCGCCCTGGGGGTGCCAGTGGTAGTGGGAGGACAGGAGCTGGTGCTGGTGGAAGCTCTACCATCTAACTGTATTCGGGGAATGTCTTGTTCTTTCTCTTAATTCACCGCTTATTTTCAATTGTTATGACTCTCATTCTTCCTGTTTTCTAGTACTCCATTCTGTGGGCCCCTTGTGGTGGGCGGGACAGGGCAGGCCATTCCAACTTTTACACAAATTATACAAGTAACTCAAACCTCTGAGTCACATCAACCTCTGGATAATGACCTTTTATAGAACCGCCAACTGTGGTTATGATATGGGCATAGGGCTTGGGCGTATGATTTGGGTGTCTGGTTGGGGCGTATGATTCGACTGTATGCCCTCGGTACATGACTTCGGCCTATGGCACCGGTGGATGAATAAGGCTTATAAATAGGGTGTCTGATTTGAACCTGGGAATAGAGTATATGAATTAGGTGTATGAATTAGGCGTATTGCCTGCTGAGACAATATACTTTACTAGACTAGGCAACTCAGAGGTCCAATTGGTGGTGTGAATTATTCCGGTTCATACGACATGAATCATTCTATGCAAATAAATCCCCCTATATATTTTGAGGTATGTGGTTTTTGATATATGCTCATACACTTACTCATTCAGGTATCAAAAGAGCAAGGGTCGACAGGGAAATAAACAAAAAAGCGGGGCTTGAATGGGGAAAATTGATTGATGGGGGTCTGTCGGAGGCATTGAATGGGGCGGGGGCAGGGGCAGAGTGCGAAAAAAATACAACCTACTGGCTTGGAGGCCTGGGAGGCCCATAACGAACACTAGTTGTGATCACTTGGATCAGGGTGTCCACCCTTTCCTTCGGGCGGTGGGGGCATTCCTGCCATATTTCCCAGTACCGGTGTTGGGTCTGATATTTTTTCAACTCATACCTCTTCTTCCTCTTCAACCCTAGGTTGAAGTGCTACTTTCATCCTATAGGAGAGCCCTTCCCCTGCTTCTGTAATAAGTACAGTTAGTACTGCCTACTCCTTGTGTCAGCTTTGTGAGTTTCAGTTCTTAACTCCGCCATCCCTTTTTGCAATGAGATTTGTATATTTTGATATTGACGCTGTTGCTCTAGGTACTCCCTGTTTGCTTCTTTCAAGAGATCTCCAAGCACCAGGACTCAATCACGAATTTCTTCATGCTGAGCTTGTAACCCAGTACTAACGTCTGGGATAGTGTTCGTTACGGGGCGGGGCGGGGCGGGTTTTCACTCACCAGGCCCCGCCCTGACACGGGGCCGGGGGGGGTATTTTTCGGGTAATCCCGCCCCCGCCCCCGCCCGGGGCCTACCCGCACTCATTCCCTGGACGGGGCCCCGTTTGTTACCACCCATTTTTAACGGGGACCCATCCGGGGTATGGGTGGGGCGGGGGCCTGAGTGGGGACAGGGGCAGGGAATGCCGAAAAAGACACCCCGCCCCAGGCCGTTGAGCGGGGCAGGGCGGGGAAAAGGGCCGGGGGCCCGCGTTTTCCGGG
>Ga0307509_10011348_pt1 | contig 10801 bp, 10 predicted proteins | sample 10_EM_MG_FD_202245 | JGI IMG/M metagenome (GOLD analysis project Ga0307509, IMG submission 202245) | Populus trichocarpa ectomycorrhiza microbial communities from riparian zone in the Pacific Northwest, United States - 10_EM | ecosystem: Host-associated > Plants > Roots > Unclassified | place... | reverse complement strand
TCAGCCCACGATAGGTTTAGTTTGTCAAGCTAACGAGATCCAACAAGACAGAATGACTCAGGCTATACCGTGTCAGGAAAGCACTAATCCTTCTTGGGGACTTTTGACTGAGAATCCGGAGATTAGGAGCTGATGGAGATAGTGGATTTCACGAGATTTTACGGTATTGCCATTTTTTTTCCATTATGGACTGCATAGGAGAGTACTAGGACAAAAGGGCTCGTCTTATACTCTTTTTACCCCAAAAGTGCGCATCTTCACCACCCTCTCTCAATGCGCAATGTTTATGAGAATTAGCGAAAATTTATCCTTGCATTGGCAAACTTATAGATAACATGAAGAAAGTTACAGAATCCTTAAATATGACCAAATGATGGAGAAAAGGTGGTTCAAGTATTGAGTAGTGGTTGTCATGTACTTCTTTGTATGGAGCCCCATACAAAAACTTAAGTCACTTTTACACTAGCTGACACAATCATGAACCCTGAAGACAGACTGGATTCCTTACACTTCTACTTTCATAGGTTTGAATAGATAGTGATTCCCTAGTTGATGGAAAGATTTCAAGTGTTTTTATATCAGTAGTGTTGAGAATTGTTTGTTTAAAAATGTACATTTCTGGTGTAAAAAGGGTATCGGACGAGTATTTTTGCACCCGTACTTTACGATGGCTGAGACCTGCTTGAGTTATCTCAATTCGCAACAGGTCAGAGCTCTTTCGACGAGGATTTCTCCCGATCTTCAAGGCCAACCCTTTCTTGAATATTCTTCCCTTTACTGGGGAGTGCACGCAAGAAGGGACCTTTCGGATTGCGCGAGGAAGCTTGCATTGATGCTGTTTGACGACTACAATCACAACATATCCACCAAAGTCCTCTTAGAATCCCAGCCAGACACTTCCTATGATATTGGTTTTAATAAACCCTACCTCTTTAGTGGACTACATTGTTCATCTTTCTTCGGGATTGATGGGATTGTAGCTGGTTTCATAGAAGTGGAAGGTTGTGATATTAACCAAAGGGACTGTGTGGACAATACACCTCTCGTATGGGCGGCTCTCAACACGAGCGAGTAGTCGAAATGCTGCTAAGACACGGTGATATTAGGCCCGACAAACCAGGGGAGGACGGCGAGACACCACTTTGTGTTGCCGCTTGGAATGGGAACGAGGGAGTGGTGAAAATGCTTCTCGAACGGGACGAGGTCAACCCCGATCAGTCAGATAACTACGGCCGAACACCGCTCTGGTGTGCTGCTCAGAATGGGCACGAGGGAGTGGTGAAAATACTTCTCGAGCGGGACGAAGTCAAACCCGATCAGTCAGATAACGGCGGCCGAACACCGCTCTGGTGTGCTGCTTTCAATGGGCACGATGGGGTAGTGAAAATACTTCTCCAATGGGGTGAGGTCAACCCCGACAAACCAGCTAATGACTACCGAACTCCACTATTCTGTGCCGCTTCAAATGGGCACGAGCGAGTGGTGAAAATGCTTGTTGACCAGGGCGGAGTCAACCCCGACAGACCAGCTTGCAATGGCCAAACACCGCTCTTGTTTGCCGCCGCGAGTGGGCATGTCGAAGTAGTCGAGGCGCTACTAGAACTGGACGAGGTCAACCCGGACAAGCCCGATAATGACGGCCGAACACCCCTCCGGTGTGCCGCTTTGTATGGACGCGAGGGCGTGGTGAAAATGCTTCTCGCACGGCCCGAGGTCAATCCCGACAAGCCAGATATCAACGGCCGGACACCGCTATTGTGCGCCGCTTGGAATGGCCACGAGGGAGTCGTGAATATGCTTCTCCAACAGGATGAGGTTAGCCCCGACAAGCAAGATAACGACGGCAGAACGCCCCTTTCGTATGCTGCGGGGAATGGGTACGCGGGAGTGGTTGAAATTCTGCTCGGAAGAGACGTCGACCCAGGTAAACCTGATGTGTTTGGTCAAACCCCACTCCGGATGGCTACTCGGCATGGCCACACAGCGGTGGTGGCGCTTCTACGGCCTGCGGGTCCTTCACTATGACCCAAAATTTCCATACGGTACCTGCTCAGATTCTTGTTTTCTCGTTGTACATGTTCGATTGCTTATTTGGCATAAGGCTGTAGTTTTTTGTGGATCTGCACTTGCACTGATTTGCGGATATGTGGATATGTGGCTCGGAGATATACCGTAAAAAAAGTGGTGTGCGTAAATTGGGTATAATAGCGGTATAGTGTAATGATTTTTGGTTTCGTTGGTATCCATTGTAATTGGACATTCAGCATCGGGTGGGTATTTTGTTCCACAACGTTTCTTTCACAACCTCTGCCCTTAGACATACAGGGGTTGGCATACTAGCAGTGCATAGGTTTAGGATCACGAGCCACCAGGATGGTTCTAGATTTCTTGGGACCGTTAGGGATTGGGATTTGTCTGTTTAGTGTGTTTCTTTAGAGTTCTTTTTAGTTTAGGGAGTTTTTCGGTGTTGCCAGATGGAGGGATATGTCTTCTAGTATTCCTTAGTCAGCAGAGGGGGCAGCCGAGTATGGATAGTCTACTGTTCCCCCACATTTTGCTGTTCTTAAGGCCTGTTGCGATCGCACTCTTGTTTCCTAGTTTTGAGCCTTCTATATGATCCAATAGTAAATCCTCTTTGTATATTTGCTGCTCACTTTTTTATTTTCAATTTCTCATCAATTTAATTTTTCCCTTTCCCGCCCTAGAGAGTAGAACTAAGCGTTACTCTGACATTCTATATCAGAGGGTACGGCCCCTATCTGTGCACAACCTATTGTTGTCCAAGGTTGCCGGGGGGTCTCTTTCTAACATCTACCAGGATCGCATCACGAAATATGCTGTGATTCTTTTAGTTGGGCGATATGTGTGTTTATCAGTAGATTCGCTCATCAGACTTGATGTGCAGTACTTGTATAACACCACATTATGTTGAGCCGGCTGATTCCGCCACGGGTGCTCTAGGGTGTTGTCGCATGACCGCGGGAGATTTGCAAAGAAGCACGGGATAAGCTGATACTTAAAGAAACGAGGGACCCCTGCTACTGCCGTGGGAAATATGCAAAAGCTGGGTATTGGTAACGTTGGAAATAAGTCAGGGAGGTTAATCGGAGGGTCCATGAAGTTTTCCTCGTACAGAAGACCCTGCTTCTTTTTTCAGCCCCCCGAGGAATTTCAATTGCCAACTAACATCCACCATCTACAAGTACAGTACAATATATTGAGGAGCAAAGAGCCGGAAGTGTCGCAACCCTTGAGCCATAATATCGGCTCTTTGAACACAATCAACATTATTAACTCTACAGTCACCGATGAACGAGCTAAGATCCTAGCCTGGCCATCACCACTGGATCCTAAGCTAGGCCATAAGGACATTCGGGACCGCAGAGTCGAAAATGTAGGTGGATGGCTTTCACAAACTGAGAAGCTTATGAGCTGGCACACCGGTAGTGAGGGAGGTGAATCCGATAAGGCAGATTTGGTTTGATATAGGGACTCGGGTGTTGAGAAAACATTTATTTGGGAAGCAGAATGAACTGTGAGGGGTAGAAAAATGGCAATGCTGACAAGCGGCGATGCTATCATGTCTCCTTGGTGATAGACAACTTGTACGACCACGGTAGGAGACAACCGTCGCATGTTTTCATTTTGACATCGCCGCAAGGAGTAGCCCCCGTAAGCATGTTGGTAGCCGCTGAAACAATTGGTTTTCAGACTGGGGGAGTTCCCGGAGGAGATATCGTGGGCATACAAAGACTGAAGGAATACCAGTAGGGGGGGAGGGACTGCAAATTCCCACGACCCCAACAATGCTACAGAATACTTGTTCCAAGAGGCAGGTGTTTATATGCATTGATGGTCCAGACAAATGCGCGGCACAACACTCGGGTAAGCTGCTCACTTGGGTAAGTGAACTCCCCCCACAGTCTCCCCTGACTCGAATGTTCGTGACCGGAAGACCGCACATTCCGCCTGAGCCCAAAAGGCGTCTTGCTAAGAGGGTGACAAGTGTATCGATAAGTTCCAAAAGGGGTGTTATTATTAGATATCTTGTTGAAAGCGTTCGGTGCGGCTCGGCATGCTCAGCCTACCGGGTACGCGCATAGTCTATTCCGCTACCGATCACACAACAACTCCGGGTATGCGCTTTGTATCGATACCTCGGCCGGGAGGAAAGTGGAAATCCTTGATGTTGGTCGGCATCTTTAGCACAGATGCAGCCTCCGTTATCTCTCTAACAAACTCTTCGGATATGCGTTTTGAGACCGGTGCAGCGCCGGAAGGATATGGGAGGGAGAGTCGGATGCGCGGAGGCTATGGAGCATGAAGAAGTTTTCCTTGTAACATTTGTTCTTTTCCCTTTGCTAGCATGAGAGTTCTGCGGAAATGAGAGGGGAACATGCGTGGAAGAGAATGGACCTATGCGGTGATCGACTGAAGGATAGAAGGACAGAATGGGGGCCCCGCTGTTGTTTTATCTATACTCCCGTCTTGACCGCTAGTTAGTTTAGTTAGTAGACTAGCGAGAATCGTGGAGTTGTGAGCGAGAGCGAGCAGTTGAATAGAAATAAAGTTCCCCTCGCTAAGCCGTGAGTTGGCGATCGGTCTCTCGTGTTGCTTTAATCTTGGCGTTTCGTTTCGCCGGGCGCCAGCCGGTTCATCGTCCGTCGTTTGCTGATCAGCCGTCGCGATTCAGAACTTCATAGAAGGTTGGCCACGGACAACTCTCGATGCAATGGACAGTACTCTGGAGGCGGACATTCTGAAGAAAGTTCCTTACGATATTTCTGAAATGTACAGTACTTGCTTACTACTTGTATGCTGCAAATCGCTTTCAGCCTGTTTGGCAAAAATGGGGGGGCAACCATTCCGTCTTGTGGCTATGACCTGCAGAAACGGTTGTTTCAGAATTTTAGAACCGAAGGGAAACTGTCACTTGTATGGGGCAACGGAATGGAACCGTGTATCCAAACAGCCTCAGAGACATATATTAGGGCCGCCCAGCAAGCAGGAGTCAAGAGTGGAGTGAAGAGGAATGCTATCATAATCTGTAGTCTGAGAACTTGTAGCGTTGGCAGGAGGCGCTCCAGAGATTGGGATGCTTCGTCAGGGTATCACCAGCCGGAACTGATCGGGATGGAGGAACTATTTTCCGGGATTACTTCCGTTATCTGATTAGCCCTCTTTCTTGTTAGCTGAAGGGTAGCGCCATCCACAAATCCTAGACCGAATGGCATGAATCCTTGGCTGAATACGGCAGGAGATCGCTGGCCCCAACGCAAGCAAGGCAGCTCCCCAGATTCATTGTCAGCAAAAGGCACAAGTTGTCTGTGTCCGGAAAAGGGCCTCAACATTGACACCGCATCTAACACACAGATAGCCCATTGACTCGAAATATTTTTTTGCATCAATATGGCTCACGGCAAACTTACCCAAGGCTACTGTACTGTATCATATTGTGTCATATGGCACCCCGCGCGAGCTGCGTGTTCGAACCCTGAACGTAGACGAGAGAGGGTATGATGGGATAAAGAAACGGGCGAGGGAAGAGTGGTGATAACTAACAGGCTGTTTGGCCCAACGCCACTTGAAAATTTGGCGAATCGTCATTCAAGCAATAGTTATGGAACCTTAGTTAGGGTAATGTTATCAACCGTGGTTTGAAAATCCATTGCGCCAAACGGTCCAAGATCTGACAGCAGAAAAAAAGATTGGAAAGAAAATGAAATTGCCAGGACCGCCGAACTAAGCCGCCCCAAACAGCTCCTAAGTGCTCAGAGATGATAACGCTCAGGTTGCAACAGTGCATGTGAATAGAATGCACCAGGGTTAAGCCGTTCTTGTGTCGTATAGTGTTAATCGTGGGTTTGCATATTTTAAAGTATAGTACGCGAAGGGTGTTGTTCATCTACGAAGGGTAATTTCTTTCGAGGTTTACCTGAGGTTTACTTTGTATCGCTTTATTAGTCGGGCAAATATTAGACCTTAATTATCATATTATTATGTCCTGACAGAAGGCTATTCAGTTAGACGTCGGAGGTCCTTCTTCAAACGCACTCCTCAGTCCATTGGCACATCGGTTAAATTATGGCAGGTGTACTGTACTAGTACAGTACTACAGCAATCTGCCATACACAGTGTCGACATAAATATATATCAAAAGGCGTGGCATCTTCGCATAACCTGGTACGGTACAAGGTGGCAGGAAGATCCCCCCGGCTCAATGCACATTTGGAACCATTCCGTGATCTCTGTGTTTACCGATTAATTTATTCGTAAGACTCAATGTACGAGTATATATGTCAAGCTAGCCAATTCGGCCAAATGTGTTCTTTCATCGCATAGCAAGATCTATGTTAAATCGCAAACATCGCAAACCAGGAGAGCGCTCAAATAAATATGGAATTTCCTAGACAGATGCGGCAAAAGCAGGGGATTGGCGGCGCAAATGAGGGGAAGTTGATACATTCATCACCGTACCAAGGAGGAAAATGGGCAGGCGACAAACAGCGATCGACCACACGTAATTTTTTGTGTAACCCTAACCTTAACGATTTACTTTTTTGCCCACCAAACACTCCTCTTCGTCGCCCGCTTAGTTTTGGTACCGGTATTGGTACGGTGAAGATTGTACTAGGGTCCAGGTGCACCCTCAAGGTTGCACAAAAACCCCTCTTTCCTCAGCGCAGGGGAATTCCAGAAGTCGGCCGACTCCATCATCCATCACTCGACTCGTGCAATATCCTAAGCAGAAAAGAGCAGAAAATGTCCCAATAATTTAGTAATAATTACAACTATTCCAACTCTTTCAACCCGAATTACATCACCGCCCCCTACACAAACTCTCCTGTTGCCGATGACCGACCCAATATCCTCGCTTGGCTCCCCAATGGAGCCTAAGTTGCGCCATCAGGGCACCCGGGACACCAGGATCGAAAGTGTAGGAGAATGGGTTTTACAAACGGAGGAGTTTAGAGCCCGGTCTTTGGTTAGCGGGTATGGCAAATCCGATAACGCAGTCCTGTTTTGCTATGGAAATCCGGGTGTTGGAGAGACATCAAGCCTTGCAATGGGTCGGGCCTTCGTTGGGCTAGCCCGGGCTATTCATTGGGCTGGGTCGGGTTCATTGGGCTGGGCTCACTGATGGGTTTCCTTGGGCTGGGCCGGGCTGGGGGGGGGGGGGGGGGAAGCCCGGGTCACCCAACGAACCCGGCCCAGGATTTACCTTATTTTTAAGGTTTGTGTGGTGTCTTGCGATCCGTATTGCCGGGGAAACGATTGTCAGAGCACATGGCTTTCTGGAACAGCCTTACTACAACCGGTAAGATTCAAGCCCAACCTTGTCCCCATCTTAGAATGTTTAGTGCAAACTAATCCATATTGGATTCGTATACTCTCAGATCGTCACTCAGTTAGGAATTTTGAAAGTTAAGATCTCCTCTCGTAAAGCTATCGAATATCAGATCTTTTCGGTATGCTTGTCTCCTCCCCCCTTCTTTCTATAATTACCATTTTTCACTTTGTTGTATCCATCTCCTATTTCAAGCACTGTCTGTTCTTATCGTCAATTCTGTATTTTAATCTAGTATTAATAGATCTATTTTCATCTCTTTTACAGCTCTTCAACTGTGCCGGGACCCAATGGGCTTGTTGGGTTAGCCCGGGCTATACTTCCTTGGGCTTGGGCTGGGCCGGGTCGGCCCTTTTTTCGACCCGGGCTAGCCCATTGCAAGGCTTGAGAGACATGTATTAGGCAACACGGATGGGCCTCGGGGGGTGGAAGAAAAATGGAAAGTGCTGATAAACTGCGATATTAGCTCCAGGGTAATAGACAACCTGTGTAGTCAGGCGAGAGGGCGGAATACCACCATCCCGTGTTTTTGTTTCGGTTTTGCTGCCCAAAGCGAGCAGCCCACTGCGGGCGTGCTAGGCTCCTTGCTAAAACAGCTAGTCTTCGGACCCAAGGAAATCTCCGAGGAGATATTGGAAGCGTACAGAGAGAGAAATAATGCCATCGGTGGGCAGAGACCGCAAATCTCCGATATTTTGAACAGACTCTCCGACCGAAAGCGCGCATTGATATGCATTGACGCTCTCGAAGAATGTGCAATAGAATACCAAGTCAAACTTCTTCATTTGCTAGGTCAACTCCTCCAAAAATCTCCAGGCACTCGAATATTCCTGACCGGAAGACCGCACATTCGCCCCGAAATCGGAAGGCGTCTTGGTGGAAGAGTGACAAGCATATCAATGAGTCCTAAGAAGGATGATATTGCCAAATATCTTTATATTAGGCTCGCCACGGACACAACTCCAGATGCGATGGGCAGTACTCTGGAGGTGGATATCCTGGAGAAATTGCTAGCGATATTTCGGAAGTGTATGTTGAAGCAAGGACACTCCCGAAGCTTCCTGGGTTATCTACTAATAGACAAATATCTATATTTCTACTGATCTCGCTCAATATCGATACTATCCTGCTGGAAACCACGACCCATCGCAGGCGACAAAAGCTCCGCGCAATGACCGATAGCCTGGGGTTGGAGAGTGCTTATCAGAAGAGTCTAGGCCGTATAAAGGGACAGGGCGGGGCCAAGTCGAGGCTTGGCATGGCCACCTCAATGTGGATCTCTCACTCGGAACGGCTATTGAAGGCTGTTGAATTGTGTCACGCCCTAGCGGTCGAAATAGGGTCGCTAAGTCTCAATTGCGAGAATGGTCCTTCAATTGGAACATTGCTATCTTGTTGTCAAGGGCTTGTCGCCGTAGACATGGAGGCTTCAACTATTAGGTCAATTCATTATACCTTTCAACAGTACCTCCAAGCTCATGGGAAGTTTTTCTGGCACAATTCACTCAACGATGGCAGAGACCTGCTTAACTTATTTAAATTCGCAGCGGGGTCAAGAGCCTTTCGGCGAGTCCCACCCCCGATCTCCAAGACACACCTTTTCTCGAATATTCTTCCTAGTTCAGGCCAAAAGGGACCATTCATATCGTGCGAAACTGCCGGCATCGAATCTATTTAACGACTACAATAACCACATATCCACTAAAATTCTCCTGAACGCACAGACAGGATATTCATATACCATTGATTTCGAGAAGCCACCACTGTTCAGTGGCCTACACTGTGCATCTCTCTTCGGGATTGTCGAGATTGTGACCCAATTGATAGGGATGGAAGGTTGTGATATCAACCGAAGGGACTGCGTGGATAATACACCTCTCGTGTGGGCTGCTCGTTGTGGGCACGAGCGAGTTGCCGAAATCCTGCTCGAGCGGGGCGATACCGGTCCGGGCGGCCAAACACCACTCTCGTGGGCTGCTTGTAATGGAGAGGAGGGAATGCCGAATATACTGCTCGAACGGGGCGAGACCAACCCTGACATACTAGATAACAAAGGCCGAACACCACTCCGATGTGCCGTTTTTAATGGGCACGAGGGAGTGGCGAAAATTCTACTCGAACGGAACGAGGTCAGCCCTGACGGGCCATATAACAGAGGTCAAATACAGCTCTCAGGTGCCGCTTGGAATGGGCACGAGGGAGTAGTTAAAATGCTTCTCGAACGGGACGAGGTCAACCCCGATCAGGCAAATATCGACGGTCGAACACCACTCCTGAGTGCTGCTTGGAATGGTCACACTGAAGTGGTGAAAATGCTTCTCGCACGGGACGAGGTCAGTCCCGACAACCCAAATAACGTCGGCCGAACACCGCTCCTGTCTGCTGCTTTTAGTGGGCATGATGGGGTTGTGAAAATGCCACTCGAACGGGATGAAGTCAACCCCGACAGGCCAGATTGCTATGGCCAGGGACCCCTCAAGTATGGCGCTGCGAATGGGCGCGTGGAGGTAGTAAGGGTGCTTTCCGATTGGAACGAGGTCAACCCCGACAAGCCTAATAACGACGACCGAACACCCCCCCTCCAGTGTGCTGCCTTAAATGGACGCGAGGGAGTGGTGAGAATTCTTCTCGAACGGGACAAGGTCAACCCGGACAAGCCTGATAACCATAGCCAAACGCCACTCTCATATGCTGAGAATGGGTACCTGGGAGTGGTCAAAATTCTACTCGGAAGAGACGTTGACCCCTGTAAGCCTGATGGGTTTGGCTAAACACCACTCCACCTGGCTACTCGGCATGGCCACGCAGCGGTGGTGGCGCTTCTGCGGCCCGGAGGCCCTTCTTTATAACTCAAAATATCCATCATATTAGCTTCAATTCTTATTGTACACGGTCGATCGGGTATTTGGCATTTGGCTTCAATGCTATATGGATATGCCCTTGCGCCGACGGGCTGACATGCGCATACGCAGATGCGTTGGCATGTCGCTCGGAGATATACCGTTACAGGGCTTTGTGGTGTGCGTCAATTTTGTATATTATGATATTATATACTTAGCTGTGGGGTTGTTTTTGTCAATGTATAGGTGGCGTATAGTGGACTATTGGTTTAGTCACTGCGGTGTGAAAGCAATAGAGCGCGCGAAAAGACTAGATTTGTATCTAATGAGTGAAAGAAAGACAATATATGAGAATAATAACGGAGAAGAAACAGGAACGATAGGGTCTCTTATAGAGACAGAACGAGCTAGAATCAAGGAGACAGAAAAGGAAAGACGTAAAGGGAATGTAGGAAATCCTCCACTGTCTCGCATGTCAAACAATCCTGATACTAATTGAGTGTCATAGTTGATAGCTAGTGCTAGTCTGTTTTATATCCGACATCTTATGTTTCTGCTAAACTAGTCAAACACGCAAAGGAATTTTTCAAAACACTAGAAGGTTCCAGTGAGA
>Ga0307509_10011347_pt1 | contig 10801 bp, 13 predicted proteins | sample 10_EM_MG_FD_202245 | JGI IMG/M metagenome (GOLD analysis project Ga0307509, IMG submission 202245) | Populus trichocarpa ectomycorrhiza microbial communities from riparian zone in the Pacific Northwest, United States - 10_EM | ecosystem: Host-associated > Plants > Roots > Unclassified | place... | reverse complement strand
AAAATCCACCCCTTTGTTATTATGTTTACTGGGGCAAATAAGGGACCTATTTCAGGCTCCGGGCACCACCCAACTTAAGCAACGCCCGGTCTTGGCAAAAAAATGTATAACTTGAGATAATACGGTACCCAAATCCTTGTACCAGTACCTCCATTGCTGCCAAGACATTGCCACAGTACTTGTCCCTCCGCGAAAACTTTGCGAACGGGAGTGTACATCAAACTTTTTGGAGAGCCGCAATGTCTTGGCAACATTGGGAGAGCCGCCCTGATAAGCGGCTCTGCTGTCATCCTGAATCTCGCCAACCGAGCTTGCCCACTGAACCTGCCGCCTCCTCTACTTTTCGTGGAAGGGCTCCGCTAGCCTCCAATCTCGTTTCGGAACTTGTATAAGGGAGACGAGACACATCCTTCCAGTACTCGAGCAGCTGCGCACCGGGGGGGGCTCTTTCGAAGGGAACTATCACCAATGGGTATATTGGTCACGTGCGATAAGATAAACAGTGGCGGCAAGTTGCAACAAGAACCAGAGAGATGCACAGCGCGACAGCTGAGTTGACAAAAAAATGATGAGCAATACGGAAAGGGAGAACAGTCTTTTTTAAAAAATGGAAAAAAATGGAAAAAACAAGCAAAAGAGAAAAGTAACCCGACCATTGGTATATAGTTTGGCTCTCAAGAAAGCTCTCAAGAAAGCTATTTGGCAGTCCGGTGCCGGTAGGATAATGTTGCGATGAAGATATTCTTTTTGTCTTCCCCGTTGCTACCCTACCGCTCTAAGTCCTGACTTCACCGGACTAATATCTATCAGCCACGCTCGTATTATTTAGCGAAGGGGGGTTCGGCTCCGGCTTGCGTTTCGTGAGCTATCTCATATAAGGGATGTCCAAACTCAACCAAGGAGAGCTCCGGTTATCCAGCGTCGGAGGATGGCCTGATGGATTGCCTGATGGATTAGGGATTCCAGCTCGGCGGGTTCATTCGAGTAGAAATCCCATACAAATTGACCCTCCTGGCATCGTTCCAGGGCTATTATCTTAGAACCCTGGCTTTCGGAATTCCTAGAATGTTTTCTGTAACCCGGTGTCCAAGTATGTGAATCTTCATGCTAGGCTGTAAGTTGCTATCTAAAAAGTCACTGGATTTTTCCGATGATAGCGGTTAGTGGGCACCCTTTAAAAACTAGCGCTTTGGATGAAAAACCCGGTGGGAGCGACATTTCTTCTGCCACCAAAACCGTATTATTGTACCATACATAACGCCTCTCTGCAGTGTTGATACAGTCCCCACAAGAATGATACTATCATAGTTTCATACATTCTGGGTGGCGTAATGGCCGTTTTCTTGGGCCCTCTATTTGTGGCTGTACTGGGTGCAAGCACCTGCGAAATTGGTGTAACACCGGCAGACCCCCGCTTTTCTTTAACAGACTGCGTTTTTTTATCAACCAACCATACTCGCCAACTCCTCCTCTTCAACAGCGCAAGCGATAAACAGTGGAAGATGTCTCGATATATCGATAATAATACGAACTCTTTCAATGTGTCGAGCTACTATCCTGTTGCCGATGATCGGTCTCAACTTCTAGCGTGGCTATCACCCCTAGAACCCAAGCTACGCCATCGGAACATCCAAGAGCACCGTATCGACGATGTCGGAGAATGGCTCATACAAAGTGAGGAATTTAGACGATGGTGCAAATTAGGTGGGGAGGTTGAAGGTGATATGGCAGTTCTGTTTTGCTATGGAGATCTGGGGGTGGGTAAGACATTTATCAGGTAGCAAAGATTCTTCCCCGTGGAGGCAAGGTGAACCGGTGCTAACAAGCCGCTATGATAGTTCGCTGGTAGTGGACAGGCTATGCGATCGGGCCAGAGGACAGGGCATCCCCGTTGCCTATTTTTACTGCGACTTCGTGGCGCGAAAGGAGCAGTCTGCGACTAGTATTCTGGGATCGTTACTGAAACAGATTGTTAGGGGAATGGAGAGGATTCCGGAGGAAATATCGAGGGCCTTCCAAGAACAGGAGATGTTCATCGGTGGTCGCGAACTACGGCTCTGTGATATTGTCAAGATGCTACGGCTCATCACATCCTCACAACCCACATTCATTTGCATTGACGCCATCGACGAATGTACTGGACCACACCGAACCAGGCTCCTTGATTCGCTAATCCTGATCCTTGAGAAATCCCCGAGCACTCGAATATTCATAACCGGCAGGCCTCATATCCGGGCCGAGATTGAAAGGCGTCTTGGTGGGCGAGTGACGAGCGTATCTATAAGCCCCACCAAGGGGGATATCATCACATACCTTCGTGCTCGACTAGACGAGGACGAGACACCAGATGCCATGGATGAGAGTCTGGAGGAAGACATTCTAGCCAAGATTCCTACAAATATATCAGAAACGTGCGTAGGAGCAATGGTGCTGTTAATCAGGCTCCACATCATCTGCTGATAAGTATATTTAGGTTACTACTCGTTTCCTTAACTATCGATGCAATCTTACAAGAATCGACAATATATCGAAGACGAGAAAGGCTCAGCAGAATAACAGATGGATTGGGATTGGGAGATGCCTACGGCGCGATAATTGAACGGATAAAGGCTCAGGGTGGGGATAAACCGAGGCTCGGGATGGATGCTTTGATGTGGATCAGTCATGCGGAAGGGCCGTTGAGGGTGGATGAGCTATGCCATGCTCTCGCAGTCGAGCTAGGCTCCACGAATTTCAATTCCGACAACATCCCTTCGATCACGAAATTATTGGGCTGCTGTCAAGGACTTATCACTGTGGATTGGGAGGCATCAACTGTGCGACTAATCCACTTTACTCTACAAGAATATCTTTTCACCTCTCCCTATAATTTCAGTAGACCTCACTCGACAATGGCAGAGATCTGCTTGACTTATCTAAATTCTGAACAGGTCAAGGCCATTCCAGCCGATCGCTCCCCCGGCATCCGCGACACTACCTTTCTGGAATATTGTTCTATGTACTGGGGAGTCCACGCGAGAAAGGACCTCTCGGACAGCGCCAGGTTACTTTCCCTCGAGCTTTTTAGGGAATATAATGGCCACATATCGGGGAAATTACTTTTAATGAAACATTTGGCTCTGGATCCATGGAGGTTTAAAGATCGTGCTACGGGTTCCCCATTCAGTGGACTACACTGCGCATCGTTCTTTGGGATTGTCGAGGTTGTAACCGCTTTAGTAGAGATGGGATATTCTGATATCAACGAAAGAGATTTGGGGGGGTATACACCGGTTGCATGGGCCGCCCGCAATGGCCATAAGGAAGTAGTGAGAATACTGCTCGGGCGGGAAGAGGTCGACCCTGACAAGCCAGATAATTTTGGCATAGCCCCGCTCTCGCATGCTTCTTCGAATGGACATGAGAGAGTAGTGAAAATACTTCTTAGGCGGGAAGACGTCAACCCTGACAAGCCAGATAATTTCGGCCAAACCCCGCTCTTGTTTGCCGCCCGGAATGGACATGAGAGAGTGGTGGAAATACTACTCGGGCGAAAAGAGGTCAACCCTGACAAGCCAGATAATTTCAGCCAAGCCCCGCTCTCGCATGCTGCTTCGAATGGACATGAGGGAGTGGCGAAAGTACTACTCAGGCGGGAAGACGTCAACCCTGACAAGCCAGATAATGACGGCCAAACCCCGCTCTTGTTCGCCGCCCGGAATGGATATGAGGGAGTGGTGGAAATACTACTCAGGCGAGAAGACGTCAACCCTGACAAGCCAGATAATTCCGGCCAAACCCCGCTCTTGTTCGCCGCCCGGAATGGACATGAGGGAGTGGTGGAAATGCTACTCGGGCGGGATGACGTCAACCCTGACAAGTCAGACAATTTTAGCCAAGCCCCGCTCTTGCATGCTGCTTCGAATGGACATGAGGGAGTGGTGAAAATACTACTCGGGCGAGAAGAGGTCAATCCCGACAACAGAGATAACGACGGCAGAACACCGCTCCTGCTTGCTGCTTGGTATGGGCACGAGGGAGTGGTAAAAGTACTACTCGACGTGAAGAGGCCCACCTCGACAAGCGAAATAATGACGGCAAAGCATCACCCTAGTATGCTCCCCCAGACGGGGACGAGGGGGTGGTAAAAACAATATTTTGCTATGAGGAGGTTAACCCCCACAACCCAAAAAGTCACAGCAAAACACTGATTTCTCGTCTACCGCTTTGAATGGATATGAAGGAGTAGCATGAATACTCGGCTACGGAGGGCCAACCCCGACAAGCTAGATAATCCCCGCCGACACGGCCCACGTTGGCAGCTAGGCGAGGCCGTTAGATGATAGTAACACTACTACTGCCTTCCGCAGCACCATTTGAAACCCAGCGGGCACCACCTTGTGGAAGCCACTGCCATCCCTTCTCCTTCGGGTTATGTTGCTCATCGGAGTCTTCCTTGGACCCCACCCTCGTAGGCGAAGCAAATCCCATGACATGGGAATGCACAAATGTTACCACGCCAGCCTGTAACTCCCTGTCGAGCGAAAATCTACAAGTTTCTGTTTGCAACGGACGGTGGTCTGGTTGGTGGGGTGGACTGGTTCTATCATTGTGGGAAGATTCGGTTTATAGTTTGCGGTTTTCATCCTATCGCATTTAATCTCCCTCTCGCTGTGAATTCTTCCTCTCTTTTTTTCTTACCCGTGCTTTCTCCCCTCCCCCTCATCTCTTCCCCAAGCGGTAAACTGTGTACAAAGTATCCCTTTCTAAATAGTTAAAAAGCGGTATACGATAGAACAAGGACTCTTGAGGCGATTGTGAATCATCTACAAACCGTGTAGGAAAGCCTAATACACCTTAACTTAAAGCCCACGATATTACCGCTGCCGGTGGTGTTTGTGGTTTCCACCAGAGAATGATTCCGCCGTGTCAGCCACTGAGGTTGTAGTGGCTTACATAATCTCTAGGGCTTATTCCGCCATGGTACTCGTACAGTATGATGCTTGGCAGTTTTCGTGGGTGGCTAGGACGCCATCGCCCGGAACCTACGCGATGGGTCAGGACTTAAAGGCTCGTGCTGTAGTGTACATAGGCGCCTCTCTGCATGTTGATACAATAGCCTCAAGAATGATGTTAGTTTCATACATTTTTGAAGGCTGAAGTGGAATATTCTCGGACCCTCTGTTAGTTGCTAACTTACAAGCACCTGCGAAGTTAGTGTAACACCAGCACACCCCCGCTTTTGTTTAACTAGGCCCACTGCTTCTCCCGCTACCAGGAATATCACGAGCCCACGATACTCGCCAACTCCTCCCCTTCAGCAGAGCACTAAACAGTGGAAGATGTCTCAAAACGCCATCACTCACAGCTTCAATACTACAGACTCTTATAATAATGTATGGAACACCTACACTATTATCGATGATCGGTCTCAACTCCTAACCTGGCTATCACCACTTGATCCGGGCTCACGGCATTGGGACATCCAAGAGCGCCGCGTCAACAATGTCGGAGAATGGCTCATACAAAGTGAGGAATTCACAAGATGGTGCAAATTGCGTGGGGAAGGTGAAGGCGATAAGGCAGTTATGTTTTGCTATGGAGATCCGGGGGTGGGTAAGACATTTATCAGGTAGCAAGGATTCTCCCCCGTGGAGACACGGCGAACCCGCTAACAAGCCGCGGTGATAGTTCGCTAGTAGTAGACAAGTTGTGCGATCAGACCAGAGAACAAAACATCCCTGTTGCCTATATTTACTTTGACTTTGCGGCGCAAAAGGAGCAGCCTGCGACTAGCACGTTGGGTTCCTTACTGAAGCAGATTGTTAGCAGAATAGAAGGGATTCCGGAGGAAATATCGCTGGCCTTGGAAGAGCTGAAAAAGGCCATCGGTGGTCGCAGACCACAGCTGGGTGATATTGTGAAGATGCTGCAGCTCATCACATCCTCACAGCCCATATTCATTTGCATTGACGCCCTAGACGAATGCACCGGACCGCAACGAGTCAAGCTCCTTAATTCCCTGAGCCAGATCCTTCAGAAATCCCTGGGGACACGAATATTCGTAACCGGCAGGCCTCATATCCGGGACGAGATTGAAAAGCGTCTTGCTGGGCAAGTGACGAGCGTATCTATAAGCCCCACCAAGGGGGACATCATCACATACCTTCGTGCTCGGCTAGACGAGGACGAGACACCAGATGCCATGGATGAGAGTCTGGAGGAAGACATTCTAGCCAAGATTCCTACGAATATATCAGAAACGTGCGTAGGAGCAATGGTGCTGTTAATCCAACCCCACATTATTCGCTAACAAATATATTTAGGTTTCTACTCGTCTCGTTAAATATCGACGCGATCTTACAAGAATCGACAATATATCGGAGGCGAGAAAGGCTCAGCAGAATAACAGATGGATTGGAATTGGGAGATGCTTACGGTGCGACAATTAAACGGATAAAAGCACAGGGTGGGGATAAACCGAGGCTCGGGAAGGAAGCTTTAATGTGGATCAGTCACGCGGAGCGGCCGCTGATGGCGGATGAGCTCCGCCATGCCCTTGCAATCCAGCTAGGCTCTAAGGATTTCAATAACGCCAATGCCCCTTCAATTTCGACACTAGTCGACTGTTGTCAAGGGCTTATAACCGTTAATAAGGACGGATCAGTTGTGCGCTTGATCCACTTTACCCTAAAAGAGTATCTTTCCGCCCGCCCCGACATCTTCAGTAGACCTCACTCGGCAATGGCAGAGATCTGCTTGACTTATCTGAATTCCGAACAGGTCAAGGCCATTCCAGCCGATCGCTCCCTCGAGATCCGCCACACTCCCTTTCTGGAATATTGTTCTCTGCACTGGGGAGTCCATGCGAGAAAGGATCTCTCGGACCGCGCAAGGCTACTTTCCCTGGAGCTGTTAAGGGAATATGAAGGCCACATATCGGGGAAATTACTTTTCGTAGACCCTTGGGTTCTGAATACATCGAGGTTTAGGTCTCTTTCTAGGGTTTCCCCATTCAATGGGCTACACTGCGCATCGTTCTTCGGAATTGTAGAGGCTGTAGCTGCTTTGATAGAGACCAACCGATATGATATCAACAAAGGAGATTACCGGGGGCATACGCCGCTTGCATGGGCTGCCCGCAATGGCCATGAGGAAGCAGTCAAAATACTACTCGAGCGTGGAAAGGCCAACCCCGACCAGCGAGATAATGACGGTAGAGCACCGCTCCTGTTAGCTGCTTGGCATGGACATGAGCAGGTGGTAAAAATACTACTCGATGCGAAAGGGTCAACTCCGACAAGCCAAATATTTACAGCAAAGGGCTACTCTTATGGCTGGACATGAGGGAGTTGCAAAAGCCCTTCTCGCATATGAAGAGGTCAATCCTGGCATGGGGATGCGCCGGTATACAACTAGCGGTCTAGCTGAATCGAGTGAGAATGTACGAGGTCCCGTTTGCAAAAGAAGGTGGTTTGGTTGGTGGGGTGGAATCGTTCTATTATTGTGAAAAAAATCCAGTTTATAGCTTGCGGTTTTCACCTTATCGTACTTAATTTTCCTCTCGCTGTAAATTCTTGCATATCTTTTCTCCTATGACACTTGTACTTTCTTTCTCCCTTTCTTATTTCTCCGCCGAACCCTCTTCCCTAATTTATAAAATGTTTTTTTTTATATCATATTATAGATAGAAAACGGTGTATGGTGGCGCAACGGTTCTTATTGTTGTTGTGAATAATTATACACGGACAGTACCTACCATAGGTGACGGGTCACCATGGATAATATATAACTTAACAAGCACTACAGCATTGCACTCATCAGATACCTACTAGCATTTCCCCTTATTCACGTGACCCGGGAGGGGGGGCTGTGGGTGCTGTGAGACAGGCTTTTCCCATAACTTACGAACTTGGCACGAAACATATGGTGCCGGACAACCAAAATCTGCACCAGAGAAGCCACCAAGAATATACATTGTAGCGGGTACCCGGAGACTACTACTACTCCCTCCCTATAGAATCCCCCATTTGGACCACCGAATGCCCCACATCGCAGTAGTAAGCCTCCCAAGATGGATGGGAAATGGCATCTCCGGGCAGCTTTCGGAAAGGCTAATCAACGATAACTATAGCGTTCTTGCCCAATCACTGGAAGAAAGTATGAAGGAAAACTAATACCGGCTCTTGCAACTCTCCTATCTCGGTTTAAAATAGATAGACCAAAGAGCCCGGAGCCCCTTACTACCCTATCTACTATACTAATCAATAGGAGTGGTCGCAGGCAAAGTGGGACTAATGATGGTTCTCTATTATGTGGTGTCGATTAGAAGTATAGTTACTAGGATATTGTATGATAAACTATAGATTTCAGCTTAGCCAACATATGGCTGACCCGGCGAGCCATCTATGACAAGGATTTCGATTCAACGGATTTACCTTGCCACTAGGTGTAGCAATGTGGTGGATGATTCCCAATGCAGCGATTTATTATCCCATGGTGCCATTGTGGTACGTCGCACTGTGCTCGGGGGTGTCGGTAATGATCAAACAATAGTGTCTCCAAGATACCTCTATAAAGCACCCACCATTGTGAGAAATAGGGTCACTAGAATAGAGTCTTTCATGATCCAAACAAACCCGGGAAAGTTGGCCTTTACCGCCCCCTTCCTCCTGGGCTATCCAATGCCTTGGGTCTTTTGTCCTCATCCTCTTCCGAGTCGTACTTTAAACACACCAAGCACACCACCGGGGTACACGCACGATGACCGGATACAAGGAATAGGAATCTTGTGCTATCCCAACAAATCACAACTCATACCGCAGTAATTCTCTACTTCAATGCTATTGCAAGAAAAACTTCAATCCTTCCGTCTTTCTAGCGACAGCGTTTAATTATCAGAACGACCCTTTACTTTTCTATCCATCTACCCCCCCCCCCCTCCAATCCCGCCCCCATAAAATGCTCGACTTGAAATCCCACCAACCTCCAATCCAAATCCCAGTTGACAAAATAGAATAGGGCAGCCCAGCTTCCAAACATCCAAGACTGCTAATCCATCGCCATTCAGCGTCCCACCCTCCATCCCCACACTTGTGAATATCAACCTGTAAATATCCAGCGTTATATAATCCCCACCCACCCACCCACACCTTCTCCCAATCAGCGCCGCCACCACTCCACAACCCGAACGGAACCACCACCCCACCGGGCGGAACATCCAATGCCTCCCCCAACCTTCATTCCACCCTCCAGGGAAGGTGAAGCAAACCCCGAGCTTCCAACCACGCACCCGAAAACGTACAGCAAGTCTCTACCAGACCTACCTACAGGGTATACCGACAACACCATCGGTCCCACGGCAGCAGACGCAGCGACCCAGACCCAAAACAACAACGCCACCTACTACCACTCAGGCCTAAATCTACACCTGAGCTTCCCACCCGGCGCAATCGAGCACGCGAGGACAATCGAATTCCCCCCGTTCACGGGATATCTTCCTCCCCACCTGGTGGGTATCAAGTCGGGCAAGGGGACTCATTGCTTACCGGCAGCACTTCGCCCGTCCAATATTGTTCGATTTGGAAAGCGGTTGGGGGGGGGGGTGCACGGCCGAGTGGTGGAGAGATTGAGGGGGGAGAAGAGGCGGGTTGAACTGGAGGTTATTTCGGCGCCTTTGAAGGGGACGGGGAGGAGGGTGAGGTATTACGCTACGTGGGGGAGTTAGGTTATTGTTCTGGGGAGGCGCGGGGTGTGGGTTGGGATTATATTTTTCTAGTTGGGTGGGTGGTTATTTGTAGAGGGATTTCTTTTTTGGTTAAACTGCTGCTGGGCGGGGTCGATGTGTGTGCTTGAGTAATTACGGCGATTGCTGGATCATTCCTGAGTGGTGGTGGAGTACTTCGGGTGGTTGGGGGGGGGGGGGGTGATATCCCATGATTGCTATAATGATACTTTATACAGCACTCCCGCGCAAAATAAGTGATAGTGCGCTTGACAACCGATACTCCCACCAACCAATGCCCGAACTTTTCAAGGCAACATCAGCAACCTCTTCCTCAACCAAAATCATGACTAACTAAAATTGTGACACGAGTGATTTGCAAGGAAGGAGACGAGGGCCAACCGGTGCTGGCCCACAGATCGAGAAAGTGTGGTGGAGCTACTGTGAATGGTGGTGCCGGTATTATAACAATATAATGGATAGCGTTGTACGGTGCTGTAACTTACTCGAGTATCGGGAGGTGGGTTTGGTCTCTCTGGTCGGGGAATGTGCATTGCTAGTATTATACGGGCCCAGAAGTGCACTAGAACTTATTTTGCGCGGGAGTATGATAGAAACAACCCAATACCCACCGACTCAGCAACCCAAGACACTGACTAAATCCCATAGGAAACCAACCAGGTTCTCAAGGATATTACCGAAGGACAAGACCCAAACCCCACCACCCCCCATCGATTTAACCAGATCACCACACTCCATACTAACATTCTTATAAACCCCAATTCCACCTCCGACAGAGCAGCCAACACACCCCCGCCATAACCCCACCCCACCCCTCCACTACACAACCTCTTCCTATAACCCCTAGCAGAAGATCTCCAAGCCTGAATATACCCCCACTTTGACCCCACCCCCGTAAAAAAATCCCAGCTACCATAGCAGCGCTGAGTATCGCCAAATATCCAAGAACCAACACCACACAAGTAAACCCAGCCCTCTACGGGAATCTCCCCCTCACGCCCAGCCGAGTGCGGCCCCCCCCCCCCGGGGGGGGGGAAGGGGCGGGGGGGGCGGGCCGGGGAGGGGTGTGCCGAGGAA
>Ga0307509_10011346_pt1 | contig 10802 bp, 5 predicted proteins | sample 10_EM_MG_FD_202245 | JGI IMG/M metagenome (GOLD analysis project Ga0307509, IMG submission 202245) | Populus trichocarpa ectomycorrhiza microbial communities from riparian zone in the Pacific Northwest, United States - 10_EM | ecosystem: Host-associated > Plants > Roots > Unclassified | place... | reverse complement strand
TAATAGGTTTTCCAAGTCGATTCACTGAGCTTTGGCCAGGCTGGTTTAATAGATCACATTGTGGTTTAATAACTAATTATGCTGTGGATTCATTTTGTAGGCCTTCGATCACATTGTCGACATTCTCGATAATAACATCATATAATTCTGTCATTCATGACCTTATTTGCGCATAACATGAAATGTAAGGCTCAAGTTCCTTGTATTTTCACGAAAGGGAAATATTGAAAACGCCACTGAATTTATCTGTTAGATTAGTCCAGGCGATTAAAACAATAATTAAATCTCTAAATAAAGTAATTGATGTTTCTTTCTTGAAAAGAATGTGCCTGCCGTCCATGTATCCCATAGAACTTTAACCTTAAAAAGAGAAAGAAATGCTTTCCTAGACAGTTGTAAGCTGATTGATGGTAGGATCAATGGCTTCCTCTTCTTCCATCTTGACCTCACCAAAGCAGAAGAATTCACCATCCACTGATGCTGTTCTTGGTAATGATGACCTTGTCACTGAGATTCTATTGCGTGTGCCCGCAAAAGCAGTCCTGAGATTCAAGTTAGTTTCCAAGAAATGGCTTTCTATCATTTCCAACACAAGTTTTGCTACCCGCTATACTCACCTCAATCCCCATACCGTTTCAGCTCTTCTCCTCAGAGTTTCCTTCTTTTCCAAGGAACCACCAACCCACAAATATGTTTCTCTTGATGGGAAATCATCAGCTTACTTTTCCTACAATTTCCTTGATTTTGACCCCAGCAATAACCCGGGATGTATTTATGTTTCTCAGTCCTGCAATGGCTTGCTTTTGTGTTCTAAATGCAGACGGGATCTTCCAGAGAGGTCTCAACCAATAAATTATATATTCAATCCTACTACAAGGCAATTTGCAATGCTACCTCCACCACCTGACGATGGACAATTTTTTGATTCGATTCAGTTGGTGTTTGATCCTTCGGAATCATCTTGTTACAGGGTTGTTTGCACTCAATTCTTTACCTCAGAGCTTAAGATTTATGTGTACTCATCTGAGACCAAGGACTGGAAGCTTTGCGTGAGCCAAGAAAGTTTTGATTTTTTACCTGTCAACTTTGCGGACGGCGTCTCTTGGAATGATGCTGTTCTTGGATTAGTCCTTGGGGGATGGTTTCAGTCTCTTGCTTGATAATGAATGCCTCGAGACAATTCCGAGGCCTCCACTTCCTGAGAATTGGCAGGAGCAGAATTTCAGGTACTTTGGATAGTCTGATGGGCATTTGCATTTTATTGGGGTTCTGGCAGGAAACCAAAATCCTGATGATTTGAACATAGGTATTGTCTCCCCTGATACGTCTCATGACCAAAGTACTGATCAATCCATAGTAGACTATACCATGGAGAGAGGCTTCTCAAGATGGTTTGTTAAGTACTGTCTCCATATGAATGCTATTGCAATGGCATATCCTGAGATAACAGAAGATGAAGATCTTGCAGCCTCGCCATTTTCAGCAGAGAAAGGATCGGTTCGTTTATTGTCATTTATCGACGGGGGTAACATTGAAGGGTGATTGCTGGTGATGGGGATCCTTGGTGAGATCATAGCTTACTGCTTCAAGGGCAAAACATTCAAGAAGATTTTGAGGCTTCCTTTTAAGCATGCTACCTGCTATGCTTTCAACTACACGGAGACATTATCTTGTGTTTAATGGTGTATGTGTTTGCTGTTGTCCAACATCTCTTGTAATTCTTTTCAGCTAGCTTCAGTAAATTAGTATTCAGGAAAATAAATCCATTTATACTAGCATGAAAGACGAGGCAAATCCCGCAACCACCTTTGTATGCTCCAAATATGTGTTATCAGTTCCAGGACTTGACATATAGGTTTCATGTTTCTTGTATATTTATAAGAGGAAATTATAGAAAATGCCACCAACTTTATTTCTTGGGTTGTTTCTCTAGGGGATTAGAACAATACTTTTAACCTTGAAAGAGAAAGAAACGCTCTAGACAATTGCAAACTCGTTATAGGATGAATGGCTTCCTTACCTTCTTCCATCATGAACTCACCAAAGCAGAAGAATTCATCATCTATTGATGCTGTTCTTGGCGATGATGACTACAAGATCCATATTCTTGACCCATCAGACCTAAACCCAAAATTCAATCCTAACCTAACCAACTAACCTAGTATTTAAATAAAAGTTTTTAGAGAATTGTTTTCCTTTCTTTTCCTTTTTTATTTTCTCTACAGTAACTTTTTCTAAAAACACCAAAGATATTTGTTTTTAACTTAAGGTTTTGGTTTCAAGAAAGGTTAAAGAAGTAAGTATCTTCCTTCTTATTGTTATTCTTGATTGTAGAAGGTTTTTAAGAAAAGTGAGGGTTTTTATTATGATTTGATGATTGAATGATTTAAGAGTTATAATTGTTATTTTAGGGTGTTAGTTGGTCTTAAATGAATTAATTAGATGACTGAAATTATAGGTTGTTGAAGAACAAATTGTATTTTTATGGGTTCTTCAGATTTGAAGACAAATATATGAGATTTTGGAAATCGTGATCAACCGATAGATTAGTTGTTGACGATTGGTTGGTTGTTCTAAACTGACCAACCAGTTGATTTGTGATGCCGATCGAACGGTTGATCTAAACCAGCTGACTGGTTGACTTGTGATGACAATTGTCTGGTTGGATATTTTGGTCGACCGATTGACCCAGTAATAGAGTTTTTTCAGGCCTGTTAAGGTTTGATCAATTTGGGTTATGTTCGAGATCGATCAGGTGAATTAGTTCAGCTTTATAATTATGTTTTGGTCTTTAAGCTTAGAGTTTTAACTCTTTTATGTTATTTTACTTTGAGTTGTTTTTAAGTGTTTTCCGTATCCGTTATAGGTTCTGATGATGTTCCTCCTAATGATCCTTAATAGTCTCTAGTTTTGTATCCGTTTGTCTTTTGCTTTTGTTTTTAAGGTGAGTGAAATAATCTTTAATATGCATGTAATATAAATAAATATGTATGTTGATTATATGATGAGTACAACTAGTTAGTTGCTTGAATATTTATATATATTTCTTTATTTTCCTAGTACTCATCAATTCTTGAATTTACACTTGTCTAAATTCAATTCGATATGATGTACATTGTTTTGATAATTATACGAGTATCTATTATGTCCCGATATCGTTATATTTGTCAGTGACTCCATGCTAACAAAATATATATAAATAATTTATGTGTACATAATATTTTGTGTACCTAACTAGTAAGAGAGATACAAGCCTATGATGACTGATCCTCCTATAATAATCATTTTCGAGTGTCATTTTTAACATGTATTCTAGTATTTTATGTTAATATGTTTAATTAGTATATATATTTATATCAAGATATATATCAATTTACAAATTATTAATATATGTTAAATGTTATTTGAATTCGCTCTTTAATTTTTAATATTATTTTAAGTTTTTAGTTTTTATTAGGAGATAAATTTTGTTGAATGTTTCTGTTTTATCAATTTTAGTCAGTATATTTTGCTTGTTTGACGACAACAGAAGATGGAGATCTTACAGCAGATCCTATAGCCTGAGGTTGATTTACTGTCGTTTATGGAGGGGAACAATGAAGAAGGACCGTTGCTGGTGATGAGAGCCATGGTGAGATCACATGCATCTCACAGTTATTCCTCAAGACAAAACATTCATGAAGATTCTGAGTTCTCTTCCTCTTAAGCTATGCCACCTGCTATGCTTTCAAGTACATTATCTTGTGTGTACGTAACGGCTTATGTTTTGGAATAATTTGCAGCTTCAATAATGTTGTCTTGAGGAATAATAAATAGAACTCATTTGATTTTGTTTTCTATATTACTTTTATTATTTTCATTTTATTACATTTAAAATCTATTAAAAAAAAAAGCTATTTTGAGAAACTAATTTTTATTTTAATTTCTCATTTTTAGTTTAGCAATATGAGAATTGATTTAAGAATTTATATAATGATTTAAGATTTAAGATTTAAATGATTTTTAGTTAATAGTAACTTATTTAACTAGTACTAACACCTGAGTTTACTTAAATTGATGATCACATGCCTTCCTTCCCATGGGACTTGGGAGACTCAAAATCTGGCTTCTAGATTTTGTGAATCTGTACAGACCCCATAAGAAATTAGAGCATGGGACAAGAGTCAGAGATGCAAATAGTTTTTACCACTAAATTAACAAGGTAGTGGATAGTATGTCCATATATAAAAGGACAAGGATCCATGTATTCTATTCTCCCACACAACAGTCACTCCTCGATCGAGCCTTGGTGTTTTGGCCAGGACTTCAAGCAAGCATCATTCACTAAAGAGCTGTTCTTCTTCTACTCATAATGGTCTCAGCTCCAAGACCAAGACCTTCAACTTTCACCCCCTCGGAACAATGGCTCCTAATGACAGCCACATTACTCATCTGTGGATTCTTGGGCTATGTAGTTTACGATGCGGTCATGGCCACAGCATCTGAGATGCTGCAAAGGTTACTGGTCGTTTCTCCTTTGATTCTGATTATTGCTGTTCATTTGCTCTCCGCAGGCAGCCAGTTTAACATTCCTATTCCAGGGTCGGAGCCTGGTGCCATCCATAGAGCTGGAGGCTCACCTTGGGGTGTAGCTTTTGTGCTGTTGCTTCTTGTCTTCCTCATTTCTTACCAGCCTTCCTTGCACGGCCTCATCTTCTAGTTTAACAGCACTCCTGTCCAAGCAATAGCATAGTTAAGCATGCTTCGAGGGTGGGTGCAGAATTTATGCAAGCTGGCTTCTACTAGATATGGTGTAACTTTTAACCTACTTGATGAAGTCAAAATGCCCTCTTGTTATTTTCATATTAGCATAACAGGTTCATGATCTTTCGCCCTCTTAGCTACTTTCTTCTTGCAGGGCATGTTGTTAAGAAACTACTGCAATCTATGCTGAAAATGTTAGAGGGTCTTCCATTTCATAATTTTCTGTGTGTTTTCTTCGAAATTGGCAACATGTCTGAGCCTCTTTAATTTGAGGTTTAGAACACAATCTAGCATGGGAGAGCTTAAGTATGAGCATTTCAGTACTTAAATATGGAAATCCAGTTCAATGCCTTCTGCCCCAATGCCAATTCCTAGAAACAAGTAGCACAAGAAAAGTCTTGAAATATATACCGTCTCATAGCTAGAGGTAGAGAGGGTCTTTCAATTCCATGAAAATGTTTTAAGCACTCTCGAATCTATTTTCACCCAAACCTTCTAGCTTATTGCTATAATTTCTTTCCTCTCCATGTCTACCACATTTTAACAAGATAGAATAAGGGAGAAGTGCGTGTCCTCTCTGAACCACAAGATAGGAAGATTTTTTCACCTCTTGGGCCATCTCCCCCCCGCCCTCCATTATTGTCTCTCTTCTTGCCTTCAGTTAATACCTGAACTTGTGATAATCAAATCCTATGCCTATGCCATATTGGACTCAACTTTCTCTATGGCATACTAATATTGGAAATAATTTGAAGAAGCGCTTCATCCTTTTGAGGTGTGAGTCGTGTGACCACTCATCATATAGCTGATAGAAGCATACCAGTAGTGGGGTAATGGTAGAGAGGACCACTTTAAATTGATAATAGAATCTTTCTTGTTTGCCGGGCCAACTCAAACACAGGGACTAAAACTCTAAATATTTCCATAATATTATGATGGTAGAAATATTTATATAACAACGCATATTGATAATAGAATAATTCAATTTATCAATGTTCTTCATATTTATTGAAATCTAAAGTGAAATATTAAACTTGTTATGCACTGCCATGTGAAGCGGAGACACAGCTGCTCTGCCTAACCATTATATTGTACTCAGTGTGTCAAATCTTTCTGTTTGGTACATTTACTTGAGGTTGACAACAGATGAAGATCACAGTCTAAAGAAGAGATGCTTCATGCCATTTTCCTTCTCTTTTCGTCAGGGGTGGGCTGTGACCACACATCTCATCATGGACCACTTCATGCCTACAAGCTTCAAACCAGACTTGGGATTTGCTACAAATCCTTGACTATCAACAAGCCAGTAAAGAATTAAATATGATTTGATATTATATTTTTCAACAAATCATTTGGCAAAGGGTAGCACAATCAATTTGATATATATATATATATATATATAGAGAGAGAGAGAGAGAGAGAGAGAGAGAGAGAGAGAGAGAACAATTAAGATGAGAGTGACCACATGAACTCATAAATTGTGAATAATTTGATTACAAATTAGTAAAAATACAGAAACAAAAGCAAGTCTTGTATATATACCATGATGAACAGCAAGCTGCCAGCACTTATAGCTAGCACACACACCCTCTTTATACATATGTAACACTGTAATTAACATTATTTTGTGTACAAAGGGAATTACCAAAGCTCATGAAAGGAAGATTGGTAAGAGATCATGAAAATGAGGAAAACAAGCAAAAGAGCAACACCCCATGGAGACCCTCCAGCTCTATGAAGCGAATCCCTCTCAGGAAATGGCAAGAAAACTGGGAAACAACTAGACAAGCAGTGAACAAGGAGGAGTAAAACTACAGGAGAAAGCATGAGGAACAGTTTCACTTGGTTGATCAAGTCCTCAAACTTGTCCTCATAGTTTATGTACCATGAGAGACATAGAATGGAAAAGAGGATGGAGATAAAAAAGAAGAGGTGGATTGGCATAGAGAAGTAGGAAATATAGTCTAAGAAGGAGTGGTTATTGTAGCTCCTAGCCATGGTTGGAGAATATGGCTTTTTTTTTGGATGTGGATTTATTATGTGGGAAAGACGTGACTTGAGAGATGTTGAATTCTTGAAGTGTATTTTTCTAGAGTGAGCTGGTTTTTGCTTCAGGAAGAGAGTTGATAGACGTGACTATGGTTTTTATAATAGGGAGGAGATGGCGGATAATTATGCAAATTAAGACAAGAGCATGCATAACACTCACTCTTGGAATTGATTAGCAATTCTATTTGTAGTTAATACTTTACTAAAAGGTCATCAGCAACCATGGAAAGGGGAAAAAAATGGGGGGATGTGTAGCTTTTTACTTGGATTACAGGGATACTTCCCCTTTCTGCCTAACCATGAAGATCATCCCAAGAAAAGTGTGTATTTTTTTTACGGGTAAGATTTTTTTGTGTTTGGTATTATGATATATAATAATTTTTTTATTTTATTTTTAATATTAACATATTAAAAACATAAAAAAAGAATTTAAAAAATATTAAAAAAATATTTTTTAAAATCAAATGTATTTTAAAATATATCAAAACACAATTTAAAATATAAAAACAAACCGCCGCTTAATCTTAAAGATTAGAAAGTAGTACCTACAGCCGACCATGGACCATAACATGGGTTGATGAGAAGAATAATGAAGCAAAAGCATAGAATTAATTTAGTGAAAAAAATATGGTAGGGTCATATTATTGGGAAAGTTGTGTCTAGCTAGCTAGCCATGGTGGTCCACATCAGCTTTGCTAGCTTTATCTATTTACTTTGAGTTCTTTAAAGCCATTGCAAGGAAAGGGATGTGGATATGTATTCCTGGTTTTTGAACTATATATTAAAGCTATTTGTTTGTTAATTTGTTGGGTACAAATAATGGGATGCCGTATGCTTGAGGGATTAGGATATTTCTCACATGCATGCTCGCTCTCCTTTCGAGTATAGTATTAAACCCATAATTAAACTCCTGATTATTGATCCACTTTCGGCATCATCAACACGATCAACGAAGTGATGATTATATACATTTTACACGACATTTATTCCCATTTGCAAGCATGTACCAATATGATCTTTGATGGTCCACATGGGGTTTCCTTTTCCCAAAAATGGCCCAAACTCTAATGAAATTCCTTAGCCAATTTATAACTACGAACTTTCAAGATGAAGGAGAGGGAATGTGGTGATTATTTCATCCATTTTGTAAGAATTCTACATGCCAATGATCTTAAGCAATGATTAGCATCTCATTACATTGAAGATGATCTGCTAATTATGATCGAATTATTCAACTTTCTTGAAGATGGATCCTCGAATCAAAACTCAAACATGCTTGATGATTGTTCTTTGTGCTGCACCCGAGATCATATATATTACTAGGAGAAGAGAGCATAGAGAAAAACAAATGTTTGGAAAGCTCAAGGTTGCTATGATTACATAGATCATGGACCGGCTGCTACTTTGCCATAACTGGGAATCTATTGTACATCCATAACCTTTATAAAAGAAACATAAGTAAAGTGATTTAATATGCATTTGGTATTAAGGTCCAATTATATTTTGATTTTTTTTAATTTTTAATTATTTTTTAATGTTTTTAAATCATTTTAATATACTAATATTAAAAATATATTTTTTAAAAATTTAATTTTAATAAATTTTTAGATAAAAAAATACTTTAATAAAAAACTTGAAGCTCACATAAATACAAATTAATCTGGGAGTCCAAGTCTTGGATCCAATAAGATTGGATCCAACCTGAACCTGAGAAATAGGTAGAATTGAGGCCCATAATGTGAGGCCCAGACCAGGCTCATGATGTTAATTGCAATGTCAATTGAATGAATCCGAGGTGTTATTCATACTGCCACGTGTTTCCCACTTCCCCATAATTCAGGTTATGTCTGCCAACAAAATGACGTCATTTTCCCAGTAACAATCCACTTTAACTCTCCAGACCGAGCGTGTCGGTGAAAACATGCAAGTTGCAGGTTTTAAAAACCCTATGTCAACGTCGTTCGCCGCCGCGTCTTTGTTAAAAATTTAGTTTTTTTTTTTTAAAAAAGCAACATAATTTGATTTTTTATATTTTTTTAATCATTTTATATACTTACTAATATTAAAAATAGATTTTAAAAAATAAAATAAAAAAATATTTTAATACATTTTATATATAAAAATACTTTAAAAAATAACTATCCTGCAATACTAAACACTACCAAAACATAAATAATAATATCATTCATAAGTCTATGATTATAAATGGTAATTTGACTTAAATACAGAAAATATTTTTTAAAATATAATTAAAAAAAGGTTAAAATATATATCTAATTTTTATATTTTGAATAACTCTGACATAAAATCTATAAAAACAAATTTGATAATTTTTATTTTTATATATATATATATATATATATATATATATATATATGTTTTTACTAGAGCATTGGTGTTGTATTGCCAAACAAATATCAGTAGTATTTAATTTTTATTACAATTATATAACCAACACATTACATGTGTTGATGGATCTCATTAGCATGCACGGATCATATCTAGCTAGACAGAATAATATTGAATCAATACTGATTTTTTTTTAATTTTTTTTTTGTCTTTTAATAATTCTCAAAGGAAAGTGTAAAAACACTTCAAGTACCGATTGACAGTGACAATTAATTCTCCCCACCAACATGGAAGTAATGATCAAAATTAAGTGGTCACCATTATTGGAAATAGATAATAGCACCTCATAAATTAAAGCAAATAGTTGAATAAAAACCAAGAAAAAGAGGTAAAAAAGGACGACCATCAATAATGAAAAACGTAGACATTATACTCAACTGTAGCGTCTCCTGTGGCCATGTCGAGCTTGTGAGTTCTCGCCTGAACATAACCTCTAGCAAACCGGAAAAGTCCGCTTCCTCCGATCACCGGCATCTCTCTCACCGTCGAGAACACTGCGTTCTTCCCTAGAACAGTAATAGTGCTACCATTATACTTACCTTCAATAAAAGCAAAGTTCATGGCCATCAATAACCCAATATCTTGTTGCGACGCTTGTGCATACAACCCTTGTGCCCTTCCTACCAACTTTGAGCTCATTTCAGGCCCTAAGGTTAATGGGTTATCGATCATTCTCACTAACCCAAAAGCTGTTCTTGATGTGTTCGATGGTGGTGGCACAACTTGGACGGCGCTGGGGTTCTGGCCAGTAAGGATGTCATGCCAATATAACTTGAAGTGGCTTAGCTTTTCTTTCTTGAGCCCTAGTAGCTTCCTGTCCAAACTTCTCACAAATTCATGATCCTGGTCTCCAGTGACCAAGATTGTGGCAAAGGAAGAGAGGAGTAAGAGAGTGATGAATTTGGAAGCAAGGATGGGAACTGATCTAGCCATGGAGTAAATTATGGGAATTGAAAATTAAACTTGGGAAAATATCTTAGTGGGGTGATGTTGGAGTAGCTGGTGTATGCCTAAAACTTGTATATATATATATATATATATATAGTGAATTCTGCATAAATTCTTCCAGAACTGTTGATCTACTATTATGCAACTCTTTTTTTTTTTTCCTTCCTGTCACTGTAGTTACCAACCACATACTTTTCGTGACTGACTTCCACTGCCATATTGATGTCTTGATGATGTTAAGAAAAAAAAAACAGAGAGGAAAAAAGTGGATTAGTTTTTTTAAGAATGACGTCAAATTAAGGTCATGATTGCTTGGTTGTATCCTGGATATGTCACTGTTTGTATTTTATTTCAGTAATTTTGATTTAAAAATATTTTTTTAATTTTTTTTATATTCTTAAAGTACCATAAGTACCACAAAAACTATTACAATACACGTGAAATCCTTCCATTATAATTCTAAATCATACCCTAAATAATGATTTTTGTCAATTCTAATGGGTTTGTTAAGTATATATATACTCTGGTTTATTGTAGTGTGAAACATTGAAACTGGTGCCAGCAATTGTTTGATTTGGTAAAAACTTTCGATCTCACCCCCTTTGTCTATATTTATGGCTCTATATATTCCAAGTTTTGGCATAACAACAAAG
>Ga0307509_10011345_pt1 | contig 10802 bp, 4 predicted proteins | sample 10_EM_MG_FD_202245 | JGI IMG/M metagenome (GOLD analysis project Ga0307509, IMG submission 202245) | Populus trichocarpa ectomycorrhiza microbial communities from riparian zone in the Pacific Northwest, United States - 10_EM | ecosystem: Host-associated > Plants > Roots > Unclassified | place... | reverse complement strand
TCTGTATCACCATAAGGGCAAAGGACAGCTTTAACATAAATTATGAAAGAGCGACTTCAGACGGGATCAAGGCATATGAAAAGTTGAGGTCTTTGAGTAAAGAGGTAAGGGATGCTGGATATTTGCCGGACACAAGGTTTGTGTTTCATGATCTTGACCAAGAGGCGAAGGAGAAGACCTTGTTCTACCACAGTGAAAGGATAGCCATTGCTTATGGGCTTATCAATACTCCTCCTGGAACCTCTTTAAGGATAATGAAAAACCTAAGGATATGTGGGGACTCTCATAATTTCATCAAGATCCTTTCCAAAATGGAGGACCGATAGATTATTGTGAGAGACAATAAGAAGTTTCATCATTTCAAGGCTGGAAACTGCTCCCAAATCTTCGAACTTTTCCGAGAGCCTAAATATTTATTCTCTATGATTTAGGGATAAAGAAGCATAATTTTGCTTCAAATTGGTTCATTACATGCTATTGACTCAAATAGAGACAACAACTTGGGTGACAACAACTTGGTTTTCTTTTTCTTGGCCATAGAGAGAGACCACAAGTTCAGTTCTATTCCAGACAGTGTTCAAGTTATAATTTATAACGCAAAAAAAAAATAAAAAAAATTATTATGATTAGAATAGAATATTTGCATCGCTATCAACTTGCTCTCACCCCGCTCCCCGTCAACCACAAACTGCTGTGCTCCTGCACGTCTTGCACCTGCAATCTCATGGCATTAACTTGTTTCATGATCCCATCCACTTTAAACATCCTGCTGGCTTATTTTGTCTTCAGTTCTCGTCCTACTTTACAACATCAATCATTAGACCGCATAGATAATTTCTTTACTGATTGTTTTGAGAAAAATTCAGAGCATTTGCTAGTTGAATTTGAAAGAGGTGATACTTTTAGATGCAACGCTTCTTAATAATTGTACCTGATTTTGTTTCTTTCTTTTTCCAATAAGAGAAAAATCATACACCAAACAGATTCTAAATTCTGCAAAAGTTGAATTAATCAAACAAACTTAATTATCAAAGTTCTGAGTGACGGGAGAAATCAATTTTTTTGCCCTCTCTTTGCACTGTTTGCTCTTGTGCTCTCTTTCCTCTAGCTTTAGGTTTCGTTGTAGCCTAGAAAATTTCATTGTAGCTGAGAAAATGTTTGAGTAAGTTTTCTACTTTTTAGGCCTTGATTGGGAGTATATCTTTTCGAGGTATTGTTATTGACATAATATTGTTTACACATATTGACAGACAATTTAGCTTTAAATACAGAGAATACAATCCTTGGAAACAATTTTCTTTCCCGTTTTGGTTTTAATTCATATCTACAATTCTACAAATAAATACTCTATTCTTATCTTTTTTTTAATATTTTGTGTTCATGTTTTTATTATCTTGCAAATATGTTTAATTGGTTTCACTAAATAATTTTCCCGACAACCTTAAGGTCAAATCAACTTATATGTTTAATTGTTTAGTTTAATATATTTCGTTGTTGTTTAATTTATAAATTTGATACTACATTTTTGTTGTTATTTTATCATTATTATTTGCATGTTCTGAGCCAATTTTTAAGAAAAATATATATCTAACTACTTTTTTTTAGCAAAAATAATTATGACTTCTACTTAAAAGATAATTGCTCTTGCAATTGTTGCTACGGCAAGGTATTACTCTGGTACAAAAAATTTCATCATCATCTTATGTGATTCATGGTGAGAAACTTAAAAGTTTAATAGTTTGAAATTTTAAAGTGACAACAAAAAATATTGTTTTAACTATTCATCTTGAACTTGATAAAATTCTTAATTGAAGATGCACCTAAGCTATTTGATAATGAATTTGATTTCACTACTGTGGCAGCTATAGACTATTGAAATCATAGTAATTCATATGCAAGAACTATATTTTAAATGGTTTGGATAACAAAGTGTATGATATATAGAGTTTCATAAAAAGGGCAAAGGTATTATCAAAAGCTTTGGATCAAAAGTATAGGGCTAAAGATGTAATTTTGAAGTGAATTTTTTATTACTAAACTATCTTATAAAGAGAATATTATATATTTTATTTTTTTTAGTTTAACGTGGGTGTCCGAGCCAGCTTACGCGCACCTCGACTAATCTCACGGGCCCTGAAGTTAACAACCATGTAAGTCTCCAGTGGTCATCATATGAGCAACCACAAGGCTTGAACCTGAGACCACAGAGAGAGCAAACCTCTTGGTCCCAAGCTCTTACCACTAGGTCACCACCTAGATGGTTGAAAATATTATATTTTGATCTTACTACATGTTGTTCTAATTTAAGATAACAAATAAGTAAATATTGGGTATAACATGAATTAAATAACCTCTTTTTCTTTTCAAGCCTTTGACTTTGACCTTTTTCTTTAAAATAAAGCCTTTGACCTTTTTTATATATTTAAATAATCAAGAAATGATTTATCATCCTATGTGAATTAGAAAAAATATTTCATATAATCTCAAATAATATTAATTGTAAATCTCTAAGTATTGAAAACAAACATGACTTAATATAGTAAATATCATTAATGCTATAATATCTAAATCAGGATGATAAAAAAATAATAATTACATTGAAAAACTAATCACTAAAAGTTTAAGTAAAACCACTTATAACTTTTCTAATATTTGAGGATTATAATAGGTTGTTAGATATTGTACTTAATTTTCAAATATAAATTAATTAATTGTTAAATTGATAATAAATTAATTGATTTTATTTTATTTTATTTACGATTATAATTTATATTTAAACCGATTTATTAGAGAATCTGTCATATATAATTCCAATAATATTTTATATTATAGTTTTTGTTTCTTTCCTTTTCCAACGAGGGAAAAATTATACACCTAACTAGATAACCAAAAAAATGTATTAACGAACAGACGTATCGAAAAAGTTCCGAGTGACAGGTGAAATCCTATAGCCAAAAAAACAGTGTTCTTGGCGTTAAGAAGAGGTAAGACGACAATTTTCACAGGGGGAATCTATGAAACCATCACCCATATCTGATTCTTTGCAGAGAATCGGTTGGCTGATCAGTTCTCAGTTATCAAACTGCTTATCAATTCTCAGGACTCGTATTAATTGGGACAATTTTTCTTTTCCATCTCTATGACCAGCTGGAGCCACTGAAGTTCCTTCCAGGTTTGGTGAGGTGGATGAACCTGCCTTCAGATCATCAAGCTGCAAAAAAAAAAGAGGAAAAAAAAGGAGTAAGCTGCTGGAATACATTCTGGAGGATTTATTTATTTTTTTGTAATGAGAATGAATAGAAAAGTTATCAAACATAAGAAATCACCTTGAATTGCAGCTTACTTAAAATTTTAATCAGCATGCTCCTTTCATTTTTCTTTTTCTGAATAGAAGGATCAATTTGTGTGGCTGAAGACGATTCCGAATCAGAGGAAGTTTGTGCTTCTACAGATTTGGATGAGCTCTGTGTTTCAGATATTAGCCGCTTCAGTTGAGTCTGATAGGATGACAGAGCCTTCTCGCCATATTCAATGGCTTTAATCTTGTCGCTACCCTCAAGGCAGATGCATATTTTGACATTTCTGAATCCTGATGTACGGATGTGTGTAATAATTTGTAATGCAGGTTTGGAATTGGAAATAGACGTAAACAGTAGTGATAAGACAGGTATGGTTTTTTTTTTTTTTTCAAACTATGAGATCCAACACCAGACCAGTAATGGATACATATGGACTTTTCGCTGTTTATGAATTTCTCCTTCCAAACTCTCAAAAAAGGATGATGCTTGGATATAATAACGCTCAGGATTTGGTTCCCCTACAAAATGCAGCACAGACAATGAGATACAACCAACATGTTCTTTTGCATGGAAGATAAAAGTTAAAAGCAGGAGAAACGAGCCAACCCCTTCTCAATGCAACCTCCCCAAGGGCGCAGAGTGTATTAGCTTTCTCTATTAAGCAGTTTGATTCGTTTTCCAGAATTGACCATGCAATCTTTAGTTCTTTCTGTGCAGCTTCCATCTGATTTGCATAGTCCTCTTGGCTAACAGTACCTTCCACCATGAAAAGAGATAAAATTAAGGAATAAGTGGTTCCAGAGGCACAGTATACATAATCAGAGAAGTTGCCTTGTTGTTTCAATGAAAAGAACCTGACATGAGCTTTCATAGCAGCAATAGGATTATAAGCATTATGTAATTCTAACAAAGATTCAATGTGGGAATTTTGCAACATGCGTGGACTCTTATCCTTTGTGGTTATTTATCAATTTTATACATGGAGAGGTCGTCCTCCATTTACATGTACACCTCTGTAATGAAAACCTGATAGGGTCTTAACTGGCAAACGATTGAGAAGGAATTGTTATCGGTGACCATATACTTCAGCAACCAAAAAAAGGAGAATACTTTAAACGTCATGTTAGACAATAAGAGTTCATGAAGACAGAGATCACCAAAACAAATTAGAGTTGAGTAAAAAAACAATATAGTATTTTTTACGAGGGGAATTACTAACCGCTGTATAACTTGCTATAAGAACTATAAGGTCTATCTTTAGCAAGATAGTAATCAGCTTCCCTCGGTAAAAATTCCAACGGATCATCATCTCCCTGAAATGGAATTTCGTACAGCAAGGAAACACCATATAAATGGTGCAAAAGGGAGCGTTCCAAAGTACGTTCACCTTGGAGATGAACGCTGAATAAAGAAAGAATAAACACAAATTAATTCGTGAAGACAATTTTCGATTCACTAGCAGGAAACACAAACACAAAAAAGAATTATGGATACCCAAATTTTAGAAACACTATACAGTATAAGAATGAGGCTATTCTCTTAAAATTCTTTGGCAGGATTGTGATCTTGCATAAAACTCAATGAAATTGTGAGGAAACAGTGCGCTTCAAAGACCAAAAGTACTTTAATCCTAGATATCGGTTTGACATAAGTAAAATCAAAGGTTTGTATTCAGAAGAATCCTTCTTTTCTATACAAGACTACAGTAATTCCAGCCCAATCATTTTAACCAAAACAAGAAGTTTGGATTAGTAGAAAACTTACGGACAAGAAGCACGAAAACCCAGAATCTAAAACACACTTTCTCAGCAAACAAACAACAAGAAAACAAATACAACTAGGAAACCAGGCATTGAACAACAAAAGGCATATCAGAAAGGCGTAAAGAAACCTAAAGAGTAACAAGAAACACAAACAAAAGAAATCTCACCTGGCATCACGAGCCTTCTTGAAGTATCTAGCAGCTTTATCAAAGTGGGCATTTTTTAAGGCGGATGATCCACGATTGATGATAGAGATAAGCCTAGCCGTAGCGTCAGGGATATCATCCATTCTTGAAGTAAAGAAGATGAAATAAAGAAACCAGTAATAGAGAGAGAGAGAGAGAGAGAGAGCAGAGAATTTGGAATGCAAAGAGAAAGTATTGGAGAATTCGGAGCGGAGAGAGAGACAGAGAGAGAATTAGGAATTGGTGTAATTAGGTTATGGTGGTGGTCTTATACTTTGGGCGGGAAGAACCAGGGCAGCAGCCAAGAACATTGGCATAGTCGTTATTCAATTGTAAGAATCCAGTTAAACACGCATCCTTAAATTCCCCCCTCGGCCCAAACAAAAAATATGACGCCAATAACGGGCTAACTATGCAAGTTGATGTTAGTGCTTCATAAATTTGCCAATTCTGGGTGTGCCTTTGGATGTCAAGAGGAGCAAGGAGTCGTTAATTTAAGCATATTTTAGAGAAGATTCATTGTCGACTAGCTGGTTGGAAGTCTAAACTGCTGAGTAAGGCGAGTAGAAGCACTCCATGCAGGGAAAAAATTGTTAAAACACTGTTAATGAGGCATTTTTCATGCCAAATTAAAACTAGAGTTCATTTACTTTTAGTATTAAAACATTGTTGAAATTACTTAAGCTTTTTAATTTTAAATATTAACTTGAAATTACTTACAAGTTGATATCACCTCCATCTGCGACCATTCATCTAGTTTTTCATGTCTCGCAGTTGAAGAAGCGAGTGGGAAACAAAATGGTGCACGCCAGTTTACCTGATTTCCCCGGGGAACCCACTCTCCAGCCACAAGCTATCTTGGGACGAAGAATGGTGAAAAAGAATCATCAGGCAGTCTTGCAGTTGTTGATTCTCTAGAAAGGACTGCCTCCAACAGAAGCCACTAGGGAGGTACTCGAAGAATTGGCATTGAGGTTTCCTAATTTCACCTCGAGGACAAGGACACTATCTAAAGGAAGGGGCATTGTCACGGGCTCAGCCTTAAAAGTAAGGATCAATTCCAGAGAAGAAAAAGAAATGACTGTTGGAACAATCTGAGACCGTTATTAACAGTCTGAGAATTTAAACTTCGTAAAAACACACCGTTTTAAGTTTAGTCAAATACGCACCGTTTTATTATTTCAGCTTATGCAGCATTTAGTTTAAACATGACCACGTGTCATGTTTCTGTATCAAGAAGAAAAGAACGTTATTCTAGAATGCAGGAGGAAAAACGAGAGAGAATATAGAACTCTGTTACAGCAAACAATTATCGCTCCCTCCCTCCCTCCCTCCCTCCCTCCGATGACTCACTTTCGTCTTCCTTGATGTTAGCACCCGTCATGGATTGCTAACAACTCATTCTGCGAGTTTCAAAGATCTTGATAAATATAGAATTATTTAAGATTTATATAAAGATTAGTAAAGATTAAATATTTTTTTTATTTTAAATAATTATTTTAAAGTTGAGTCATCACAAACTATAAGTCGTTTAAATATTCGGTTTATAACAATAATTCACATGAATCACCAATGATATATCTCTTAAACCCTCTTAGGATAGAGAGATTGTTATACCTTTAAATTCTAGCTCTTTTTTTTGTGTTTTAGATATTTATATATTGTACTCTACTTACAAAAAATAAAAGACATAGCTTTCTATTTATAGGGAAACCTAAAAATCCTATAAATGACATAATATGAATTTGATCCCTGAATAATATCATATGTATTATTTCAGATCAATTTTATAAATCTATTCAATCAAGTCCTTATTAATTTTTCTAGATCTAGAATTGTAATTTCCTATATAAATTACACTCTAATCCTCAATTTCTAAAATTTATTTGTAATCAAATCACACTTGATTAATCATCTCATTTTAATTTATGACTAATGGTTCTTATGTGTATGACCTATTAGCTTTCCTAATAAATTGTCTCAAATATAAATTACAATCTTAAATAAAATAAAATTAAACAAATTAATTTATTATCAATTCAACAATTGATTAATTTATTTTTAAAAATTAAGTGCATTGTCTAGCAACATGTTATGATCCCCCAAATATTAGAAAAGTCAAAAGTGGTTTGACTTAATCTTTTAGTGACCAGTTTCTCAGTGTGATTATTATTCATTCATTAACAATTTTATGATTTAGACATTATAGCTTAGAGTGTGTCTACTCTGTCAAATCATATTAGCTCTCAACACCATAGTCATTGATTCTTTGAATAAGATTTAAAACTCTTTTCATATCTCATTCTATATTGCGCATGAATTTACAATCAATATTATTTGAGAATCCTCTCTGGAAAATATTTTTCTAATTCACCTAGGATGATGAATCATCTCTGGATTACTTAAATACCTTTATATATTTCATGTTATACTCAATATATGCTCGTTTATTACTCTTAATTAGGACAACATGTAACATGATCAAAGCATAACACTCCTTATATAAGATAACTTAATGATCTCAAGTCTAAGAATCACTTACACAATTATCATATGAGTCTTTCCATAAACACAGGTGATCTCTCCATATAAAATTCTCATGTGGATCAATTCAATGTACATGTCATTTGACAAGCACTTATATATTAGTTTTAGGTATCTTTTATACCTCAACTTATGAGAATGACTGCTTTATTTATTGTACTAGTCTCAATAACTCTAATTAATAATCAATCTTAATAGAGCATTAACCTGGAATATTTATGAATAATGTTTTGATATAAATTAATATGAAATTTATAATTATAATTTTATAATTTTCTTTACAGAGTATTTTTATCCTCTAAACTTTATTTTTACTCTAAATTTATTATTCAAATATTAGATTCATTAATTAAATATTAAAAATAAATCAAGTTTTTATTAGAATTAAATATGTGTATATTAATAAAACTAATATTATATGTAACCAAACAATTGAATGCATGAAATCGTTTCGAGTGAGCTAAAGAGCCTGATCAAATACAGGCGCAGATTCTATGGAATTGAAACTAATAGACGGCATTCATTACAAGATGTCAATAGTTCTCTGCTCCATGTCTGGAAGGAAAGATCCTCGAAAAAAACGTAAATATCAACGACCAAAGACAAACCAAACCAAGGACTTGGAAGGTCACTATCATCGAAACTAAGGCATTGCTTCTTTCCAGTTGACATGAAAATCACGGGACTCGTAGACTTTGTTGTCCATAAAATTAAGACTCTCAAAGCTTTACTACAGCAGCTTATTTATCATTTTATCCCGGTTTTTTTATAATAATTATTTGATAATAGGGCTAATGTGATATTTTAATAAATAAAAAAAATAAAAAAGACTGTTGACAAGCATGTGCACGCATCAGCATATCAATCACTCTGCTATTTTAGGGCAACGTGTATAGCTAAATTAGATGATTACAACAGTTTTTTCATCATATCATTCGATTTATCTCAGTACTAGGCTGTGTGTGTGGGGTAACTAAACTTCTAGTTCAGGACCGCTAGCCTTTTTCTTTTTCTTTTTCTTTTTCTTTTTCTTTTTTCTCTATTATCCTAAAAGTTCGCTCTTGGCCCTTTTGCAAATGAGCCCCAAGTTTTTTTATATGGATTTTGGTCTCTCCTTTCTTATTTCTTTTTTTATTGTAATTAATTTTAAAAATTAACAGTTTTTTTCAATTTCATCCTATTCCAGTTTTTTAGTCTATCAAATTTAGTCATTGTTCTTTTAGTTACTATTTCTTTTATTTATGATAGTTTTTTAATTTGAATTTTTTTTTCAACTTCCTCTCATTTTTTACTCATTCATTTTATTGTTTTTTTTTTGCTTTAGTGAATTTTTTAGATTAAGATTTTTTTTTTAATTTCATCCTTCAATATTAAATTAGTTGAGAATCGTGCTAGGTGAGCAAACTAAACGTTATGCCAGCCATCGAAATAGGTTTACTCGAGTCATATTTTTTTATCCTTTTAAAAAATTTAAATTATTTCATGCTTTCATCCTTCAATATTTGGTTCATTATAATTAAGTTTTCTAATTTGTTTCAATATGGGTTCCATGGTTTTATTGCGATCTCATATCCAATATCACGAGTTTCACAGGTTAACCATACTTGATTTGGGTCAATCCAATGTGTCGTCATCTTAATATTTTTTTCTTAAAAAATATATATTGTTTAATATGTTGTCATTTTAAATATTTTTAAAGTGTTTCGGCTATTATGCATCAAATTATTGACTTCCTAGCATCTTTAAAAAAAAAAATTAAGTTGAAAAGAAAATGAGCCGACCCATGACATAGCACAGGGGAAAAAAAACTAATTGTAAAACTTTTATGCATCATTTATTTAAATACCAATTACAATCTCATTTACTCTTTGATTTTTCATTTTCCATGGTGCCGTAGGAAACATAACTAGTTTATCAAAAGTGTTATGCTATAGAATTGGATTAAGATTTTTTTAGAATGTAACATAAAATATTCAAGCGGTAAAGAATTTATTTGATATTATTATTAATCTCAGTTTAACAAGTTAAACTTGAAACCTCTTTATCCTACTCCTTACCCTGTTTAAATTTAAAATTAAATTGTGTGTGAGTTGTCACAACATAATTTAGTTGGCTTAGTCGATCTAAAGACAACTTATACAGCTAGTAAAAAAATGTTTGAGAATGAAATTGATAAAAAAAAAAGGATGAAGTTAACAAAAAAAAAACTCTTTTGATCCAACTTATCACCTAGCCGTGGTTTTAAATTAAACCATATGAAAGTTGCTTTAACATGACTTAATCAACTTGACCGATTAAAAAACAACTTGATCAACCATTAAAAAAAATCTACGGAATGAAATTGAAAGAAAAATGATGAGATTGACCAAAAAAAACTATTGACCTGACTTTTTGCATGATCTAAGATGATTCAGTCAACTTGATCAGTCTAAAAATAGTTTAAAATACTATTTAAAAAAATTGAGAAAAAAATACAAAAAGGAAAATTAAAAAAAAAAAAAAAGAAGAGAGGATTAAATTGAGAAAAAAAAAAACAAGCAGCTTAAATGAAAGCTTTATAAAGAATCTCAGTTTTTTTAACATGGAAGGTAAAGGATATTCCGAAATTACTGTGAATAAACATGTTTTCTGATGTTATGGAAAATGAAAAACTAAAAAAATTATATAAAACACTTCCCCCGTCATTGAGCCTACCTCACCCAAGGCTTTCCATTTGAATTGCCATTTCTTTCTTTGAGACGCTTATAAAGAAAAGGATGGGCCAAGGCCCACGATATATCCAAGGTGCATTTAATGCCAAAATTGCCTTGAGAAATAAGCTTGTATTCCCAGGTCTCACAAGACCCGAAAACCCCAGCCCTCTATATATATATATATATATATATATAGGCTCGCTTGTTTTTAATGCATACATACAGCAAGAAATAGGGATTAATATTGGGTAAAACAATTCAATTTGATAACCGAATAAAAAAAATCAAAATTTTAAACTGAACCGAGCTAAAATAAAA
>Ga0307509_10011342_pt1 | contig 10803 bp, 10 predicted proteins | sample 10_EM_MG_FD_202245 | JGI IMG/M metagenome (GOLD analysis project Ga0307509, IMG submission 202245) | Populus trichocarpa ectomycorrhiza microbial communities from riparian zone in the Pacific Northwest, United States - 10_EM | ecosystem: Host-associated > Plants > Roots > Unclassified | place... | reverse complement strand
CCCATGGGCCTTTAGAAAAGGACGGAAAAATGAGAGGCATGGGGGGTATAGGGGGAGATGGTATTACCAGGTGATACAGGGAGATATGTATGTAATACATGAGGGAGAATATTTTTTGCTGATGTTACAATGGTGGACGAGTCGACCTGAGCCTTGCATATGCGACTGGCATTCCCCGTTTGTTGTTGGGAATCATCTGAGGTTGCTTGATGGTGAGAGATGTTTGGAGCGCATTGTGTCCATGTTTGAGGGATGGATGAGTGATGGTGCTCGACCGGTTTTGGCTGGTATGCATGTTGTGTGGAGACGTAGATAGATTGTGGGATTTGCAAGATGGATTGTGGTCCATTGGTTGTGTTTGTTGTTTGAGTTAATTTTTAGGAAGAGGGATGCGTGACCGGTTTGCCGGATTGTGGGCTTGGTTGTGGCTATGACCTTGCTTATGGTGGTGTTTCATGGATGGCTATGGGAGGTGGATTTACTTTGTTCGTACCCTGGTTGGGTGGTTTATTTTGTGATTCCCGTGTGCTGGCCGGATACTCGGACTTCGGTCTATGAATCGGGCGGGTGGTACTTTTCCAGATGTACTGCGTGCTAGGCGGGTTGGACTGGCGTACTCCTTGGAACGTACTGCCGTATGGTTGTGCAAGCCTGGATAGGTAGTCGCTCTATTAGCTAGTTAGTTATAAATAAAAAGCATTGAACCCCTCTATTTTTTCTCACTTTTGGTTGTAACCAATCAGATCCCCGGATTTAGAAAAACTAAACACCACACAATCATCACCAGTCCCGGTGGCAAATTTGCCCCGACCATCAACCCTCCCTGTCACCTATCTGAAATAGCTTCCCAGATGGAGGATAATCCTGGATCCCCTACCCCTAGGGTGTTTAGCCTATTGTATCATGAATTTATAAATGGGATCAGAGGCATTGTACCAATAATGTCTCTTCCAGAAAACTCAACCCTAAAGGACAAAATATTGAACCCAGAAGAAACCAAGATGTCAGATGGCCAAGTTTCATACGTCACCTTCCAACTCGAGATTCTAGGAGTCATTCAAGGGCTGCAACACCAGGTAGTCGACCTTACCAGTACAGTGGACACACTTGTCGCCACGGTCAAAACCCTCTCAAACAAGGCCAAAGATCTGTTCACGAATGTAGCAGCTTCAGCGGCAAAGACAACCCCTCAAGTCAGCATACTACAGCGCCCACAAACGAAGTCGTATGCGGAAGCGGCCGCACAACCGCCTAAAACCCCAGTGAAAGGGAGGAAGAGATCCGCAACACAAGGACCCACCCCTCTCAAGAACCCCAAACAGAAACAGAGGAAAGAGGCCTGAGCACCGGAGGACACGAGTGCGCCACCTGCCAAAGGCAACAGCGAAAACGCCACTGTTTCACGCCCAAAAAATGCCACAATTGCTCAAAGACCGATTTATGCCACTCGAGCAACGCCGGCGCCACTACCCGAGTCTTCAAAACTTGAACCCAAAATAAGTATGGCAATCAGAAAGGAACTGCAGAAATGTGGATGCTCAGCCCCCACTAATCTTCAGATCCAAATAAACCCCACCAAGGAACCGTTTCCTTGACCACTGCCCCAGGTACCGAAGCAGCCGAATACACGAATTACCTCGCACCGATGACAACAGCTCTTTCAGCGAAGCTACCGGAAGCGGCCTGGGACTACAAAGAATTCAAACAAGCACCCACAGACACACAGGTTGTTATCCACGGGATCTTGCTAGAAGCAACATCGAATGAGGAAGACTCCCGTTATACGGTCATGACAGAATCACTCTTCTTAGGCCAACAGGTCAATATTAGCTCTGCCAGATTCCTCCAGAAGGACCCTAAAATCAGAGAAACCAAATGTTACACGCCCATGGTCCTATCGCTGCCTACAGATGATGTCGAGAAAATAACACCCTCTGTTCTTCTACTTGGAAGACACAAGTCCTCTGCGGTCATGTGGCACTCCAATCCTACGAAACAATGCCGGAAATGCTACTTATACCGACATCCCGAGGAGGGATGCAAAGCATCGAAACATACCTGTCCTATCTCTGCCGGTGAACACAGACTCAAGGAGCTGTCACAATCCTATTGTGAGACTCGTATGCAACAGGCAACGACTGTAGCTATCTTTTAATTTAGTACGGGACTATCTGGCTTGACTTGAAGGATCCGTTGAGGGATACTATCTCTTCAGATAGTATGAAACTGGCTTGAGGGATCCGTCGAGGGATACTATCTCTTCAGATAGTACGGAACTAGCTTGCGGTATAAGACTATCACAATAGTCCTATGTTCGGGCGACCCTTTACTGAGACTATCACAATAGTCTCCCGGTTCTTAGATCGTAGGATTTAGTAGAGTAAAGAGTAATCGTATTGCAATATCTTAAGTATAGAAAAGTACTTAGATGGTTGCGTGAAGATCCAATCTCTTGGCCGTTTTTTGTTCTTTTCTTTTTTTTTTTTTTTTTTGTAATCATGCGTGATTTGTTTTAAGGTACAAACAGCCTCATGCAGCACGAGCTATGGAGAGAAAAAAACCTATAAACAAATACCACGACCCGCTTCACCTCTTCATGGGAAAAATCAAACACCCCGAACTCATAGGAAAAGTCCCCCCCGCCTAGCACCTAAGATAAAAACCTCAGACTCGTAAGGAAACAATACATAAGAACGTACAGGTAGAGAGACCCAAACCCTTCGGCAGGCTCACCAAAACAAAAGAAAAGACCCTAACGGCCAGAAATGCTGGCCGCGGGGAGATGATAGGCGACCGGCGACATTTGAAAACTCGGAACTTGACGGCCCACCAAAACCATGATGTACGGTCGGGCAGGTCATTACATCGATCCAAGGGGTTGGACAAAGCCACGGAGGCAGTGCTATACCACGACTAGTGGTAACCGAGGAGGGGTCCTCCGGTCCGGAGGGTAGAAGGCGAGCGGAGCCACCAGGCAGAGGGGATGCCAGCCGACGATGAGTAGCAGTAGGGTGCCAGCCGGAGTATCGCAGTAGGGTGCCAGCCGGTAGGGATGAGCAGTAGGGTGCCAGCCAGGGAGCGGAAATGGGGCAGTAACGATGCCAGCGGACAGAACCGGGAGGAGGAGAGAGGAAGGATCGCGAGCAGGCTAGCCACAACCGACCAACGGGCCATAGCAAGGGCTTGTGGGACGACGACGAACTGAGCGAGACCGTGATATTACTAACCATGGCTTTCCGACCATCCAAAACCCTAAGCGAGGTGCAAAGAGAGTGCGGGGTAAGGGGGAGAACCGAACTTCATGAGTGGGTGTCAACGATGAACAGGAACAAGAACCCCAGGGAGGGGGGCGCTGGGCCCTAGAGGAGAAGGGGAGATGGCTTAACATCAACTCCTAGGTAGTAGCCATGATAGGAGAAGTGAGGTGGGTGGGGGAAAGTGACGATGATTTTCCGTGGTGTTGAGATTTCAATCGCCGGAGGTGGAGGAGAGTTGGTTCGTGTCCTATCTCTTGGCCGATTCTTTTTTTTTTTTTTTATATATCATGTATTCATTGTTAAGGTACAAGAACTCGCATGCAGCGCTAGCTATGGCGTAAAGAAAACCTTAATCTCAATCAACCAAAAAACAAACGAAAATTATAAAATCATCTCCAAATTGTGTCAAGTACTTGACACATCGCCAACTCACGGCTAACAAATAAAAGGATAATCATAAGAAATCATAACAACTCCCTACTTGTGAGCAGAGACACCACCAAGTTACCATAAGGAACCTAAATAGCACGTAACGGAGAAGAAGAAAAAAGGCCCACGGGGCACGAGCTCGGTGAGGATGGAAAGACCATAGAGGCCGGTGAGGGAGGGAGGGAAGGAAACATATCGGGTGGGTAGTTGGTTCCGGTCGCTCTGATAAAAGCAGCCAGAGCCAGGAGTAGGTCTTTACTAGTCCAGAGGGGGGAGTCTAGCCCGACACTGGTAAAGCCTTGGAGGAGGTGTCCCCTGTGGAAGGATGTTGACTGGCAGCGGAGTATGGCGTGGCTGAAAGTTTCTTCCTCTTCACCACACATGGGGCAGTGTTTGGGAATGTGTGAATTTGACCACGAGGGATGGGCGGCAAGGTAGCTCTTCTGGGCTCTCATTTGATGGATGCGACCGGCAATGAACTTTCCCAACCCCATAAATGGATAGGGGGTCAGCGACAACGGGAACTTGTAATATGAAGGGGGTGGTGCCAGGGGCCTCCATTCTTCCAGAAGCAGGAGTCTTGTTCTGCCTTTGAGAGCCTTGTAGGCGCTTGTCATGGTGTCATGAGGAGGGAGGGAGGCCCGCTCTGGGTGAAGGGCCGCACTGGCAAGGGGGGCGAAAGAGAGCGATCCGAGGACGGGGCGGGCAAGGTTGGCGAGCTCGTCCACCGGGAGATGAGACCTGACCTTCGAGGGTGGGCGGTTTGTCTTCCAGGAGAGTGGCATCACATTGGGGGGGAGGCGGGTGCAAAGCGCCCTGTAGGAGTCCGGGGCACGGTACTTGAGAAGGGAGGGGAAGGTAGGACAAAGCCGACCTGCTGCAGGATTGATAGTTGGAGCAGCGCAGACCAATCTGAGTGCGGCCATACGACGTTTATGGGGGACGATAGCTTGAAGGGGAGGAATGCAGGCTTCCGCCGCTAGAAGGGGTATAGGGGTTGACCTGAAGCAATTTGACACCCAGCGCTGGACCTGGTGCCAGAAGATGTCCATCTTGGTAAGCATGCCTCTGCTGGGGACCATGATGTCGGCCCCATACAGGAGGGTGGGAAGGAGCCGTGATATCGCTAGACGGTGGGAGAGGTGAGGGGAGAGGCCCGAGCCGGGCGGGGAGAGTCTTTTGACGGTGGCAAAGGCCCCTTGGGCAAGGCCGAGCCACTTGGAGAAGTGTGCCGAGGAGGCTAGGTTGGGGGTGAACCAATACCCAAGCCATCTGACGCATGGGAGGGGGGGGAAGATTTGGCCATCTAGGCATATCGGGGGTGGAGCGGGAGCCCCAGTGGGGTCCCTCTGGAGGGGAGTTCTCCAGTGGATGAGTTCAGTCTTGGGAACGCTAAAGCCCACCTCGTGGGCCCTGGCACGGGCCCTGATTCGCCTGAAGGCTCTCTGCAGGGTTCTGACATTCGTTCTGTATGATGTGGAGGCCGCTGTGAGCGCAAAATCGTCAACGTTGATAAGGAGAGTCCCCTAGGGAGGTCAATGTATAGAGACGCCACATATATGACGAAGAGCAGCGGGGAGATTGGGGAACCTGGGGGGGTGCCCACTCGGACTGGGGAGAATGTCTTGGGCGATCCTTGGAACAGGAGGCGGCAGGTCCTTTGGGAGAGAAAAGACCCAATCCACAAGACCATGTAGTGAGGGACTCCCGCTTTCTTGAGGGAGGAGCACAGGATTGAGGCGTTAACGTTGTCGAAACCACCTTTGATGTCTAGGAAAAGAGAGGAGACCTTGAAACCAGGACGCTGAAGAGTGCTAACCGAATCGACCAATGAGAGGGCAGCGTCAAAGGACGAGAGAGTGGGGAGAGAGCCGCACTGGTTGTGATGAACAAGCCTAAGCGACCTGGCGACAAGAGACAGGCGGGATGCGACAACCCTTTCTAGGATCTTAGAGGCGGTCTGTAGGAGGACGATGACCCTGAAGGATGCGGGAGAGTCGTAGGAGGGTTTGCCTGGTTGATCGAGCACAATGCCATTGGCCTTTTTCAAGGAGGCTGGGTGATAGCCGAATTTCAGGAGGGGGCTTAGGAGTTCTGTCAGGACCCGCGGCGCTACGAGGTGCACCCTTTTCCACACAGAGTATGGAATTGTATCTGGTCCAGGCGCAGAAGGGGAAGAGCATTTTCGTAGGGCAGCCGCGATCTCGCTCGGAAGGAGAGGGTCGCACCCTTTGTGCGGTCTTAAAATTGAGGGGACAAGCGGTAGAGGTTTCGGGGGGAACAAGTGGGCAAGTAGAGCATTGTTGATCTCCTCAGGGGAGGTTGCGTCGGGGAGGTTGGGGAACCTGGGCGTGACTCTACCGATGGCGAACTTCTTAGCCGTCCATATGGTACGAGGAGTGGCCTCTGCCAGGAAGGACTTCCAATGTTGGGCCTTTGCAGCTTTGCTTGATTTGAAGTAGCCCTGCTTAGAGAGTCTGGTGATTGCCCTGTCCTGTGGGTCGTTTGAGGCCCGCGCCTTGCGGGTAGATGTGTGGAACTCTTTCCGTAATGTTGTCAGTAACGGTGACCACCATGGTTTGGCCCTGATTGAGGGGCGTTGGAGGGGCGTGTGGGCTTTGAGGAGCGTGACTAAGGAGTTGAGGTGTGCGTCAAACCAGGCTTCCAGTGAGTGCCTGGTACGCAGGTTCGGGGGGGGCGGGACAATAGTTTCCTTAAGCAGCGGTTCAAGGGTGGGCCAGTGAGTTCTGACCCAGTTTGGATTCGGTGAGGGCGGCGCAGTGATCGGGTGGACTATCGTAATGGTGATGGGGACGTGATCAGAGCCAGTGGACGGGAGGTCGGTAGTCCATTCTTGGAAGAAGAGCATTAGGGAGGAAGATGCAAAGACGAGGTCTAGCACAGAGGGTCTGGATGATCCTTAGAGAGGGAAGCGGGTGTAAACCCCCGAGGTGTTTAGAAGTGTATATCCTTGCTCAGCGGCCCTTGAGAAGTACGGGAAGGAAGCCTTAAGTTCGGAGGAATTATGTTTTCTAATTGGATCTGCCGAGGGGTGGTGGATGTTAAAGTCTCCTACTACCAGAGTGGGGAACACAGTGGTTGGGAGGGTAAGCAGGGGCGAAATTGTCCTTTCTGTGGCTGTCGAGCCCCAGACACTATAACAGTTGACTACATGAAATCTTTAGGCCTTCATGCCAAATAAAGACTGGGCGGATATCTCAAGGGTAGCGTAATCAGACCTGCCCGTAAAGATTGGAGTGATAGTGGCCATGTCAATGAGTAACCTAAACACGTAAAAAGCTACCCGTGGGCGGCGGTTGGTGACCAAAGGGGCGAACGAAATAAAGCCCGCATAGCACGGCAATCAATTTCTCCAGACCGGAGGGTCTTGAAGACAAACAATCAAAGGAGGGTGTTTTGCCGAAGCAAAAAAATTAAATAAGGAAAGAAACACATCCCAGCTCCCGAGGCAGTTGTGTTGAACAATGGAAAGAACGTGTCCAGCGCCCAGTCCTGGGGGCGAGAAGTCATTGTTGTGCGACATCTTACCAGGCTGAGCCTGTCGGGGGGCGAGCGGCAGGTGAGGGGCTGGCCGCCCCCTCGGGGGGGGGAGGACCGCCCTTGGAGGCTGATCTTGTCATTGCAGGTGGGCCTGCTAGGGAGGTACGGGTGGCTCTCGGGGTATCTTCCTGAAACGGGGGGAGAAGGCCATGCGGCGGGGTGTTAAAGCCGCGTGTGAGTTGGGACGGTGGGTCCCTGCGTGGCGCGTCGGGTTGAACGTCCGTCTGGTCAGGGTCTGTCTCAACTGGGGTCTCTTGGGGAGGGGGAGCGAGGCGTGTGCTAGTTGGGGGGGGGCGTTCGGGGCAGTCTCTGCTTCGGGCGGAAAGTGCTTCTCCACAGTTGGAGCACCTTGCCGGGGAGGCCAGGCAGCAGTTGAGGATGGCTTTGAGGTTTCCCCCGCTGGGGCACGAAGGATTGGGGCAGCGGTGTTCCGCTTTCGTGTACTGGAGGGAGCACAGAGGACATGTTGGGGTCTCGGCCTTGCAGAGTGGTTTGACGTGGCCGTATTTCCAGCACTTCTGGCACTGGGTAATGGGGGAGGACGAGTAGGCTTTTTCGACGGTCCTTGTGTTGCCGTACAGGTAGATGGATGGGACCATAGCCTGGACGGAATCAGGTTCGACGTTGACAACCACCGAATAGGCACGTTTTTCCAAACGGGATTGACGGTTCGGGTTGAGGAAGCGGGCCGCGGAGATTGCAACGTCCTTGGAGTTGAGGATAGAGTCTGAGAGGTAGTTGAACAGGTCCTCATCTTGATGAGGCATGTAGTTGACTGGGAGTGAGTGGATTGCTAGTTGGACTGAGGTAGGAGCGAGCCTGAAGGGGAGCCAGGGGTTTTCCCCTACCGGGAAAGACTGGTTAAGTTTGGTGGTAAGGGCCTCAAAGTACGGGGCGTAGCAGGCAGCTGGGACCGAGGTATCTACCACGATAAGGGTTTCTGAGCCTCTATCGTTGACGATGGCCTTAAGGGAGCGGGGAAGGGAACAAGTGGCTTCTCGGAGCACAGAGGCGGCCAAGTCAGGTAGGTGGGCTTTTATGTCAGCAGCATCAGGGTGAGGTCCAGGGGACGAGCCGGGTGCAAAAAATCTTCTTGCGGCACTGGCAATGGGGGCTGGGGCTCTCGGGGAGGAGGCCTTCTTGCTGACTTCCGCAACTTTCGTTGCCGAGGTGTTGGGAGTCAGATTTTTCTTTCCCCAATTCTTCTTGGCGACCCTGTTCTCGCGGGCCGCTTTGTCGAGTTTGCTGGTACCACCCACGATTGCTGCAAACGATGGTGTGGGACCCTTGGGCGGTTGGGGAGGAGCACCCCTGGTAGGGGGGGCCTGAGGGGGAGGGGCAACCGAGGTGCGTGGCCGGGATGATTGGGCTTGGGGTGGTGCGTTTATTTGAGCAGGGGGGAGGTGTGCCACCCTATGTGATAGGTCACATAGGCTTGACTGGATTTGGTTGAGTTGGGTTGAGTGATCTGTCACATCGGGTAGGGAATTTGCGACACGGGCCTCGAGGTTGCCTGTTTGGAGGCGGAGCTCCTCCACCGCCTTGAGCGTGGCAGCCATGGCGTGGGGAATAGAGCAGAGGAGGGGCAGGATGGTGCTTTCGGCCAAGGTGAAATCCCCCATCTCTCCAAAGGAGGGAACGGGGAATTGGTTTGGGGAGAGACCTGTCAGCTCACGAGTCTTGAGGAGGAAGTGCCTGAGGTGAGGATGTTCAGGGTCGAAGGCGGCGACAGACGATCTGGCAGAAGGGAGTTCCTCCATCTGAGTAAATGAATGGCACGAACCAGGCTGTGCCATGGTGGGGGAGCTCAGGGACGCGAAGCCTACGCGAGGTGCGAGAATGAGGGGACGGACAGGATCGTGTACTATACGACAAGGCGTTGTAAAATGTAGGGGCAGGAAAATAGGGGGCGCGGAGCGTGCCTGTCTCTTGGCCGATTTTTTCTGTTTTGTTTTTTTTTTTTAACTCCCTTTTCTTATTTGTTTTAAGGTACAACGGTCACGTCAGCGCTAGCTATGTAGACAAAAAACCTCCAACTACAGTCTATCCCGCTTCTCCTGGCTAAAACCCTCTGACCCTGCCCAACCCGTTAACCACTTTGAGTACAGGTGGAAACAACGCTCGGTACTATGGGTAGAAACTACAAGGAAACCACAGGCCTGAATCCCACGAACCAAATAACCTCCACAGACGTGCAACCCAAAGAAAGAAACCCCTGACAGTGAACTACCCAAACTCGCAAGACAAGGAAAACCTGAAACCCATCTAGAAAGGAAATACACATAAACCCAAACCTGTAGTCAACCCACCCTTGGCCCAACGACGGACAGCATTCCTACGAAAGGGGGAGGAATCCAGGAGCCAGCAGGACAAAGACATAGGATGGCACTATGCACGAGAGGTAGATGTACCTGGGTCGTATACGACCGGGAAGCCGAGGCAAGCCCAATCCCTAGAGGGAAATCAGTAACCGAGCCAGCACTTATGAGAGTGTGTGGCTGGACGAGGTCGATCCCTGAGTCCACCGGAAAAACGGCGGAGGAGTGATGCATGTACCCGAAAGTACAGAGGCGGAAGGCATGAAACCCCTACGGACAAGCGAAGACAACCGCGCACGAAGCCACGAACATCATGCCAGGCGATCAGCAGGGCACAGATGCCGGAGGGCGCGCGGCAGGAGGCGTAGCTGCAGTATTGAAGCAGTAGGGTGCTAGCCGACATAACCGAGAAGTGGAAGGGCGGAAGGGACAGTAACGACGAGAAGTGCGGACGCGACCGACCGAGACAGGATCACGACTTTTTCGAATGCCGACCGTACCGAAACGTTTCCCAGGAGGAGGTGCAATACCAGTGAGCAGAGCCACCAGGGCAACTACTTCACCGATAACCCGAAACTAACAGCTACGCGCTGACGAGTTGCGACCGTACTCGACCGTTGCAAATGCTAAGCAAGGGGCCACGAAGCAAGTGCGGGGAAGAGGATGAGAAGAGTAACCGTAACCCCCTAGACAAAGGCTGCCCATAGACAGTGCCATCAGAAGGGGCCAGAGGGGAGATGCGGGAGGGAGGAGCTTTACCCTTCTAGGCAACGAGGCCATCAGAAAAGGGGAGAGGGATACCACCCGACGATGATTCCTCATGGTGTTGAGGTTTCAATCGCCTGAGGTGCAGGAGAGATGGTTCGTGCCTATCTCTTGGCCGTTTTTTTTTTTTTGTTTTTTTTTGTAATCAAATCGTTATTATGTTTAAAGGTACAAAAGACTCATGCAGCGCTAGCTATGGAGATAAAAAACCTATAAGCAAACGTCATCCCGCCCGCTTCACCTCGTCATAGGAAAAATCAAACCCCCCGAGACCATAGAAGAAACTTCCCCCGCCTAGCACCTAAGACTCGCACCTCAGACACGTAGGGAAACAACTCATGGAAACGTACAGGAGAGAGACCCAAACCCTTCAGCAGGCCCCCAGGTAACACAAAGAAAAGAATCAACGAAACGCCTAGGTATAACTACTATTGCCAATATGCCTAACCAAAAGGCCCCGCGGCTAGTCGCCG
>Ga0307509_10011340_pt1 | contig 10806 bp, 8 predicted proteins | sample 10_EM_MG_FD_202245 | JGI IMG/M metagenome (GOLD analysis project Ga0307509, IMG submission 202245) | Populus trichocarpa ectomycorrhiza microbial communities from riparian zone in the Pacific Northwest, United States - 10_EM | ecosystem: Host-associated > Plants > Roots > Unclassified | place... | reverse complement strand
AAGCACTTGTGAAACATGCTCGATGTGTTCTTTGTCGTTTTCTGAGAAAACGATAATATCGTCGACATAAATACGACAAAAGTTTTCAAGACCCATGAAGGTCTCATTCATATGCCTTTGAAAAATGGATGGGGCTTGCTTTAGGCCGAAAGGCATGACTTTCCATTCAAAATGTCCTTGAGGACAAGTGAATGCTGTTAATGATTGTGACGTTTCATCTAACAATACCTGCCAGAATCCACTTTTACAATCAAAGGAGGAAAATATCTTTTTTCCTCTGATCTGATCTAACAGCTCATCTTTTCTAGGTAGAAGATAACCATCTCCTATAGTGTGATCATTCAATTTTTTTATAATTGATGACCATTCGTCTTTTTCCTCTTTTTTGTTCGGAGTGCTTATTGACTAAGAACGCCGGGCTAAAGTGAGGGGACTTGCTAGGTTGGATTAACTTAGCATCTAGAAGTTCTTTTATTTGTTTAGAGAACTCATCTCTATCTTCTTTGGTATATTGCATGGGTGCAACTTTGATTTTTGTACTAGGGTTTGCTAACCTAATACTGGCTCTAAACTGTTGTTTAGATATTCTAAGGTCTAATGGATTGTCACTACAAACTGCATCAAGTTTAGTTTTTATAGTTGACAAATTCATTAAACTGCACATTAAATCATGTGGGACGGAAGTATGGGTATCCTCCCCCAGATTTTTTTGATCAAAATCAAGATTTTGAGCAATAGTTTCGGGTAGTGGGGCTTTGGTTTTGCTCCCATAGGCTTTAGATTCTAAGAATCCAGGTTTACCTTGGTAATAGGCGGTGGTTAGTTTAGGACAAACTACCATCTGACCATCATTATGGAAGGCAATAATTCTACCCCATTGTCCAAATGGTTCATAAAGGCGACAAAAGTTGTTGCCTAGTAAGATATCATACCTACTGGTGGTTTGATATAATGTTGGAATAGTAAACACCTTGTCCTGGATAAGGATGTCTATCTTTTCTGCTACTATGTCAAATTCTTGGACTGTATCGTCCGCTAATTTAGCATAGATAGGGACTTTTGCTTTTACCCAAAAGTTAGGTGGAATTATGTGTTTATTAGCTAAACACATACTAGCGCCAGTGTCAACATAACAGTCAACATTATACTTTCGATATCCACTAAAGGACAATGTTCCGCGTATATAAATTGAATTTACATGAGTGCGGCTAACTTTATTGAGATCTGAGATCTCTTTTTCATGGAGTGATAAATCAATCCATTCTAGGTGAGATATCTCATCATCTAATCTTTCAACTTTACATAAAGTCGAGTTTGGTGTGATGTCTTGTTCTTCTAACAAGTCATCAAAATCGGCTGCACTGATTGCGTCGATTTGTTCTTTCTCTAAATGACAAGTGTCATTATTATCTATTGGTAGGAGGGAGTCCCACCATTCTATATCGTCCCATCCTGGGTCGATAGTGTCAAGATTACTCTTGATCCTCTGAATCAGAAGTTGTTGAGTAGTCACTATCTGACAGCTCATAATCTCCTTCTGTGTCTGATTCTAATAAATAGAGGCTTTCGTCATCACTTAGGTCACTAAGTGTGTCTTCTATTGGAGCTAGATGTTCTAAGCTCATAATTTGTTCTAAGACTCGGGCTTGGGCCTTATTTTGTTTTGTGTTTGGGCATTCATTACTGTAATGTCCAACTTCTTGGCAAATCCAACATTTGCAATCTTTTTTCTTTTGAGGGCAATACTTTGCCTTATCCTTGGGCTGAACTGCTTGTGGTTCATAGTTTAAGGCTCTAGTATTCCTAGGTTTGTGTTTCTTGAAGAAACGTTTCCTATATTTTGGTTTATTATAGTACTTCCTAAACTTCTTAGAAGTCTTATAATAATGTTTTCTCTTAGGCTTAGAAAACCTATATTTTTTCTTAAGCTTCTTCTTCCATTTTCGAAGCTTGGGTATAGTTTCACAACCATACATAGTTTCTGGTCCTAAAAATTCTGAACAACAAAGGTTCACCTTCTTAGTTTTCTTAGCTAGCATCCTATCGGTGCATATTTTCTCTAACTTAGCTTTGACTAGGTTTTTAGCTACTGCTAAACTTAATTTGTTTATCGGGGGTAACTCCTGATATTCTTTGATAACCAAGGGTCCTATATGAGGGATTTTCCTAATATAGTCCTCAATATACTTGATCCATTCCTGGTTAGGAAGGTTGAATAAATGCTCTTCATAATCACATGTGAAAGCATCTAATTCACATAAATCACAAATCTGTAATCGTGATAATCTTAATCTAGAGTTTTCTTGCTCTATCCTGATCTGGTTTGCACTATCTGTGAGATAGTTAATTCCTATGAATACTGAGTATAACAGATTCACAACATTTTGCAAGAAATCTTCACAAGTTCCTATCATGAACTCATCTTTGTTCAAGCCTTCTATGAGTTTATGGGCTAGGCCTACACTCTTCTTAAGCATAAGGATGTGGGCTAAGCTAAAATCATCTCTGACATGATCATCTGTTTGGATTATTAAAACCATATTATTATGCCATCCTTCTATACGAAGTTTTCTTTCTTCGTTAGACATACAGTTGACATTTAAAACTTCAAAGAAGTCAAAAGACTTATCAGGTCTATATTCTTCAGGCACTCTGAACTTTTTATATCCAGAAGTTTTTCCGGATTGATATGAACCTCCAACTGGTCCACTTTGATATGTGGTATTGCTATACCTTGGGGCTCTAGACTGTCTAGGTCTATCATAGGTTGTTCCACTTGGTGGGTTCCTAGTGGCTCCTTGGGCTGATGACTCAGCTTCCATTTCTTCAGAGATATCTACTCTGAGATTTTCTTCTCTTGGTATTGCTACCACAATGTTAATGTCTTCATACTCCTTTTCTAAAGGGGTAGATTCTATTTCAGGGTCGGTAAGACTTAAAACTCTTATGACCGTATCTGTATAAGGTGTATGGTCTTGAGCCATATAATATTCTAGAAGCTGATCCTTGACGGACTTGTAAGGCTTCATTTGGGTATATATGTAAAACTACTAATGGTAGTTGGTACATATCCTGTAGGGGCACGAGTGTCCCTAGCTGTTCCTGTTGGTTCTAAAGCAGGAATAGTTTTTGGGGCTCCTGGGGAAACAGGAAGTCCTTCAGGTAGTTTACCTAAATGTTTTTCGAATAAAGAAAGAATTTCTTTATTACAATCACATGCTCTAATGGCATCTGCTATTACTAAAAGGGATTTTTCTATCTCTTCTAGTTGTTTTCTGAGGGCTGCTATTATAGTAGCCGCTGATGTTTCTATATGATTTCTAATCATATCCTGTTGTCTGTCTTCTATAGACTTAAAGTTGTCGGCTAGATCTAGGATAACCTTCTCTAGGCGATCTATTTTACCTTGATTAGAGGTCATGCTTAGACTTTCTGGTCTATACTTTTGACAGTTTTTAAGATAAGGTTTATCTTAGTAGGATCTAGATGTAAAAGGCTATTTACAATCTTATCTAAGTTCTGTAAGGATATGGACTTATGGGCTATTTCCAATATTCCTTTCCAAGAGGTTCCACCTCTTCAGTCCATATGGGCTATGGACTTAACTCCTAAACAATTTCTAGGAGCCCAACCAACTCTTCGTATTGAGCCAAGCTCATCACGAATACCCCTTGTTGTTGAACAACAAGAAGAAGAAGATGAGGCTTTACCTCAAATTACCAGTTGGACCTACAATCCAAACTTTTCGAGAGATCGTAGAGCCCAATTAGTGGCCCAAAACCGTTTACACGGAAGACCTCAATATGACCCTGAAAGTGTCAATAGTGTTAGCCGAAGAATTACCAGGCTAAGTAATGACATTGCATAATGTCTTATACTGCTAGACCTCATGTCTATTACAGTAAGAAATATGTTGGCCTTAAAAACCAACAAGTCACCACCAATCCGCCTACATGTATGTATAGTGGAGGACAGGGAATACAAGGATGTATATCCCATCTTAATAATCTTAATACCGTGTCCGGTATTACTATGCTTATGGTTAATTCCATATGTTCTATGTTTGGAATTCCTTCCAAACAATTTTTCAGTGGGGAGGGAGAGGACTTCGATTCTTTCACCCTTACACCAAAACCTGTGAAATTTTCCCAGTTCACAGACCAAGGTCTCAATAGTCTTGTCAAGACTGTTGAAAATCATACGATAGATCTCAAGCTTAGATTAGCGGATCTTACAACTAAGGTTGATAACCTTGAAAAACAGTTAAGTTCCTTACAGAACTTAGATAAGATTGTAAATAGCCTTTTACATCTAGATCCCACTAAGATAAGTCTTATCTTAGAAACTGTCAAAAATATAGACCAAAAAGTCTAAACGATGTCCAATCAAGGAAAAATAGATCGACTAGAGAAGGTCATCCTAGACCTAGCCGATAGCTTTAAGTCTATAGAAGATAGACAGCAAGATGTGATTAAAAGTCACATAGAAACATCAGCAGCTACTACTATAGCCGCTCTTAGAAAACATTTAGAAGAAATAGAAAAATCTCTTTTAGTAATAGCAGATGCCATTAGAGCATGTGACTGTAATAAGGAAATTATTTCCTTATTTAAAGAATATTTAGGTAAATTACCTGAAGGACTTCCTGTTTCCCCAGGAGCTCCAAAACCTATTCCTGCTTTAGAACCAACAGGAACAGCCAGAGACACTCGTGCCCCTACAGGATATGTACCAACTACTATTAGTAGTTTTACATATATACCCAAATGAAGCCCTACAAGTCCGTCAAGGATCAGCTTCTAGAATATTATATGGCTCAAGACCATACACCATATACCGATACGGTTATAAAAGTTCTCAGTCTTACAGACCCCGAGATAGAATCTACCCCTTTAGAAAAGGAGTACGAAGACATAAATATTGTGGTAGCAATACCAAGAGAAGAAAATCTCAGAGTTGACATCTCTGAAACAATGGATGAAGCTGAGTCTTCAGCCCAAGGAGCCACTAGAAACCCACCTAGCGGAACTACATATGATAGACCTAGACAATCTAGAATGCCAAGATATAGCAATACCACATATCAAAGTGGACCAGTTGGAGGTTCATATCAATCTGGAAAAACTTCTGGATATAAGAAATTCAGAGTACCTGAAGAATATAGACCTGATAAGTCATTCGACTTCTTTGAAGTCTTAAATGTCAATTGCATGTCCAACGAAGAAAGGAAGCTTCGTATAGAAGGATGGCATAATAATATGGTTTTGATTATTCAAACTGATGATCATGTCAGAGATGACTTTAGCTTAGCCCACATATTAATGCTTAAGAAAAGTGTAGGCTTAGCCCATAAACTTATTGAAGGACTCAATAAGGATGAATTTATGATAGGAACTTGTGAGGATTTCCTACAAAATGTTGTGAATTTATTATACTCTGTGTTTATTGGAGTTAATTATCTCACAGACAGTGCTAATCAAATTAAACTAGAACAAGAGAATTCTAGGTTAAGATTATCTCGTCTACAGATATGTGATTTATGTGAATTAGATGCATTCACTTGTGATTATGAAGAACATCTCTTCAACCTTCCTAATCAGGAATGGATAAAATATATTGAGGATTACATTAGAAAGATCCCTCATATAGGACCCTTAGTCATTAAGGAATATCAGGAGTTACCTCCTATAAACAAATTAAGTTTAGCAGTAGCTAAAAACTTAGTCAAAACTAAGTTAGAAAAAATATGCACTGATAGGATGCTTGCTAAGAAAACTAAGAAAGTGAACCTTTGTTGTTCTGAGTTCTTAGGACCTGAAACTATGTATGGTTGTGAGACTATACCCAAGCTTCGAAAATGGAAGAAGAAGCTTAAGAAAAAGTATAGGTTTTCCAAACCTAGAAGAAAACAGTATTATAGAGATTCTAAAAAATTTAGAAAATACTATAATAAATCCAAATACAGAAAACGTTTCTTTAAGAAACCTAAACATAAGTCTAGAAATACTAGAGCCTTAAATGATGAACCTGAAACAGTTCAGCCCAAAGATAAGGCAAAATATTGCCCTCAAAAGAAAAAGGATTGCAAATGTTGGATTTGCCAAGAAGTTGGACATTACAGTTATGAATGCCCAAACACAAAACAAAATAAGGCCCAAGCCCGAGTCTTAGAACAGATTATGAGTCTAGAACATCTAGCCCCAATAGAAGACACCCTTAGTGATCTAAGTGATGACGAAAGCCTCTATTTATTAGAGTCAGACACAGAAGGCGATTATGAGTTGTCAGATAGCGACTCCTCAACAACTTCTGGTTCAGAGGATCAAGAGTAATCTTGACACTATCGACCCAGGATGGGACGATATAGAATGGTGGGACTCACTCCTACCAAATGATAATAATGACTCTTGTCTTCTAGAAAAAGACGAAATCGATGCAATTAGTGCAGCCGATTTTGATGACTTGTTAAAAGAAGAACAAGACATCACACCAAACTCTACTTTATGTAAAGTAGAAACAACTACTGACTATCTAGATGAGACATCTCACCTAGAATGGATCGACTTAGATCTCAATAAAGTAAGCCGCACTCATGTAAATTCAATTTACATACGAGGAACGTTGTCTTTTAGCGGATACCGAAAGTACAATGTTGACTGTTATGTTGACACTGGAGCCAGTATGTGTTTAGCTAATAAACACATTATTCCACCCAACTTTTGGGTAAAAGCAAAAATCCCTATCTATGCGAAATTAGCGGACGATACGGTCCAAGAATTCGACATAGTAGCGGAAAAGATAGACATTCTTATCCAAGATAAGGTGTTTACTATTCCCTCATTATATCAAACCACCAGTAGATATGATATCTTGTTAGGCAACAACTTTTGTCGCCTTTATGAACCATTTGGACAATGGGGAAGAATTATTGCTTTGCATAATGATGGTCAGATAGTAGTTTGTCCTAAACTAACTACTGCTTATTATCAAGGTAAACCAGGATTTTTAGAATCCAAAGCATATGGGAGTAAAACCAAAGCTCCGCCACCCGAAACTATTGCTCAAAATTTAGATTTTGATCAAAACATTATGGGGGAGGATACTCATCAATCCCTTTTAGCACATGAATTAATGTGTAGTTTAATGAATTTGTCTACTATAGAAACTAAACTTGATGCTGTTTGTAGTGACAATCCATTAGACCTTAGAATATCTAAACAAACGTTTAAAGCCAGTATAAGGTTAAGTGACCCTAGTACTAAAATTAAAGTTGCACCTATGCAATATACCAAAGAAGATAGAGAGGAATTCTCTAAACAAATAAAAGAACTTCTAGATGCTAAGTTAATCCAACCTAGCAAGTCTCCTCACTTTAGCCCAGCGTTTTTAGTCAACAAACACTCTGAGCAAAAAAGAGGAAAAAGACGGATGGTCATCAATTACAAGAAATTGAATGATCACACTATAGGAGATGGATACCTCCTACCAAGAAAAGATGAGCTGTTAGACCAGGTCAGAGGAAAAAAGGTGTTTTCCTCCTTTGATTGTAAAAGTGGATTCTGGCAAGTATTGTTAGATGAAACATCACAATCATTAACAGCATTCACATGTCCTCAAGGCCATTTTGAATGGAAAGTCATGCCTTTCGGCTTAAAGCAAGCCCCCTCTATTTTTCAAAGGCATATGAATGAGACCTTTGAAGGTTTCGAAAACTTTTGTCGAGTTTATGTCGACGATATTATTGTTTTCTCAGAAAACGACAAAGAACATATCGAGCATGTTTCCCAAGTGCTTGACAGATGTAAAGAGGTAGGTGTCATCCTATCTAAACCAAAGGCCCAGCTTTTTAGGGAAAAGATAGAATTCCTAGGTCTAATTATTGACAAAGGAAAGCTTCAATTACAGAAGCATATAGGAGAAAATATTACTGCTTTCAACAGTAAAATAACTGATCGTAAACAGTTACAAAGATTTTTAGGTATATTAAATTATATCTCACAATTTTGTCCTAAAGTTGCACAGATACGACAACCCTTGCAGGCAAAATTAAAGAAAGATGCTTTCTGGCAATGGTCAGATAGTGATACAGCCTATGTTGATAAAATCAAAAAGGCTATAAAAAATCTTCCACCGGTTCATCATCCCGGTCCAGAAGAACCTCTAATAATTGAAACTGACGCTTCAGATAATTATTGGGGAGGAATCTTAAAAGCTAAGCAATCAGATGGCTTAGAATTAATATGTGGTTATGCCAGTGGTACATTCAAACCAGCTGAAAAGAATTACCACAGTAATGAAAAGGAGATCTTGGCCCTTATAAATACCATTAAAAGGTTCCAAGTATTTCTCATCCCAGTTCGGTTCATTGCAAGAACTGATAATAAAAATGTGTTCTATTTCTTACACACAAACATACATGGTTCCTATAAACAAGGACGATTGGTAAGATGGCAACTTTGGTTGTCTTATTTTGATATTACTTTTGAACATGTTGCAGGAACTAACAACGTGTTTGCAGATTTCTTGAGTCGAGAATTTTCAGAATGACTCAACACATTCTCGATGATATCAAGGTCATCGATCAAAAGATTCAAAGAGCTGAAAAGCTTATTGAAGAAAAACAAATGAAGATAGAACGTCTTCAAAGGAAAAGAGGTAAGCTTTCTGAACAGCTTAAGTCCAAAACACTTGGACCAGAGGGTCTCTTAGAGAGATTCACCAAAAATATGGCAGACGCCAAGGAAAAGAGTCTCACTCCTTCACAGGAACCTGAGACCACCACTGAGGATCATAAGGATACCTCATATAATATAGGTTCTACCTCTGGTAGCCTGAAAGAGGAGCCATTTCAGGGCACTTCTAAACATTATACCATTTTTAATGGTCCCAACGCAGGTTGTTACAAAGATTGGGCAACTGTCCAAAAATTGGTTTCTGGAAAACCAGTAGCCTTTAAAGGCTTTCCAAATTATGGTCTTGCAAGACAGGCCTTTATAGATTATTGTATGAAACATAATATCACCCTTCATACAACTCCATCTTTGATAACTCCGACTGATTTACTTCAGCCAAATAAACTTGTCAGCTATGCTGATAAAGCCAAACTTCCAGCAAATCCAGTACAGGAAAGAACCTTTGCAAGGTTTAACAAAATATCTGTCAAAAACCCAGATGTACATGATTTCATTCCTCTTGAAACCTTTACACATTATTATAGATTGGCAGAGGTCTGTAACATAACAGAAGGCTGTTTTATAAGCCAGATAAATAATTCCAGGTATTTCAATGCTGGAGAAGGAGCAGATCCTAACTTAGTTTCCACTTTGTTCCATTGTGGATTATTACAAAGTATTTGTCCCAGTGCAAATTTACAGGAAATCAGCAAGCTTCCCCAGGGAATATACACTGCTGTTAAACAATATAGAACGAAGGTTCTAAAAGAACAGAACAGGAGAGTTCTCCTCAATATCAGAAGTTCGTACCTCGACTGGCACGAAACAGAAGACGAGACTGACTGTCTCAAAAATTATAGTTCATACCACTTCATAAAAATCGGTATGTTAAAACATCTTGATGTCACCCCTTGTACATCTATCAAAGAAGAAATAACCAGCAACCTTGGCCTGGTTCTCCCAAAACTCCGAGCACAAAGCCTTGGCAGGATTATTTCCAAAATCAGGAAATATTACAAAGATTCACTTATCCGAGTGAATTATCAAAGTGCTCACACCATCATAATATCTGACAGCCTGTCAGTAATCAGTGATCAGGACTGCAAGAAGCTCCAAAACTTCGAGTCTCAGTTCTATGGCAACGATTTGGAGGTATCATACACCACCAAGAAAGCCTACTGTGAGTATGGCACTCGTGATCATCGATGCACCCTATGCATTGACAAAGAAGGTCCATCTGACCCAATGGAAGAAGACGACAACTCAACAACCGACAAGGAAATGTGAGCTGTCATCACAACGTGGACCTACCACGATAAAAAGGAACTATCTTTGTATAGTAGAATAGTACTCTAAATAGTGTGCCACCCTAGTTATAAAGATGTATCACTTGAGCATTAGTTCTCAAGACTTATCGAAACCCCCCTGAACCCTTTGAATCTTGAATCTTGTAATTCACCTTCCAGAAAATAAAGAAAAACTTTGGTTTTTCATCTTTTAGTAATAGTCTTCAAATTTTGCCACTAGTTTACCTAGTGAACGTTAAAAAGGACATACATATCGGCTGTAAGTAGCCTAGTAGCCGTAAGTTGCCTGAATAGCACCTGAATAGCGACTAAGTCCCGATGATGAGAGAAATGAAGGGCATCGTTGGTGTTGGCACAGGGGAAGCCTGCGAAAGAACAAAGGTATGTGTCCTAACTATATAGATAAAATGGAAAACATTTTACAAGAGTTTATTCAGATTATAGATCATATTAATTGGTCTTGTTTAACTGCGTTAAGAAGATGTTCTGAGTTACTCAGACTTAAAATAGATCTGTTAGAACATAGTATACCTGATGAGGTAGATGAAGAATGGTGGAATGAACCCCAACATATAAACCTTAGCTTTAAGCTTAGGATGTTATCTAGTATCCGTAAAAAGGTACTAAAATGTATAGAAGATGTTGAAACTGATAATCTTCAACATGCACAAGATCCTGATGAGGATCAACTTACAGATTATGTCTCAGACACAGATAGTTCGTAAAATATTCCGCTTGTTGTATATCGGCTGGAAACCAATAACATACTCCATTAAGAGTAAACTTTTGGTATAACAACGCCACGTACAACGTGTTGTCTTAAAATG
>Ga0307509_10011339_pt1 | contig 10806 bp, 9 predicted proteins | sample 10_EM_MG_FD_202245 | JGI IMG/M metagenome (GOLD analysis project Ga0307509, IMG submission 202245) | Populus trichocarpa ectomycorrhiza microbial communities from riparian zone in the Pacific Northwest, United States - 10_EM | ecosystem: Host-associated > Plants > Roots > Unclassified | place... | reverse complement strand
CTACTCTCCCATTTCCTCCATCATTTCCTTCCATATACCTAGAAAATTATATAATAGATCTTGCAGTAACCCTTCAGGGAGCAGAATCTAAGGGGGAGGTTGCGATGTCGCGCGATCGATGGTTGCCGCGCGAAATATTCGGTTACTTTTGCTAAGGTGCAATATAATCACTTCTCTCTCTATATATAGTTATACCTTCCTGGTTTTCCTTTTGTTTTTCATACCCATTTGGTTAAGTTATCCCATGTTTGTACATGATCGACTCCGTATTTACTTGTTATATTGCGCCGTTCCAATGGCAGCTATGTTGTATTATAACTTATGAGAGGGGTGGATGGAAGCTTGATAGATACAGACATAAATTACCTTAAACCTAGATACATACACACGAGAGCAGGCGCACTCCAGGCACCACCCAAGAAAGGTTTATAGCGATTGATTGGGTTCGGTTTATTTTTTCTCCCATCTCCCGCTTTTTTACATTTTTCCTTTCAGACCTCATCCACGGCCATTTACTCGTTTACCGGGTCGTGGGGCAAGGCCCTCACCTCGCTTATACTAAAGGCATCGCACCCTTCTTCTCGGGGGTTTCTTAAGTTTCACTGCTACGAAAGCGGTGCGCAAGATTTTCTCTTTGTTTTGATAGCACAACTGAAGGCTGCCCTTAATGGTGGGAAACCATGGGCACTAAGGCTCCCTCTAAAACTTAGCTTACTGTCACACCCATGATACCCGCTCGCACTGTAGGGAAATAGTACAAGTACTCACACACTACTCGTAAAATAAGCGAACTGCGACCAATCCAATCTGCCGTAGCGTAAAAAGTCAGTAGATCCACTATCGTCCATCTGCCTTGGATCATAACAACTAGGGAGAAAACACCCTGAGAAGGAATAGTATTTTCTAAAATGGCTTAGGTTCGGGAGCCTGAGCTTTCTGGACCTCATTAATCTATTCGCGATTTGCTAGCCTACTCTGCTTGTGGTTGAGATAGAGACTCATGTTAAAATCCCAGATAGTGGATCTACTGAGTTTTCGCTGTACTCGAGTACTGTGGAATCTGTTGAAGGCAGGAATGGATTTTCTTGAACCTGCTTAATTGTCGTTCTTTGTCGGCTCAGTCAGTTTGGGAGCTGGGGTTGCTGGATCTCATCAAATCGCACGGTATTCGCCATTTGTCCAGCCTACCGGTGCTGGTCTTCCTCTCAAACTGGTTTAGTACTTGAGCATACTAATTCCTTCGACATCTCAGGTGAGGGATTTAAATGAAATTTTACGGTAGGACGAAGGATCTTCCAAACCTATGCCGATGCAAGACAACTTAGTGCAGCATGTAATGAGCTGGTTATGAAAAGGTAAGTTAACAAAAAGGGTTTTTTGGTCTGCTCTAACCTTGACCTTCTGTCCATCAATGGGCTTATTCTAGGATGATGTGGGGATCTGATTGGAGTGTCTGGCATCTAGCGAGGAATCTCACACACCCCCCAGCAGCAATTCTTAGCGATTTTGGTGTACAAGTACCATGTGATCAAGGTCTCCAGGCACTTGTGATATGGTACGGTAGCCTATCTACTCGAGTACTGAACCACAGAGACATTCAGGCCTATTTAAAATATGCAATGCCAACCAGTCCATCAGAGGAGTACTCGTAGAGATTTAAAAAAAAAATCGTGCTAAGGGAGAGGTATGGTCTCTGAATAGGGTAAAATTAGTACTCCAGTACCGTACTGTACTGGCATTCCCCAGCCTACCGTAGTCAGGGTGTGAATGAGATCATCTGCCGATGTTTACTCTCGATTTCTCAGATTGGCTGGTGTTCAACATTTTCGCCTTGGTTGTGTGTCTGCGCAGCTTGGGGGTTCGCTCACCCCCCCCTCTTTCCTTAGACCCTCGAGATCCGCTCGACTTCTTAGTGAATCCAGATTCCCCTTCCACATGGTTCCTCTCTACTCGAGTATCTCTCACTAAAAAGGATTCTGATAACCGTCTATTGCTAAGATGTCGTGGGGGAGCCAACAAGTCATGAGTAATATCAACTCGCTCAACAATAATAGCCCCTTCAACAATAATAGCTCCTTTAACAGTAATAACTCCTTCAATAATAATAACTCCTTCAACAATAGTAACTCTTTCAACAATATCGTCAACTTCATCGCGGACATAGACGCCGAAGGGCAACAAATTTTGCATTGGTTATCTCCACTTGAACCACAGCACCGCCACCAATCTGTGCGAATCGATCGGCTCAACGGCGTGGGAAACTGGGTGATCGAAACGAGCGAGTTCAGCAGGTGGCGCGATGCCGACGATAGTTGCGTTGAACAAGTGCTGTTCTGTTACGGGAATCCCGGGGTAGGGAAAACTTATGTCAGGTAAGAAATGCTCGGTGGAGAAACGCAATGCAGAGCTGCTAACGTCTAACAAATAACAGTTCCCTGGTTATTGATAGTCTGTGCGATGGGGCCGAAGGAAAAGACTTTGCCGTTGTCGGACTTTACTGCGATTTCCATGCCAAAGAGGAACAGTCCACGACAAATATATTAGGCGCCATGCTTAAGCAACTTGCTGGTAGAGGGGGGGTTACTGAGCATATGCGGAAGGCTTTTCGGAAGGCCAAGAGAGAGTTTGGCGGCCGAGGTCTCCTACTTCCCGATATGGTTGATATTCTGAAGAAGGCTATTACATCGCTACCGCGTGTATTTATATGTGTCGACGCTCTGGATGAGTCCACCCCGAAGCACCGGCGGGAGCTGCTTGAATCAATGCGAGAAATCCTTCGAGTGTCACCAAACACGCGGGTATTCCTTACCGGGAGGCCCCATATTGACCACGAGATCTTGAAATGTTTTGTCAAGCTCGTTAGGATACTAATAAGTCCTGCTGATGCGGATATTAAGAGTTATCTGGAGATGAGGCTGGACCGAGACACTGATTCTAATGCAATGGACTCCGAACTGCGGGGGGATATTGTTAACATCGTTCGGGAGAAGATCTCGGAAAGGTAAGCAAGAAGTGCATTGCCAATACCGGCCTCGGGTGTGATTCTCTAACAAGGGTGACTAGTTTTCTTCTCGTTTCTCTAAATATGGATGCAATTCTGAGCGGGATTACTCTCACTCAGAGAAGGAGGAAGCTTGACGACATTACCAATGGGGAGGTTGTGGAAGACGTCTACGCGGCAACCCTATCACGGATCGGTGCTCTGCAAAGAAATAGATCAAAACTGGGCATGGCAGTTCTAATGTGGGTATCGCATGCAGAGCGGCCATTATATGTTGACGAGCTATGCCACGCCCTGGGGGTAGAAGGGTGTATAGACTTGGATATCCGGAACATCCCTGCGATAGAAACACTCCTAGAATGCTCACTGGGGCTTGTTACGGTCGAGAAGTCCTCGTCAATGGTCCGGTTGGTCCACCACACTCTGCAAGAGTACCTCTCCCATAACCCCGACTTGTTCCTCAAGCCACACTCGATGATTGCTGAAGTGTGCTTGACCTACCTCAATTTTCCGCATGTCAGAGGCTTTTCACCTACCCTCCGTTCCGCCCCACCGACCGCCCCTTTTGTCGAATATGCTTCTTGTCACTGGGGTACACATGCTAGACGGGGGAACAACGAAAATGTGAAAACTCTTGCATTGAAACTACTTGATGAATACGATAAGCACATATCTTCGAAGATACTGCTATTGCGTGGGCTGCCCTCTTGGGACCGGCCTTTTGACTGTGGAGGTACCCCAAAAGGATTTACGGGGCTTCACGGCGCCGCATACTTCGGATGCGTGGAGATAATAATTGCTTTATTAGAGACCGGGAAATGGAATGTGAGGGCAACTGATTTCCGTGGTAACACGGTAATCGGTTGGGCTGCTAGGAGAGGGCATGAGAGGGTCGTCAAGACACTGATCGAGCGTAGTGATGGCAATCCTGCTGAAGCGGATAAGTGGGGCCGAACACCGCTCTCGTTGGCTGCCAAGTATGGGCATGAGGGGGTGGTGAAAACACTGCTTGAGTGGAACGACGCCAATCCCAATACAGCGGACACCCAATACTACCAAACACCGCTTTCCTGTGCTGCTGAGAATGGGCATGAGGGGGTGGTGAGGATGATGCTCGAGCGAGACGGAGTCAATCCCGACGCACCTGACACCCTGAATGGCCGAACACCGCTCTGGCTTGCTGCCCTGATGGGGCATGAGGGGGTGATGAGGGTGCTGCTCAAGCGGAACGACGTCAATGCCGACCACGCAGACAGATGGGGTCAAACGCCACTCTTGTTGGCTGCCAAGATTGGGCGAGAGGGCGTGGTGAGGATGCTGCTCAAGCGGAACGACATCAATGCTGAGAAAACGGACAGGTGGGGCCAAACACCGCTCTCGCTAGCTGCCCAGAATGGGCATGAGGGAGTGATGAGGGTGCTGCTCGAGCGGAAAGACATCAATCCCGACATAGCTCACACCGAATCTGGCCGAACACCGCTCTCGCTGGCTGCTGAGAACGGGCATGAGGGGATCGTGAGGATGATGCTCGAGCGGAGCGACGTCACTCCCGACAAAGCGGATAAGTGGGACCAAACACCCCTCAGGTGGGCTGCTGGGAAGGGGCATGTGGGGGTAGTGAGGATGCTGCTTGAGCAGTGTGACGTTGATCCCGACACCGCCGACACCAAATATGGCCGAACGCCCCTCTGGTGGGCTGCGAGCAATCGGAATGAGGAGGTCATAAGGATTCTGCTCGAGCGGAACAATGTCAATCCCAACAAAGCGGATTCGTGCGGTCTGACACCGCTCTCATTGGCTGCCCAGAATGGGCATGAGGGCATTGTGAGGATGCTGCTCGAGCAAAAAGAGACAATTGCCGCCTTTACCAACACCTCTGATGGGTTCGTGAGGCGGCCCAGGCGCCGCAGCGATGCCGGCTTAGCCGACACCTCTGATGGGTTCGTGAGAGGGCGCAGGTGGAACCGCGTCGATACCGACTTAGCCGACACCTCTGATGGGTTCGTGAGAGGGCGTAGGTGGAACCGCGTTAATACCGACTTAGCCGACATAGCCGACACCCTTGAGGGGTCCTCGACACGGCTCGAGCGGAACCGCGTCAATCCCAATCAAGCTGATTCGTGCGGTCGGACACCACTCTCGTTCGCCGCCCTTAATGGGCATGTGGGCATTGTGAGGATACTGCTCGAGCGGAACGACGTCTGTCGCGACGAAGCGGATTTGTGCGGTCGGTCACCGCTCTCGTTGGCTGCCCTGAATGGGCATGAGGGCATTGTGAGGATGCTGCTCGAGCAAAACCAGACGATTGCCGGCTTAGCCGACACCCCTGGTGGGTTCGTGAGACCATGCAGGTGGAACCGCATCGATGCCAACAGAACTGACACCAAATATGGCCGAACACCGCTCTCGCTAGCTGCCGAGAATGGGCATCAGGAGGTCGTGAGGATACTGCTCGAGCGGAACGACGTCAATGCCGACAAACAGGACAGGTGGGGCCAAACACCACTCTCGTTGGCTGCCCGGAATGGGCGTGAGGGGGTGGTCAGGATGCTGCTCAAGCGGAACGACGTTGATCCTGCCAAAGCGGATGACTTGGGCCGAACCCCACGCTGGTGGGCTGCCTCACAATGGCATGACCGAATTGCAAAGCTGCTGCAATCTGCTGAGCTCCCTTTCCCCCTGCCGTCCGAAGAACTATCGGAACTTTCCTCTAAATTTGGTCATTATAGATTTTGATACTCATGCTTCCGCGCCAAGAGTTGGCACCCTCTTAGGTATAGTCACTCTGGGGCCATACGGGGTGTCGTCTGGCTGGCAATTTGGGTATAGGGGGATCGACTGTTTTCTGGTGTACTCGAGTACTTGTAGGGTTCACTGCTAAAGAAAGGAGAATACATGAATTATCAACCATTAAATCTATCATCTCCACCACAGGCTTGTGCTCGAAGTAAGTTTACATGAAAGTTCATACTATAGGCTCTTAAGGCCTCCAGTTCCACTCCTGCTCCAATGCCTCAATAACCCCCTCCTTGGTTTCCTCACTACTTCCAACCCCTCTCACACATGATACTTGAGATACATCATCGTTCGCAAATCTTTAACCTGTCTTCCCAGCTCTGCCGGATGCCGGAGGACCTTGGCACTATACTTAATCCGACTCTGTGGTGACTATTCCTGGGGGGTGCCGGTTCTTGGTGCTGAGGCACGAGAATCCAAAATCAAGCCCGACATGTCCCTCTCTGTCTGCCGATGGCTTTCCAACAGAGGAACAAACCCAGCGAGGCACAATAATCCTACCCCAGCCAGACAATTCTTTACCCCTTGGTTGGCAAGTTACTGCAGATGTCAAATCTTTTGATCATTTACCTAGAATACCCCATCACCCCTTAGTTTAGAGTCGTTACGGGGCCTCCGGGGCCCCGAAAACGCCGGGCCCCCTGCCCAATTCCCCGCCCCGCCGCCCCCCCACCTCACCCATGCCCCTGACAGACCCGTGTCCAAAGTGAGTGGCAAGAAGAGGGGGCCTGTCCAGGGAGTGACCGGGGTTGGACTCCGGACACGAGCTGGGCGGGGATAACAGAAGAAATATTGTCCCCGGCCCGGTGTAAGGGCGGGGCCTGGCGAGTGAAAACCCGCCCTGCCCCGTCCCGTAACGAACACTATTAATGCATGCCTGAAATATAAATTTAAGCTATAGGCCATACTAACGGTATTATTTCTGAACCGCAAGACTATTATTGACACTATATATTTCACTACAATTTTTTTCGGGTGGGATACAGGGTGGGAAGGTGGGGGCAGTTGGGGGGCGAGCCAGATGCCGAAGAAACCAAAAGAGAAACCTGCTTAAGCTTGGTTGGATGTATCAGAGCAAAAAAAGCTTTTTATCGATGGTCCGCTGTATCCTCCACTCGAGCATCCTATGCTGTGCATTACTTTTAGTGACCTCGAGCGGACCTCTCGATCATTAGCCTTATGAGGCATAAAAAAAAAGACCCGGTTTAGAGAAAGATCTCTCAGCTAGACTATGTTCACACCTGGTCAATATCTCCTACAGCCCTGGTAGATTCCTCTTGTCCTTTTCTTTTTCTTTCAAAGCTGAATTTGAAGAATACGCTAAGCTATAAGGGAGTTTTCATATCCGTTGGCCCTCAGGTTGGCTGTGGTTTTACAGAATTAATTCCCCTAAGGTATCCATTAGATCTTCAGATATTTGATAGTTGGAAAAATTTTCACTCCGAGGTCCAAGGCTGATCTACAAGCAAAATCCACTGACGAGCTAGAATTGGTTAGAAACATTCTTTGAACTCTCAGACTAATGATAGAGGGATCCTGGAGCTATATGTTAGCTTAATTCTGACATTCTGATGCAGCAAGAGGGCAGTCAAAAGTCAAGGGTTGGGATGCGAGCTCTGCGAAGGGTTATCGGACACACTGTTCTATCCAAGCTAAGAGTAAGGGATCCCAAATTTGTCAATGCCCCACTGAAACTAATATGTAACCTATCCGTAGGTCATCTCCTCAAACCACTCTTTCAGCGTGGACGTCGGCTAGGCTGCCTCAGGATATTATATTGAATCAACTTTTATTGACCCGATTTCAGGGCAAAAAAAAGGGCCCATTTTTCCTGCCCATTCTTTTTTGGCCCTTTCAGTCAAAAAGAAACCAAAAAACGCCCAAGGAGGGGTTTAGGGTGATGTGTGGTGAATCATGGCTTTGTCATTTAAGGTCCTTATTTTTCTCATATCGTACGCTGGTAGTAATGTTACTTACCAATGGGTTGTTTGGCACAGGGACAGTTGAGTGGTATGTTTTGCCAAACACCACGGATAAGTTGTGAAAGTTTAGGGAAAATTGATAATCACAAAGTGAACTTAATATGATGTTAGTGAGCACATCTTGTATCAAAATGTAATATATTATTAACTCAATATTAATCAAACAAAACATTTTTCCCAAACTGCAGTTACTACAATAGACATCTCAAACCATTGCTTGGAAACAGACTGCAGCCAAACACATTAACTCCTTCAACTGTCGCTGTGCCAAACACCCCCTAAGCCACTTTACAAGCCAGTGGCTCCTTCCTCTTTGCGTTTCTGGCACTTGAACTCGAGTAAGGGCTATGACAATAGACACCGTTGCCACTTGGTTAAATCTAGGCTTGCTTTCTCCGAAATCTCTCTCCGAACCGGTATTACCTGGACTCTCGATTAAGCTGATGATCGATTTGGACCTGTGGGATAGAAAAGACAAACACTTATTTGGGCCAGTATGATACTTCGCAAGCTTTATAAAAGGGATCAGGACCCTAATTTGATTAACATGTTCATGTATTCCCAGTTGTGTTTGGGGAATGCGCTGCCTATGTTACCTGACAGTACAGTGCATGGTTGTAAATAGAGGCCTCACCCTACTCGCGCCGAGAACAAGTCACCGGACAACTGACACCACAATTCCCCCGATTCAACGATCACTATCACTACCGATAGGACGGCAATAACAACCACAACTATAACCACAATCGTTTAAATATCATACTGAAAATACAGGTTACCCATGGTTGTCACAGTTGTCGTTGTCGTAGGGCTGAATTTTGCGGGGTATTGCGGTTGCGACCGTTGTCCGGGGACTTATTCTCGGCGCCGGTATACACTGGAAATTTGCGAGCGCTGGGTGTGATACAGGTAAATGCTCAAACCTTAGGTTGCAGTTGAGAACGTTTTTCACACTGAGACCTAAGGCTGGCCAGGAGGCAAAATTAGATGGCGGAGTCACAGCTATCAAGAAACTTATGAGCACAGCCGATAATGAATGGGTCAGCTCATACTTGTGTAACACCAAAAGTTTATAAAATATGAGCCCTGCTTTCCTCAGGTCGGAGTGATCTCCTCGAGTTCCGGGAAAAGTCAGACTCTCAGCACACACGATCCCTCTCTAACTGTGACGAAGAAGGGAAATTTAGGAAATAAGATTTAGCGAACATTTCGTTCTGGCAACAGCAGAACACCGGTAATTTCAACTCGTTCAACAATAATTCGTTCAACAATATTTTCAACTTCGCTACCGAAATAGGCGTCGAGGGGAATCAAATCCTGCAGTGGTTATCACCACTTGAACCACAGCAACGGCACCAAGGCGTGAGGGCCGACCGACTAGATGGCGTAGGAAACTGGGTGCTAGAAACCAGTGAGTTTAGGAAATGGCGTGAGGCGGAAGGTGGCTGTGTTAGGCCAGTGCTGTTCTGCTCCGGGAATCCCGGGGTGGGGAAGACTTATGTCAGGTAGGAAGCGCCCTGGCCTTGGGGAAGACAAGGTGGATATCGCTGATGATTAGCAAATCATACCGGTAGTTCCCTAGTCATTGATAGTCTATGCGACGAGGTTGGAGAGAAAGATATTGCCGTGGTGGGATTATATTGTGATTTCCTTGCCTAGTAGGAACAATCCACGACCAATATTTTGGGTTCTATGGCCAAGCAACTAGCTCGCAGAAGCGGAATCCCGGAGCACATACGGGAGGCTTTTCAGAAGGCTAAAAAGGAGTTTGGCGGCCGAAGTCTCCTTCTTCCCGGTATGGTGGACATTCTGAAGAAGACTATTGAATCGCTCCCGCGGCTATATATATGCATTGACGCATTGGACGAGTGCATTCCCAAGCACAGGCGGGACCTCCTGGAGTCACTACGAGAAATTGTTTTAGTGTCCCCGAACATACGAGTATTCCTTACAGGGAGGTCTCATGTCGAGAAAGAAATCATGAAATATTTTCGCCAAGTGGTCCCAATACCTCTCAGTCCTAGGGCTGGGGATATTAAGAGTTATCTCGAGATGAGGCTAGACCGTGACACTGATCCTGCCGCAATGGATGATGAATTGCGGGCCGATATTATGCGAATTATTCCGGAGAAGGTCTCTGAAATGTAAGCAATAATATCAAATGCTTTCCCAGTGCAGAGCCGAAGGGTGATTCGCTAAGCATGGTGTCTAGTTTCCTTCTCGTTTCTCTAAATATGGATGCAATCTTGGGCGGGATTACCCTGCATAAGAGAAGAAGGAAGCTTGATGAAATGATTAAAGGGAATGGTCTGGGAGAGGCTTATGCGGCGACCTTATCACGAAGGAAGGAGCAACCCGGAGGCAGATCGAAACTCGGCATGAAAGTTTTAATGTGGGTCTCGCATGTGGAGCGGCCATTACGTGTCGACGAGTTATGCCACGCCATTGGGGTAGAAAAAGGATCTACCGATTTGAATATTCAGAATATTCCTACGATAGAAACGCTACTAGCATACTCGCTGGGGCTGGTGATAGTCGAGAAGTCCTCGTCTACCGTTCGGCTTGTTCACTATACACTTCAAGAATATCTATCCCATAACCCCAACTTGCTCCCTAAGCCCCATTCTGTGCTCGCCGAGGGTTGTTTAACTTACCTTAATTTCGGGCACGTGTGCTGTCTTTCACCTGTTCTGCGTTCAGTCCCACCAACTGCCCCATTTGTTGAATACGCTGCTTGTTACTGGGGCATACATGCTAGGCGGGGGACCACTGAAAATGTGAAAACTCTTGCATTGAAACTGCTCGACAGATATGATGAGCACATATCTTCGAAGTTACTATTACTGCAAGGGGCAGGGTTATGGGGGTGGCATTTTTATCCGAAGGACACCAATAGAGGATTTGATGGAGGTAGTTGCACGATTCGTTAGGAATGTGTTGAACGGAGGAGATGTTGGAGTTGTATTGAGTTGCGTTGTCTATGGAGGTTGCTAGCTACGGTTCCCTCTAGTAGGGAAAACTCTGCTC
>Ga0307509_10011338_pt1 | contig 10808 bp, 5 predicted proteins | sample 10_EM_MG_FD_202245 | JGI IMG/M metagenome (GOLD analysis project Ga0307509, IMG submission 202245) | Populus trichocarpa ectomycorrhiza microbial communities from riparian zone in the Pacific Northwest, United States - 10_EM | ecosystem: Host-associated > Plants > Roots > Unclassified | place... | reverse complement strand
CTTCTTCGCTCATCAGGTATTCCACCGCCGGGATCGCCTGCTGGTTCGGCGCTGCGCCGGTGTAGAACACGTTCGGCGACATCTCTTCGCCTTCGTATTGCACCGGGTAGAACAGCAGGCCGTTGAGTTCTTCAAACACCGGCAATACGGATTTGCGCGACACCGAGGTCCAGCAGCCGAACACCACGGCGACCTTGTCCTGGGTCAGCAACTGCCGGCCTTTTTCAGCGAACAGCGGCCAGTTGGAGGCGGGGTCCACGACGACGGGTTCGAGCATCTTGCCGTTCACGCCGCCCTTGGCGTTGATCTCGTCGATCGTCATCAGCGCCATGTCTTTAAGCGACGTTTCGGAGATGGCCATGGTGCCGGACAACGAGTGCAGGATGCCGACCTTGATGGTCTCGGCGGCCTGGAGGGTCCAGGTCATGCCCATGGCGGCGATGGATGCCGAAAGAGTGAAAGCCTTGATCAAGCTGCGACGCTTCATGGTGCGATCTCCGAGAACCCAAGTGTTGTTGTTGGACAGATACAGGGGCGATTGCAAAGGCTGTGCCTGCTTTCGAAAAGGGCGTGGCTGGGGCCTGCGGGCAGATGGCGGTACGTGGCTCGCGCACTGAATAGGCGCCGGACGGCGGCGTTGGTGCGCGATGGGCACCGTCATGGTGCGTGCACGATTTAACTATGTAGCGCCAGCGTCGCAGGCATGGGATCAGGATGGTGGGCACCTTTCATTTTCAGGTTTCAGGTGCATTCATGGACGAAAAAAACCTCCCCAAGCCGGGCCGACTGAGCCCCGCGTTTCTCAGCAGCGATGATGCTGCGCGCTGGGCCCACCAGCGCATTGGCGCGCGGCGTAGCGTTGAATACGCGAGCGTCATCATGCAGCGCCTGTCGGATCGATGGTTTGTCGCCAGCGAGCCGGTGATGGGCAAGGCGACGTCTTTCGACTGGAACCGGCTGCTGGACCGCGACCGTGCGTCCGGGGAGTTCATCCACCCGGTCGGCTATCGCATTGTCGCCAGCCTGCACTCCCATCCCGATACGTTGGTGACGACCCAGCACCAGAACCCGCGTTGGACGCAGCAACAGGCCAGGGCGTTCATGAGCTTCTATTCGGTCCCGGACATCAGCTTCAACTATCAGGACCGTGCACGCTTTACCGCGGCGTACCTGTCCGGGCCGGATGGCGCGTTGCTCAAGTACCAGCCCAGCGGCTCGGTGGCCGAGGCCGGGTTTGTGCATTGGCTCGACACCAATGGCCCGTGGGAGTCGGTGCACGCTCACGATGGAACATTGGAGGGGGTCTACAAAAAGCTCGCGTCGGTGGGGCAACTGACCTTTGTGCTCTCCAGCGCTGCCTGGGGTGGTTCGGTCGGTGCGGTGCCGGCCGACTGGCAGCCTTACCGGGCGTTCAGTGCGGCCGCGCTGCCAGTCGCCTGCGGCCCGGTGTTCAACGACAAGCTAGAGGTGTTCTCCTACGCCTGGTCGCTGATCCAGCGCACACCTGCGGCGCGACAACAGGTGTTGATCCTGCAACAGACGGCGGGCGAAGGTTATGTGGCCAGCGAACCGCAGACGCCCGATGCACTGCCATTGCTGCCGGCGGGCTGGCACCTGCACGGCATCTACGTCCATTCCCGGCCTTTGCCCGGGCACTACCCGGCACTGGAGGGCTGGCTCTACAAGAACTTTGTCAGCCCGCCCGAGTTGGCCGGCCACATCGCACGATTTCGCCAGTACAGCCTGAGCGGGCAGCCCACGTTGGGCGCCTCGCTGTACCTGCGCATGCGCGATGAGGCCGTATTGCGCTACCGTTTTTCAGGCTCGGCGGCTGAATCCGAGTTATTCACCCGGGATGAGCACGGTGAGGTCATCGACCACGGCATTCAGACGGCCTTGTCGAGTGGGCAACGGCTGACCCGTGACTATGTGCGGCAAGTCGCTGCAGCGGGTGAGCTGAGTGTGGAAAAAACCAGTGCCCTGTGGGACCGCCCCGGAGTGGTCGACCCGCAGTGGCAACCCTATGCGGATTTTTCGTTGCCGGCCCTCAGTGGTGCGTTCCTGACGGCCGACGATGCCGCACGCCATGCCCACGAACGCATCGACGCACTGCGTGGGCACGCGTATGGCGGCTTGGTGCTCAAGCGGCAGGACGGCCGTTTCGTGATCACCGCGCCAGTGTCCGTCGGTACGCACCCGTTTACCGAGGGCGGGCCCTATCCCAAGGACCGCCAAGGCCAACCGATCGTGTTGCACGCCGGCTACCAATTGCACGCCGTGTATGGCTCGCGTCCGGCGCTTTCGGTCTCTGAGCCCAGCGCTTCGGCGCAGTCCGCCTGGCGGCGCGAGGATATGCAGTTGGATGCGCAGATGTTCCAGGACCGCGACATCGAAGCGTTGTTGCAGCATCGCCTGATGGCGTATCTGTCATGCGCCCAGGACGGGCTGCTGGCCTATCAACTGGGTGAGTCCACGGCGCAGTGGCGGGCGCAATGGATAAGCGACTCCAAGACCGGTGACAGCCTGATCGCCCGCAACCTTGCCCTCGGCGCGCTCAAACCTGTGGATGTGGTGCGCAAGCTGACCGAAGGCGGCACGCTGCGGGTACTGCAGGGCAACGCGCTGTGGGGCCCCGCCGGCACGCTTGATGCGGATTGGGCACCCTTCACCCGGCTGCTCGCCTATCAACGACCGCAGCCAGTGAGCCACGGCGCGCTGTTCGCGAGTGCCGACGCCGCCGCCCTCGACCTGCAAGAGCGCGACTTGCAGGACTTTGGTGAACAGCACGTCAGCCGTTATTTCGCCTTTATTCTCAAGGCCGATCTCAAGGACGAGTATCTGGCCAGCGAGCCGATCCCCGTTACCCGCGCGTCACCGCTGTTGTCACTGTCGAGCCTGTACGGCGACACCCTGCCGGCGGGGTTCAACTGCCATGCTTTGTTCTATGCCCAGCCGTGGGCAAGCAATGCGTCGACTGCGTGGCTGGAGCGTTTTTTCATCGGCATGCAAGACTTGGACACGGCCATCACCCAGGCCCGGCTCAATGCACCGCTGCCGCCCCATGGCGCGTTGGTGTACATCGCCACGCCGGAAGGCGCCTTGCTGCGCTACCAGTCGCCGTCTACCCGTGGCCTGTTCGAGGCGCAAAGCGAGGGGGATTCGGCCGAGGTGATGCAGGCCAAGCTGAATGCCGGGACCTTGCTGCCGGTGCAGGTGGTGCGGCGTTTCGCGATGTCCGGGGCGTTGCGGGTGATCCGCACGAGCCCGTGCTGGGATCGCGAGGGGCCGGTCTCCGGGTTGTGGAGCCCCTACCACTTTCTTGAGCGGCGTCGCCTGAGCCCGGCCTTTGTGTCGATGGACGACGCGGCTCGGTATGTGCGGCAACGGGTACCCACCGACTTGGCGCTGCACTACGGTGGCGTGATCCTACGCCGCGACGATGGCTGGTTTGTCGCCACCGAACCGCTGCAGGTGCGGGACGAAGTGTTCGACATCGCGTGGGTGTTTCCCGATGAACTGGTGACTCGCGGACTGTACCCGGTACGTACCTCGGTGGTGGCGCGCTACGTATCACGGCCTGCCAGGGGGGGGCCGCTGTTTCTGTCGCCGGTCCAGGCCAAGGTATACGGCACGATGTTTTCCACTCGGCAGCTGGCCCAGGCGATGGAAGATGCGTCCGCCAGGCAATATCACTATTTGCTGGCCAGTGATGGAGCACTCTTGCGTCTGTTCGGCGCGCCCCGGGTCGACAACCCGGTGATCAGCGCGGCGCAGCTCAAGCTCAAGCCACGCCACCGTCATGATTGGCTGGACAGCCCGCTGGAGCGCCAACTGCGCAACGCCGAACTGATGCCGATTGATTACGTCAACCGCGTGGCCGACAGCTTTGATTTACAGGTGGTGATCGGCAGCCCGTTATGGGGCCCGCAGGGCGTGGTGGCGGGGTGGCACCCGCTGGTGTCGGAGGTGGCGACGGCGCGTGGTTACCCCATGGCGCGCCATGATCCGGCGTGCACCCCGCTGTTCAGCCAGGCCGACGACGCTGCGCGGTACGTGCATGGCCTGCCGATGGCGCGCACCGAATTACGCTTTGGCTACGTGCTCAAGGCCCGACACAACGGCCAATACACCGCGACCCTGCCGGTCAGCGATGCGGGGTCCAGGCTGGCGCGCCGCCGTGTATTCAGCGATGCCGGCTATCCCTATGGCTACCAGTTGGCGGGCCTGTATCTGCGCGTTTCGCAGCCGGCGGGGTTTTATCCCGAGGGCCGTGAGCAAAGCGGCGACGGGGTTTATCAGGGGTTGTTTTCACCCTCCGACCTGATCGAGGCGATGTTTCAAGTGCATGCCACGAGTACACGCCAGAGCCTGCCGCTGTACCTGTCCTGCGCAGACGGCGCACTGCTGCGGTTTGTGGTGCGTGACCCCCGGTTTGTCGGGTACGGCGATGAGTTGAAACTGCGTTTGCGGTTGCTCCGTCCGGCCGACTTTATCCAGCGCATGCGGGCGGCCGGCGTGTTGACGGTGTTGGTGTCCAGCGTGAACTGGCCCCAGGGTGGGGCGACGCAAGGGGGGGTGGGGCCGATCCATGCGCATGCGGATGACGCGGTGGGCTACGTGCATGGGCGCATCGGACGCTTCAGCGGTACGCAATACCTGGGAGCGCTGCTGGAAAATCCTGCGGCGAGCAGTTGGGTTGCGGTGATGCCGGTGGCGGATACGGGCTTTCCTTGCGCGATGGCACCACGGCTGTTTACCGGGTCGCAATGGCCCGAGGGCTATCGGCTATGTGCGGCGCACCTGGTGTTTCATGCCGGCCTCGACCAGCCACATTCCGTGGCTGAGGACCCGTACCGCGAGTACTTCGTGTCATGGCGCGAACTGGCGTACTACATCCATCAATTGACTCGCGATGGCCTGTCCATCGACGCGTTCTACCTGAGTGCCCGCGATGGCGCACTGCTGCGCTACACCCCGCGTTTCAGCGACGCGGAATACAACCTGCTGGCCAGTACCGGCAAATGGTCCGAAGGGAGTGGGTACACAGATTTTGCGCCTGAACCGTCATGGGTGATCGCTGAATTGGCCCGCATCGGCGAGTTGCGGGTTGCGCACGCCGGCCGCTTCTGGACAAGGCGCGGAGTACTGGGGCAGGGGGGGCAACCTCAGAACGGCGCGCCGCCGGGCACGCCCGAAAAAGACGAACTTTGAACTGAGTCGCCGGGTGTACAGATGACCACTGGACACGCAAAGGTGGGGTGAAGGTGAACGGGAGGCTCAAACACCCAGGGTTCAGCGTTTGCGCATCAAGCCAATAAAAAACACCCCGCCAATCGCCGCCGTGGCTACGCCGATGGGCAGGTCTTCGGGGGCGATCAGGGTGCGTGCCGCCACATCGACCCACACCAGGAACAGGCTGCCAAGCAGGGCGCAGGCTGGCAATAAACGACGATGCTCGGCACCCACCAGGCGCCTTGCGATATGCGGCACCATCAGCCCGACAAAGCCGATGGAGCCGCTGATGGACACCAGTACACCGGTCATCAGCGAGGCTACCAGGAACACCTTCAAGCGCACCGTGCGGGCGTTCAGGCCCAGGGTCACGGCGGTCTGTTCGCCGGCCATCAATGCGTTCAGCGGGCGGGCCATGCCCAGCAATACCAGCAGACCCAGTAGCACCGTGGCGCACGGGATCGCCAACAGCTCCCAGCGCGCCAGGCCGAGGCCGCCGAGCATCCAGAACATCACCGCCGAGGCCGCGCGGTGGTCGCCCATGAACAGCAGCAGGTTGGCCGCCGCCATCATCACGAACGACACCGCCACCCCGCACAGCAGCAGGCGATCACTCTCCAGCCGCCCATTGCGGCTGGCCACCGCCAGCACCACCAGCATGCTCAGCATGGCGCCGATAAACGCGGCAATGGGCAGGGTCAGCAGGCCGATGATTTCGCCCACGTGCAGCACCACAATCACCGCGCCCAACGTCGCGCCGGAGGTCACACCGAGCAAGTGCGGGTCGGCCAGCGGGTTGCGTGTGACCGCCTGCAACACCGCGCCGATCAACGCCAGACCGGCGCCGACCAACGCACCCAGGAGCATGCGCGGTACGCGGATCAGCCAGACGATATGTTCCTGCCCCGCCGGCCAATTCACCTCGCCGATGCCCAAAGCCTTGTAGAGCATGATCCGCCACACCACGTCCACCGGCACCCGCGCCGGACCAAAGCCCAGGGAGATCACGCACGAGACCAGCAACAGCGCCGCGAGGGCGACCAGCAGCCAGGCGTAGCGACAGGAGATCATTCGCCGTGGAACCCCTTGGCCAGGGTTTCTACCGCCAGCACGTTGTCGATACCCGGCGTGGCCTGCACGTACGGGATCACGATAAAGCGCTGGTTCTTGATCGCGTCCACCGCTTGCAGCGCCGGGTTGTCCAGCAGGAACTGCTGCTTCTGCGCGGCGGTGGTTTCGCTGTAGTCGACGATCACGATCACCTGCGGGTTGCGTTCCACCACGGTCTCCCAGTTGACGCGGGTCCAGCTGGCGTCGACGTCATCGAGGATGTTGCGCCCGCCGGCCGCGTCGATCAGCGCCTGGGGCATGCCCAGGCGCCCGGAGGTCATGGCGCGGTCTTCGCCGCTGTCGTAGAGGAACACCCGCGGCTTGTCTTCGGGCAGGTCTTGTTGCACCTCATCGACCTGGGCCTGCATCTGCGCGATCAGGGTGTTGGCGCGGTCCTGCACGTCGAAGATCCGGCCCAGGTTGCGCAGGTCGTTATAGGTGTCGTCGAGGGTCGCGGCCGGGCGCTTCATCACGAAGGCGCAGGATTCGGTCAGTTCGTAGACGTTGATGCCCAGGGGTTGCAGGCTGCTCGGCGTGAGGTCGCCGCCCACGCGCATGCCGTAGTCCCAGCCGGCAAAGAAGAAGTCCACGTTGGCGTTGAGCAGGGTTTCTACCGACGGGTATTTGCTCGCCAGCTCTGGCAGGCCGTCGAGGAGCGAGGCCATTTCGGGGGTGACCGACTTCCAGCCGGTCACGCCGCTGTAGCCGGCCATGCGCGGCTTGAGGCCGAGGGCGAGCATCATCTGGGTCATGTTGATGTCGTGGCTGACCGCGTGTTGCGGGGCTTGCTGGAAGGTCACGTCGCGGTTGCAGCTTTTCACGGTGACCGGGTAGTGGGTGGCGTCGGCGAACGCGGGGGCTGCCGCGAGAGACAAGGCGAAGGCTAGGAGCGCGCGCAGGATCATGGTTGGGTTATCCAGGTGATTCGGGGGTAGCCGGACAGGGGGTGGGTGTCAATCAGTGCTTCGACGCCGAACACTTCGCGCAGCAATTGGACGCTCAGTACTTGGTGAGGTGTGCCGCTGGCGACGATACGTCCGTGGTGGATCACGTACAGGCGATCACAGAACGCGGCGGCCAGGTTCAGGTCGTGGATGCTCGCCAGGGTGCCGATGTTCAAGCGCTTGACCCGACGCAGCAACTCCAGCTGATAGCGTGGGTCGAGGTGATTGGTGGGCTCGTCGAGGATCAGCAGTTGCGGCTGCTGAGCCAGGGCGCGGGCCAGGATCACACGTTGTTTTTCGCCGCCGGAGAGGGTGGCGAACCCGTGGTCTTCGAAGCCGAGCATGCCCACCGACTCCAGCGCGCTGCGAACAAGTTGCCGGTCGCGTAACGTGTCGCCATCGAACAGGCCTTTGTGGGGCGTGCGGCCCATGGCGACCACTTCATCCACGCGCAAGCCGAAGGCGTCGGGGAACTCCTGCAGCACCACGGCGATGCGCTGGGCGCACCATTTGGCGCTTTGCTTCCACACGTTCTGGTGGTCGAGCAGCACATCGCCGCGTGCGGGCCTGGTGAAACGATAGGCGCAGCGCAACAGGCTGGTCTTGCCGCTGCCGTTGGGGCCGATCAGGCCGACAAATTCCCCTGCACCGACCTGCAGGCTGACGTCACGCAGGTGGAACTGGTGATGGCAGTGGCCTGCGGGGGACCAGGTAAGGTCGGTGACGGTAAGTGAAGTCATCAATACTCTCAGGTCAAACCAGGTCCAAATGTGGGAGCGGGCTTGCCCGCGAAAGCGGTGTGTCAGTCGCTATATTCTTTACTGATCCACCGCATTCGCGGGCAAGCCCGCTCCCACATTTTTGACCTGTGTTGTGTCAGTTAAAAGGTGTAGTCCGCCGTGACGAAGAACGAGCGCGGCTCACCGAGGATCCACTGTTGCCCGTCATTGTATTGGCTGACCGCATAGGTGCGATCAAACAGGTTATTCAACTGCAGCCCCAACGTGGTATTGCGCATGGCCTTCCACGAAACCGTCGCATCCACCACGGTATAGCTCGGTAGCTCATTTTGGTTGGCCATGTCGGCATACCGCGCATCCACATAACGCACGCCGGCGCCGGCGCGGATGTCGTCGGTCACGGCCTTGCTCAGCCACAGGTTGGCGGTGCGGCGTGGCACGTCTACCGGGCGGTTGCCGTCCCGGGAGACTTGCACACCGTCGACGGCCTGTTTGAAGTCGTCGTACTGCGCGCGGACGATGGCCGCGTTGGCTTGCAGCTGCCAGGCGTCCGGCAGTTGCAGGTCGAGGCTGGCCTCCAGGCCACGGGAGGATTGCTGGCCGACTTGCTGCTTGAGGTCCGGGTTGCCGGGCACGTCGGTGAGCAGTTTCTTTTTGACGATGTGATACGCGGCCAGGGTCCATTCACCGCGCTGGTCCCAGAAGGCTTGCTTGATGCCGATCTCGGTCTGCCGTGCGCTGGACAGGTCGAATTGTTGCTGGCCGGGGCTCAGGGAAATCAGCCCGCCGACGCCGTCGGTGCTGGTGGCTTGCTGGCCGTAGACCGAGGTGTCCGGGGTGATCGCGTAGACCAGGCCGGCCTTCCAGTTGTTGCCGGTGAGGGTTTTGTCGGCCTGGCTGCCATCGCGCAGATCATCGCGGTCGACGTGGGCGTAGTCGCGGCGGATACCGGTGACCAGCGCCAGCTTGTCGGTGAGTTGCAGGCGGTTTTCGGCGAAGCCGGCCACGGTTTTGGTGGTGCTGGCGAACAGCGGCTTGAACGGGTCGTTGCTGGCAAACTGACCGGCTGGCGGGTGGTTCACATCGATGGGCTGGCCATCGGCGAAACTGTCGGTGAACGGCGAATTGCTGGCCAGGCGGAAGCGGATGCGGTTGTATTCGATACCGGTCACGGTCTGGCTGTCGAGGCCGAACAGGGTGTGCTTGAAGGTGAAGGTCTGGCGGTCACCGACCTGTTCCTGGTTGTGCTTGATGCCGTAGTTGCCGCTGCGGGTGAGCTGGCCGTTAGTGAAGTTGTAGTTCTCGGCGTTCTGCCAGCGGCGCTGGTTTTTCAGGTAGAACAATTCGTTGGTGGCGCTGACGCTGTCGTTGATCTGCCACTCGCTGGTCAGGCGCGTCCACTGGTCGTTGTAGTGCCGCTCGTCGTTGCGCACGTTGTAGTTCTTGTCGCGCAGGCCCTTGTGCAACTGGCCGTTGATCAGCGGCGTGCCGAAGTAGTTTTGCGGGCGTTGGTCGCCGTAGTCGCTGGCCAATGTGAAGCTCAGGTTGTCGGCCGCCTGCCAGCGCAGGGCGCCGCTGATGAAGTCGCTTGAGGAATCGCCACGATCGATGAAACCGTTGCTGCGCAGGCGATTGAGGTTGAGGCGATAGCTCAGGGTGTCGCTCAGCGAACCGCCGCTGTCGAGGGCTTGTTGCTGGCGGTCATAGGAACCGTAGCCGAGGCGGATGTGGTTTTCGATCGCGCCTTCAAACGGCTTTTTCGGCACGGTGTTGATCACCGCACCCGTGGCGCCTTCGCCATACAGCACCGAGGCCGGGCCGCGCAGCACGTCGACGCGTTCCACCGCCCAGGTATCCACCGGGAAGGTCGAGGTGCCCATGCCCATGTACATGCGGTTGCCGTCATAGAGCTGCATCACCGACCCCTGGCCGCTGAAGCCTCGGGCCGCCAACGAGGTGCCGCCGTCACCCGGCGTGCCGGTGCGGCTGATGCCGGTGGCGCGGGAAATCGCATCTTGCACGCTGGCGTCGCCGCGCGCGCGGATCTGCGCGCCGGTCTGGCTTTCGACGCTGCCGGGGGTTTGCAGGGCGCTGAGGTTCAGGCGCGAGCCGGCGGTGGTCGGGGTCTTGAGGTCGACATGTTCGTCGTCCACCGCGGGTGCGTTGACAGCGCTGGCGGGCAGGGTCAGGGCCTGGGCATGGGTGTGCAGGGCGAGCAGGCACAGGCCGGACGCTAGGTACTTGTTCATGGGGTGTTCAGTCTTCTTCGAGGGATGCTCGCCGCGTGTGGCGGCGAGCAACGATAACGCAACAAGTGTTATAAGTTAACACTTATTCGCTGCGCGGCAAAAGTCGCGCAAGGCTACAGAAGTGCTCTGCAACGGGCATCTCACCGGGCTCATGACGAACCTGAGACGGGCTCATGTTGGCCAAAAAAGCGTGAGAGGATCAGGCGATCCAGGACCCACACGGCGATCAGCGACGCGCCCACCAGGGGAAAAATGATCGCCAGGCCGAGCATGATCACCATCGCGGTTTTCCACTTTGGCAGGTCGTGACGCAGTGGCGGCACACCGAGCTTGCCCTGGGGTTTGCGCTTCCACCAGATCACCACGCCACTGACGGCGCTGAGCAGGATCATCAGGCAGATCAGCAGCACGATCAGTTGGTTGACCCAGCCGAACATCTTGCCTTCGTGCAGCATCACGCCGGTCTCGGTGGCGCGCGCGACCGTGCTGTAGTGCTCCCAGCGCACATCGGCGAGGACCTTGCCGGTGTACTG
>Ga0307509_10011337_pt1 | contig 10809 bp, 15 predicted proteins | sample 10_EM_MG_FD_202245 | JGI IMG/M metagenome (GOLD analysis project Ga0307509, IMG submission 202245) | Populus trichocarpa ectomycorrhiza microbial communities from riparian zone in the Pacific Northwest, United States - 10_EM | ecosystem: Host-associated > Plants > Roots > Unclassified | place... | reverse complement strand
GGTCTTGGTCCGAGGATGATCATGACCGCTGGGTTAGTATCGTCGCAGTTCTTGATGTATGGTGCAATCAAGGACGCGCTAGGTGCGCCGGCTGGTCTGGAGATACATAAATCATAGATATTGTACACCAAAAGACGTAGTGAATGTATGTTACAACCTGGATGCAACATTGCAATAACTGCGGGAGTAGAAACTCGCCATAAAAGTCAAGATACAAATAAATCAATAAAACATGGTAAGCGTCAAATGTCTTTTCAATAGCAACGCTGAGCATTGGGTTTTTGCTAATTACTAGCTATCGTCCATCTGATCATCATCGATATCTTCTCCAGCTGCCAAGAGCTGTATAAGATGCTCAATCTTTGTCTTATGTATCCGATGATGTTCTTGCCATCCCTTCCATGGATGATGAGGATGCTAAACGAAGAAAAAAAAAACATCAGTTAGTCTAACTGGTACCTCCCAAAACGAAGTAATAGTGGGGACGAAAGAAAAATCCAACGTACCAAACGGCCAAACGCCTGAAATATCTTATCAGACGTCCCTTCCGGTTTATTGAAGAAGTGCTTAGCAAGGAGGATATCGTCTTCTTTGCTATATCTCATTTTCTTGTCTGGTGGGGCAGGAAGGGGTTCGTCGCCTTCTGAGCGAGACAATTCGTGTTTGTGCCGACGCCAGAATTTCATCCAAGATGCGCGGGAATGGTGTGGAGCCTGAGAAATGGGGTTGAGAAAAATGAAGAAATGTTCGAAATGGAGCGACTAACCTTGATAGCGACATCTTTCCAAAAAGCGACCATGTCGAGGGCACCCTGAGATCTAAAAGAGTGACGAGAAAATTAATCAGTACACTGATGCGTACCCACGGTCATCATTGAAGGGACTCACTTCCGATACTCCATAAGTCTGACCAAAAAAGTAACGTCTTCCTGAGTAAATGCCACGCCCTTGCCCGTCGTGCTCCTAAACAGCGCCCTCGGCGGGGTAGGAGACCTATTTCTATGGGGAGCAGCAGCGGCAGCAGCCGTAGCCGCATTCATATCTAGCAGTCTCGGTGCTGGGCCTGCACTCGAGCCTACAGCAGAGCCAGCCTGAACTCGCTGAATCATATCGCCTTCCATGCTCAGGTTCATGTCGTCACCAATGGTGGTGGGCGACTCCGATCGGTCGTGGTTCATTGCGTACCCGCCGAGGCGTATTTGATGTTTGTTGCAATATCGACGCCATGAATAAAATCTGGAAAATAAGCGAAGGGTGAGGACAGAATAGAGATAGACAAGCCCAAATTTAGACAAACGTATGATGGGGGGCCTATCGGTAAGGGGCAAAAAAAATAAATCAATACGGCAGCATCATGACGCATGCGCCGAAAGACGTACCTTAACTGCAATTCTCTCACAGATCTCACGCAGGCTGAGCAGGTAAGGCCCGTCAGTGTTTATTGACAGACACAAAACCAATACCGACCTCAGAACAAGACACTGATCTTGGCAATAATCAATGTATTTTTTGAGGTATAGCACATCCTCCGCAGTGAATAAGTTCCCGCCATACGTGCTTTTAATTATTCTAGTAGGCGGCGTAGGCGAACGCGCTGGGGGGTTGCGGTTGACCACTAGAGATGCTGCGGGAGCGGCAGGTGGAGGCTGAGCATTGTCAGATGCTGAACAAGGAAATCAGGAAAGACAGCTATACCTGAGTTCGCGTCCGCTTACGTCCGCGGGTCCTCTCTGGCGCTTCTGGTTGAGTAGAAGGTCCAGGAACAGGGTTTCCTCCGATATGAGGTGCTTGCTCTGAACTTGAACCAGACGGCTGCTCAGGTTCTTCCATGTAGGGTGGTTGTACATATCCTTGTTCATACTGCATTCGGTATCAGCCACCGAAAAGCACCAGATGGTGAGGTTGACTTACCGTAGGCTCATAGTATGGTGTGGGGCCTGGAACCCATCCACCCTGCTCATCTCGATTGTAACGGTAATCATATGCAGCGGGTTGCTGGGACATTTCATCAGGAGGGTTATATTCATTCCAGGTATGGTCGCGGTACTGTTGAGAATGCGGTTGAGAAGGTCCAGCTTGTGGACGATGAATAATGTGTGAAGGCGGGTGCGGTGGATGGAGATGGGTTTGGGCAGGCGCTATTGTGACCTGCCATGGTCGCGGAGGACCGTTGGCCATAGGATGTGCAGGTACTTGTTGCATTCCAGGAGGAGCATAAACCTGAAATTGGTATGCATGAAGAGCCGCATCAACAGGGGGCATGGGAGCTTGTATTGCATGTGGATGGACGACCTGAGTATGACGACTGGAGGAGGGTGCTTGAACTTCTGTGCGCCTTGGAGTTTCGTTGACACTAAAAAAATCCAATTAATGGCGGAGACGAAATATGACAGGAAGAATATTCACATTTCTTGGCCCGTAACTTTACATCCAGCCCAGTTATTGACAAAAGTTTGAAGCTGGTTGGCTTTGATGCATTCATCTACCCATTTTGCACTGAGAACGATTTTTCCTTTTTTCCCAGCATACTGTCGCCATAGATTTTGGCCAGATGGTTTGTGAGGGTCGACTGACATAAAGGTGACACATGTTGGTATATAATAATAGTATGGTTGATAATGATTCTCACCAAGAATATATGTAACCCCACTGTATCCTGGCGAAACCGAGCCGCCGTTTTTCTAGATGGATGAAAGGGGGGCGTCAGCTTAGTGCTAGAATTTGGGTTATGTGGACCCCGGGCATGCAGGATAACATTTTTCTGGCACTGAGCTATAGCTATGATTCCTTCCCAAAGGTCGACATCCGAAGATAAACATTCAATATGACGTACGATGATGAGCTGAGAGAGATCGTCTTTGTTTTCTACGTCTTTTTCAATGAAGATGGCAAGGGGAGTGCCGAGCATTGGATCCAAGAAAAGCTCCTTGTTGGCAGCTGGGTCGTCATCGTGGAGGTCGCGAGCAGGAGGAGTAGGTGAAACGGGGCTTATGTGCGCACCGCGACGCGTCGAGGATCGAGCAGGTGCCATGGGTCTTGCCCGCTTGCAATTATCGAGGCGCAGTGGTTGGAGTCCTACTCTCTCTATCCATTTTTCAGTCGGAGCTTAAAGCGTTTTGAACTAAGCACTGCCTCCTTGAGTCAGTGACTTGGGCCCCAGATATCCCTCCAGCCTGTCCACTGCACGCATGTCATTTCGTAACTTTTATGTCAGTGGCGTATCTTAATGTTATTTTTCGAATCAACGTTCCTCAGGTCGACGTCATTTTCAGGAGACGACGATCATTTTTGCAACTGCGGCCGGTCTTATCAGTGTACACAAGCACGCTCTAGAATCTCTCACTTATGCGAGAATTCCTGCCCATTTATCCCAACATGAAGGGCAGTTGCATGCAATTTTCATACCCTGGACTCTTCAGGGCGTCTGCTTCCCCCTTTCCGCCTGATCCCTGATGATTGTTATCTGTATTCAGGGCTTGTGGATCTATGCTCTCTGAATTGACTCTCATATCAAGCTGCTCGTCAAATTCTGGTCTCTTATCAAGAATGTTTTCGCTCAGTATCCCTGAGATTCTTCATTATCCTCTTCTGTCAATGATTGGGCACACCCACCTATGCATTGCATATGATTGCCCCATCGTATAACTTCGATGTCAACTAACAAATTCCATGATCTCTGGAGGCATTTGACGACTCCTTTGGCTCTGGCTCTGTGGGCTTTTTTTCCCGATGAAAGCTGTGTTTCGAGATCTGAAGTCCTTGCGCATATGCGTCCTCTTTCTCGAGGACATTCATGCCATTGTGGGCACATGGATCATAGATACAAAACGAAGTATTTAATCCCTTTGACGGATCCTGGCCAGTCTTTTACTTACGCTGGGGACTCCGGGTGCTCCAAGGAATCCCATATCCACCCCAATTGATCATGACCAACGAAAGCGTTATTTGGAATATCCAGAATGTCGGTATTATCGTGCACGCACTGCCTCGAGACATGTGCATAGCCAGAGTCCAGACTTCCTTAAATTGTCTCCACGTCTTGCCTGATGATAAATATGTCCACATATGCTGGTTGCTCAAATCATCATTAATAGGTATCCCTATGCTCAGCAGCCACTTTCCTCGAACTGTGTTTAAATGCACTATCTCGGCGATACCTGATCTAGCTGACACTATGCCATGCCAATAATGGGCCGACCTCGAAGCCTCTCTGAAAGCTGTGAGCCAGGGGTTTTGTAACATTGCCACACCGAATGCCATGCTCTAATAATAAATGCCGCACAACCCATCGATCCGGATGAATACTGTCAATCTCAACTGAGTGACGATGGCGCATCGTCCATCATACATCACGGTGAAACGGATATCCATGCAACAGTCTCCATCACGAAACCACACTGCAGTAGTAAACCCCACTAACCTCAACTTGTGTTAGTCGCCCATGTGGCTATCAGTGAGCAGTCGAGCAAGAAGCGCCTACTTCCTTTTACTTACTTACCCCGGGCAGGCGCAATAGAGATTGATATTACTTAGGTAGGCTTCAACGTCAACTTTTGGATGGCATCGAGATCATGATGCCGCCTCCTACCCCAGAACTACTCATACTTGATAAGATTACGGACCTTATGCCCGTGATACTGTGAATCCACTACAACCGGGTCGGGGTACTTGGAGTAAGTGAACCAATTCATTTCTGACGGTCTAATTTAAGGAATCACATTCTCTCTACCATCTAATCTATAACTGTCCATCTATCAGATATACACATGCTATGTTGATCACCTACCATCCCTTGTAGGCTCATGACCAGCCTGAATATGAGAATCGATATTCAACAGGTTAGTCATCGACACCTTCAAGTTCATACACAGAGGGTTACCAGCTTGTGAAATGATGTTACATTCTGGGTTTTAGCCGCGAAGCACTCCTTAGTAAGTTTCGGTAATGGATGAATAAACCTTAGGCTATGTAGTATATAGCCCACCGATGTTTACACAGAATGAATTACGAGAACGAGCCTCTTCAATAATTAATGATCAAGGTCTGACCCATCTCTCTGCCTTGACAAGCATTGTAAAATGTCATACTCAGTGCTGCCAGGGAGTGACACGTCCGGAATAATCATCTTGACTCCCTCACACGGCACTGAGTGCGGGGAAATGACCCCAGATCGGGATAAGATCCAACCAGAGGATGCAGGATCTCTTCATACATACAGCTAGAAGGCGGCGAGGTTATGCTAGTACGAATAGTTAATTTCGGCTTCACACAGCATGTTCTGGGTCGATTTCTCCAGGGTCAAGGACTTGCGAGTGGGGGCTGAGAAAATGGTGCAATGTTTCTAGGGATGAACTTTCAAGGCTTCACAAATCACAAAAGTAGCCCAGACCGAAGGCCCAAGATTTTGGCATTGTCAATACATTAGAGGTGAAAATGATATCGACGTCGAAGGACGTTGCTTTGCTCGCGCACACATATGCCTACTGCCAAATATACTACCAATATAGCATGGCTTCTGACTGACAGTGACATGAATGAGACCGACAGTGTGCGAGTGCAGTTGGCATTCGCTGAGGCAAGAGGTTGAGACCAAGCTTGAGCTCAATTGAAGGTCCTACGCATGGCAAAGTGTGATTCGAGCCGGCTCGATTCGCCGGGTTCCCTAGTGGCGTTGTTCCCTTTAGCTGTTGCATTGGAGCAGACTTAGTCACCTAGGTATGCAGCGTATAATGACCACGGCTCGGCCAGTGGGCCCTATTACTACAATGTTGGCTGAGCGTGGGTTACTGCGGAACTTTGAGCTCCGAGGTCCGTTCGGAGCGTCCTGTGGTGATCCACTGTTGGCAGTACTAGGTATCTGAGATATCAAAGAGGTTACTCCACCAATCGAATCATCACCCCTGAAAACACGAACTACACCTCCAATGAGATAGAGCGGCTTCAATATTCTTTGGCGAGTGTGCACTGGCATGTGCATTGTGTGTGAAGCGCGAATACGGATATTGCTGTTAGGACCGGGCTGTGATTTGCTCTGCGGTCAGTCATCCCTTTTTTTTGTGTTAATCCCGAAGTTTACTTATTCTCATTCAGGCAGAACTGCCTATTTAGACGAGAGACAAGCCTGGATGCTTTGAAGGGTGGGATAGCACTTATCGTTCTATTTACGGAACACAAGGCACAAGGACAGGCGTAGAAGAGCCGCGCGAGGTCCCGTTGATTATCAGTGCACATATGTACGGAAGCCGCGGCATGGGGCGGTGTGGCACGGAAAGTTGGAATGATGGAAAACAAAACTCAAAACATAACCGGCAGCTGTTATTTCGGCGATTGGTACTTCCGGAGGAGCTGGCGCATTTCGGGGAGAGGGGATGCGGTGAAATGTAAAAGGGCTGGGTTGGATTTGTTCGTGAGCGTCATGCGCCCTGTGAATTCTCCCGCGTGAAGAATAAACCCGAGAATCTGAACCATAATCCGCACCCTGCATCTATTCAATTCCATCTGCGATGACACTTAAAATGCACGAAAGTCAAATAATAACGGAGAAGTATTGACAAGTAAAAATTCTGATTATAAAGACAATGGGGTGGAATGACGCCCAAGCTGGACCCATGTACCGGATGGGCATCGGCCAGTTGATCACACGAAAGCTTGTTGGTTCGCTGAACTCTATAATAGCAAATAGACTCCCGGTCCACCTTAGCTGCTGCGATGCAGACGGAAATTTGAATAAAAGCCTTTGTTCTAGTCGGGAAATGCAATGTGAAAAAGCTCGAAGGCCCGTGAATGGCGGCAAGGCGAACATTTTATACAGAACTACACATACGGTGCGCCTTGACTTAGCAATGGTCGGGGGCTAAAGAAAGCAACGCATTTGCGAACGGGTGCCTGTGGGTGCCAGTTTAATGAAATGGGAACAATAACTGTCAGAGGCACCGAAGACCACACCGTTGAGTTGTCGACTGATGTGCACGGTGAAGAGGACGTTGCTATAGAAGGATTCAAGCAAGGAACAAAGGGTGCCCGGGATGCCGGTGTCAAGCAGCAGCAGAGAGACCCAGGACTGCCCAAGAAGGAGCGTCGTTTGTTGAAGCTGAACTTCGGGGTTGGTGAGTGAATTTTATTTATTTAAACGCCTTTGGATCCGAATCAGGAGGGAAGCCTTCACAAGTGATTGAGGTTGCCAAAATGCGAATTATACATAGATAGGGAGCGGTCCGAAGAATTAGAAACGTGTGGGTGCCGAGAGTTATGAAGGTTCGGAAAGACTAGAAGGCAGTCGGATATCATAGATGAGTCACAACGGGCAGCCTAGAAACAGGATCATAAAGAGAACTGCAAGTTGGGTTACTTGGGTTTGTAAGAAGGTACTTCGGCGGTGTTCTGTGTTTAAAAAAAGCAAATGAGGAAGAGGGACAGCAAATTAGATCGACCAAAATATCAGAAGTCCTGGTGATGGCGGGGTAAAACAGGGCGCATGGGCGGCGCACATGCCAGGGTCCGTGGGTATAAGATACCAAAATGTTTTCTCAGAAATCTGGTTTGGATCTGTACTTTGATGTATCCCCAAGAGGGGTGCATATCCGAAAAGAGAATGAGATGAGTTATGCCGAGAAGGGTTCGAAGAACTCGCGGGTCAAATGAGGTGGGGAGGGGCTCTGAATTGTTGGTATAACGGGGCTTCATGTTTTTAAGAAGGGACGCTGGACATTGTTCAACAGAGAAGTGAACAATAGAAAAAGGAAAGAGTTGATCAGCGTGTTGTTTGGACGGAGTTTGAAATTGAAGCAAGCCAGGTTGATCTGATCTGTGCCAACCCACACTCGTCTCTCTGTCTCCCCAGCAATATGGCCTCGGTGGCCAGCCGCAAAAAGTCTATTGTCTCTACCACTGGCCTTCACATCGACACCAACGCCAACAACACTCTCCTCAACAAAGCCGCGTCCCAGTCAACTTCCCTTTACCAACAATGCTCGTCTCTCAAGGCCCGTCTCATGCGTATCCGAGGATTCGCCCACTACTTTTCTATCGCATCTTCTCCTGATTCGCGTCAGTCTACCGACCCAGTCACCCAGCTTTGGGACCTTTTCTCAAGTGGAATCCCCCTATGCTACATCTTCGATCAGCTACCAACGGAGGCTGGTTTCAAGCAACTCAACTGCTCGTCCTTCAATCAGGAGCAGTATGATGCAAACCCAGACCGTGCAAAGAAGCATGCTATCGCCCTTTTTGCAATGCAGATTCATTCCGACAAGGTCATGCAGGAAATCCCAGGCTGCGAGTTGTTCACCGTAACAGACCTCTGGAATCGAAATTCGACGGATGGTTTAGTAAAGGTGAATTTCTATTCCAGTTCTAGTCTCAGGACTAACGGCTCGGAAAGGTCATCAATACCGTCACTGCTATAGTTAATCACCTAAGTCCCGATGCCTTCGAGGACTCCCCACCTTCCCCGCCTTCTATCATGGAGAACGGCTCAACAGACTCTCTTAACGATACCCTCGTAACACAGCCCACTCCCCTTAAAGACTCTGCTCAGACCGCTCAGAACAATATCATTCGGGAGATGGTTGAAACGGAACGGAAATACGTGCAGGACCTTGAAATTATGCAAGTGCGTACATATCCGAGTCCCAACTTTGGATTACCCGCCGACCGTGGAATTTGCAGAAATATTCAACCGCGCTCTCACAAGCGAATCTAATGGATCAAGATACAATTCACCTCCTCTTTCCCAATCTCAACAAACTCCTGAATTTCCAACGCAAATTCCTCATTCGTCTCGAAAGTACCGCAGAGCTGCCTTGGCAAGACCAACGATGGGGACAGCATTTCCTCGAAAGTGTGAGTCCTTACTCTTCCCATGTCCTATTTCCGGCGTTCCCATTGTAGTGCTCATGCCTCGCTTCTTTTATTATCTCCAAAAGGAAGATGAATTTATTGTCTACGAGCCCTATTGCGCTAATTATACAAACGCGACGGAACTCATGCTCGCCAACGAGCAAAATCTTATCGTGAGTACTTTACCTTCCTTCCTTTCCTCACATGCAATACATTTCTTGGGTTCGTTTCTCACAAACCGCCACTATTCCCCTGACAACATCCAACCGGGAACATCCGATTTACTCACCAAATATATGTCAATAGCCTTTAAACCACTTGATCAATGTCAAGGGCGAGCTGCCCGGTTTGCTAATCAAGCCGATTCAACGTATTTGCAAGTATCCTCTCCTTCTTGATGTATGTCCTTTCCAGTTTGTTGCATAGAGATTTTAGTCTAATGGTGCATGGGCGATCTAGTCTCTTATCAAAGCCTGTTCACCAGCCACCTACACACACTTTGACGAGCTCAAACGTGGATCCGAGGCCGCTAAACGCATCACGGATAAAATCAATGAGGCACAACGGCGTGCCGAAAACGAACAAACCGTCAAGAGTCTCCATTCTCGAATTGATGACTGGAAGGGCCATCATCTAGAAAACTTTGGAGAACTCCTACTTGACGACCTCTTCGTGGTGACCAAATCAGACATCGATCGGGAATACCATGTTTTCCTCTTCGAGCGCATCATCCTCTGCTGTAAAGAGGCCATATCACAGCCAACGAAAGGGGGGAAAGGTACCAACAAGAACGGGTCAATTCTCAAGAAACAACCCACCCCTCTACCCCTCTCGTTGCCTGGGGGCAATGGCACACCTCAGAAAAACACGCCCCTACTTCTGAAGGGGCGCATTTTCCTCGGAAATGTCACTCAAGCTGTCCCCGTTCCAGCACGCCCCTCACCGAGTACGTATTTTTCTCCCACTGCGACTTCCCATTGTCCGAGACCGATGTCCGAAATTTATTATAGCAATTGGCATACCCACACACTATCCCCTTGCAGTGTGGTGGAAGGGGGATGACGACCTTGAATTTTTCACGCTGCGATGCCGTCGAGAAGACCAGATGCGTCAGTGGGAAGCGACGATTAACCGGCTGATCAGGGAGGCTGCGCAACGACGTGCTTCCGAACGCCCGAGTACAGGAATGTCGCGTATCGTCACCGCCAACAGCACGAATCCATCGCAAGCAAGACTCCAAGCAATGTCGCATTACTCATCATCGTCCAGTGCCCCAGTCTCCATGTATTCGCAATCTTCACATGGTTCTCAATCATCAACGATCCGGACCAGACCAAATTATACCAGCCAGAACAGTTATGGCAATAGCTATTACAATGATTCGGAGGAACAAACTTCATACAGCAGCTCGAGCACTTATGGTTCTGGGCCGCAGGGATACCCACCGCACGATGGGTTTGATTTCGAACCGGACGAGGACGACCTCGAAGACTACCCTCCAACATCAACATACCCTGTCCCGTCCAGTGGGCGAGGAACGCCTATGGGTTCGCGCCGGACGCCCAACTCGCTAAGCATGCCGCCAGAACGCGAATCGAGTAACGGTTATGAGAGACCGAGAGCCCAGACGGAGGGTACGGATGGCCCAGTTATGGCACAATGGAGAAATAATTTGCCTCCGCTACCCTCTGCCTCGATCCAGTCGCCGAATGGTTCCATCCGTCCCATTACTCCGCGCATGCACTCGAACATGAGTGCAAGTAGTTACGCTTCCGACGCAAGCTTCGGGAACACCGCGCCGAAATCCGCTTCTCGACCACCACTGCGCAGTCAGTTCAGCTCGACGCGCCTGAGAAGCGGATACGAGAGTCCGAATGGCATGAATGGGCCGTCGACCAGCGATCACCGAGGCACCAGATCGCGGGCGGAGACGCCGACGTTGAACGGCAACCTCTCCGCGCCCCCATTGAAT
>Ga0307509_10011336_pt1 | contig 10809 bp, 10 predicted proteins | sample 10_EM_MG_FD_202245 | JGI IMG/M metagenome (GOLD analysis project Ga0307509, IMG submission 202245) | Populus trichocarpa ectomycorrhiza microbial communities from riparian zone in the Pacific Northwest, United States - 10_EM | ecosystem: Host-associated > Plants > Roots > Unclassified | place... | reverse complement strand
CTGTTCCTCTTCTGACAGAGAACACTCTGCCGCAACAAACTCCATTGCTTCCTTTGTAGTTTCGTAAGGAGGTCGAATATTGGACACCAAATGATTCATGGCACCCGCGACACCTACGAGCGCCATAGATGAAGCCCCTTCGATTTCAGGAAACAGGTGAGAGGAGTCATCGTCGATCGCAGGGTCGTTTCCCTTAAGCCCACGCGTGGACAATGTGGATGATTGGTGGTTACGGGGATGAGGTTCCAATCCGACGGGCCTTCCCGAAGCATGAGAGGATGCCGGATGTTGCTGAGAGGGAAACGTTGATAAGGGAGTGGCTGGAGCAGATTGAGGCTTGCCGTGATTTGATGCCGACGACGGACGCAAGGGGGGCATCGGAGAATGATCACGAAAAGCTTGACGTTCTGGCTCGAAACCGCAGGACAAAAGGGCCTGCGATTGAAATAATTGCGTGGATGGTGTTTTAAGAGTCGACGGTGTCGAGGGAGCAAATGATACTGTGTTACCAGACCACGCAGATTCCGATAAAGCCTGTGGTGGTTGACTCGGAAGCTGAGTAGTGGGGGAGTGAGATCCGATGACAAGGCCTTCCATACATTGCACCGCATTCGCAATGTTGGAACGGTGTTCCGCTTCACTGCTCCCAGCCACTTGGCCCATCAGGACCTTTAATTTGTGGTAATGAGGAAATGGATTGTTGCAGTATAACATAAGAGCCCTAAGCGCCTTCATTCGCGATGAGATATAATCAGTAAAAAATAGAAAATAAAAAATAAAAAATCACCTTGCCCTGCGCGCTTTTGAGATGTGAATCCAATGCCTCTTGGTCAACTGGAGTAATCAAAATGTTATCGTGCTTTGGGCTGTTCCCAAAGATCTTGTTGTAATGATCAATGGTGGTAACAGTTTCCTTAAGCTACAATGTTATAAGCCCACATATAGTTCGATATCCAAAAAATTCTTACAGAATTAAATTTAGATCGGATTGCTTCAACAGTCCTGTTGTGATCAGGATGTCTTTGAGCCAGATGGATAGCAAGATTCTCATAAGTTCCAGGCTGGAAACTGCCTCCAGGATCCGTGCTCAGATGATGGAAGAGATAATCGACAAGGTCGGAAATCTCCTGTTCCGACCACTCGTTGTTTGGTGCCAAAGGAGAGTTGAGAGGGTCATTCTGAGACGGCCGAGATTTGCGTATGGTATGCTTAATAATTGAAATACAGCAGAGGGCAGAAAAGAGAAGTACATGCAAAGCGAGGTCTTGAAGGTCGTTAAACGGGTCCATTGTGTATTTGATACTCCGACATATTTTCTGGCTTACATGTGACATGCCATGGGGTTAGGGCTAGGAAAATAACTGGAAAAGCATAAAGAATACATCAAACAGAGAGCAAGGAAATGACAAGATGACAATCTTGTACAGCAGACAGCCAGGCCTTATGATGGGTCGCCTTTCCTTGTACGGCCAACCCCCAATAAAATAAGGCGGAAATTATGCTCAGGAAGCCATTCAAACCCGGCATCCTCAATGACTCCCAATTACCCCGAGTCAGGTTCACATCCACCCGACCATTGACGACGCGCCAATCCGGTTGGAGGCGCTTCCACCACTCGTTGTATTTCGCTTCGTAGCCTTTGACGTCCAAGATGTTGGGTCGCCAAGTCACAGACCGCGCACGAGAAATCCATTGGGAGACAACTTCAGGTCTTCCCGAAGCTGTGGGGCGACCAAGTTCTTTGTAACCCTCCTTTGCCTCAAACGTTGCCCACATTGAAATAAGTTCATCCCACTCTTTCCCCAGTCCTTGACCCGAAAACAATTTGCGGACACTCAAAAACCAAGGAGGTGCTGCAAATAGAGGGGGCGCTGAAGAAAGACTGGCCCCTTTCGTATGTCGACTCGGCTGCTTCAACAACTTTGACTTATTCACAACGGCGGTTGCTTTGGAATCTTGAGCTGGAGCACGCTTGCGCTGCGACACCCGTGGTTCTAGTTGATCGTCTTCATCCGTACCAAAAGTTTCGTGATGAGCTCGTTTGAGCTGCTCACGTCGTGCAGCACCGTTCACTGTGTTAACAGAGGCGAGCCCTGCGTCTGGGACTTGAACTCCCAGCCCTTGCCTCGATCCCGCCCGTTGGGCAGTGGCTTTCAACCTCGGTTGCATTGCTACGGTCGAATTGGAAGTAATGGCGGGTACAACTGATACGGAGCCTTTATCTTGTCTACCATCACAACGAAGATCGGGTAGCTCGTCGACCAGATAAGGGAAGGGGTTGTCTGTAGTCACAGTAGAAGCAGAGGGTGGATTCAGAGGCGACACGGCAGGAGATGGCGATGGGGTAAGGACGCGCGTGCTACGACGAGGCCCATATCCACTGGTGGTATCGACATCGGGAGGCGGCAAATTCTGTGCAAAAAGATCGGGATCCCCAGCGGAAGTTGACGGATAAGGGGCTACGAATTCACGAACGGGACCACCGGGATATCTGGGTATAGAGTCATTGACATCTTCTAAGTCCATGCCTTCTAGGTCTTCTTCAGCCGGCAAGGCAGATGCACGACACTCTTCTGGGGCTGGCCAAATCTTTAAAAATGGTATTGGAAAAGAATAGAATTGACATACTGTAGCATTTTCGGAGGAAATCACCGAAAATTGGGAAGATATATTTCTTGTAACGCGCCTGCTCTGCTCGACCGAAGTTCATTTGCACATCCCCACTTGTAACACCAGAATGAATGCTATAATGTGTTAATAATCGTGAACAGGTGAAGGAAACTTTACACACCTGATAATATTGAGCCTGCCGCCATGGGCAGGCTCAGGACCTCCTGCGATTAGAGATGCCTTCCACCCAGTAGCGGCACAAATGCCATCCAAAATTGGTTGCACAAAGCAGGTCAAATTTTGAATACACCTGTTGAAATCTTCAGATAGCGGCACAGAGAAGAAAGAGACTTGCGCACCTCTGGCGATCTGCAGGACTCGTGGAAAGGGGTGATGTTGTCTCTTGTTTGAATTTCCACTCCTTGATTTCGGCCTCGTGGTCTTCCTTCGCCTGCTTGGTCCATTTGTCTTTGTCCCCCAAACTCAACTTTTCAAACATCTCCTTCGCCACCTTTTCGCGCACTGGAGCCAACTTCTTCTTGTCTACGTTGTCTCTTTTGGCGCGGAGTGTCACTTCCTGCTCGATCTCTTGGGTGCACGATTTCCTCCAAATGTTGACCGCGGTTTTCTGTCGAGGGGCTTTATCGGACGCCCCTGTTAACTGCCCCAAGAGGATTCGATACGGATCGTCGGCTTTGGTTTTAGAGGCGCCTTCGGCGTTGGCATGATCCTTCATGTACTGGTATTCTAGCCACCTTTTGATTTGCTAGACAGGCGATTAGATTACCAACATAATCAAGCAATTACTGGCACGTACGCCCTTTCGAAGGATAATCAGTTTCACTCGCTCCTCCAGCTTGGACCCTGCAATCGCACGCTCCTCCGGGGTCAAGTCGGTTTCGTCTGGCTCCTCAGCGTCAGGGTCTGCGTCTGCGTCGTTCACGGATGCCAAGTGCTCAGCCGACGGCTCCTCGCTGAGCGGAAGACCGACTGGGAAACGCTTGAAAAAGCGACGGTGAATATCCGCAACAGTGTCTTTCTCGTAGCCACCTGCAACGGCATTGCTGTAAGTCACCTTCTCCCCGGTCAAAAAGTCCTTCCTGAGTCCGTGAAAAACACCAGGGTTCACCATCTTACTTCTGTAGGAAAAAATTAAGAATATGGTAGGAACTCAAGCCTCAATTGACGTACCGCAAAATGATTTGTTCGGTTGCGAGGACAGCCTGGGAGATGCATTTAAAGGCCCTACCGGGATTAATAGCGGTTCCAACACGTCGTTTCGAACCGGTTTGTGTGTTCTACTGTTTACTGTTTAATTCTCAAACGGTTCTGATGGCCGCGCCGACCTTCCTCTCAGATCTGACCCAGATCTCTCGAATTACTATAAACCTTATGGAACATCACGCATCAACCCCAAGCCTGCCAGCATGGCTTCGACTCTCAGTATGTTACTTTTTTTTTTCCCATCACATTGGCTGCTCACCTTTTCGAATAGCCAATAACCCCGCCGGGTGCCCCACCGCCGACCGAGCTGCACTCGCAAGGCGCCGTCGATACGAAATCATCGTGGAGGCACTTAAGGAAGTAAAATCGAGCCTGGAGTTGACGTATCACTCCAAATCTACTCAGACGTCCACCCTCCAAGCGAGTTCCAAGAAAGTCGTTGAGGTTTCGTCCGAATCGGAGGACGAAAGTCGCGACGGTGCTCCTACCCGTCGCGTAGTCATTGTATTCGATTCCGACGAAGAACTGGACCGCGTGCTCCCGGCTTCCTACCAAGTTGACGAGGCCAGTCCGCCCTTTGCCCAGGCCCATGGGAGTCCGGACCCCTCACCTCCGACTCCAGCACAACGACAACGCAAATGCGTTTTCCCGTCTCCGCGTTCCTCGAGTTCGGGTTATCTTCCCATGCCTGGCGCTTTCCCACTTACACCTTGCCTTGTTCAGGGACCTACCACACCTCACAACGAAAACACTCAGTGGGCTAATGATTCAGTGGCGACCGCGGTCGGAGATTCTTGTTGTGACGAGACTTTTTTTCACTGACTCTTTTCGTTACGATTACCGCGTACTCGTACCCTTCTACTTGGCATCTTTGTATAAAATAATTCAGTGATTTCTCTCCCTCATTGATCGAATGCGCATTGGTGTAAAAGCTTGTGGATTGCAATAATGTATTCGAAACTACTATACTTAGTAATCCTTTTCAAATGGTGAAGCCCCATAAGTCAGCCATTTCATAATCACGAGTGACACGCTCGAAGGGATGGCCTAGGCCGCGTTGCCTTCGTGACTTTCGTTTAGGTCGGTTTAGACCTTACATTTACGTCCGGGTATCCTTTTTGGGTTCAGGCGTCGAGTAGGATCCAAGATCGCAACGATTGTTCAGCTAGCCCCTACTAGTATTGTCTTGATCTCCGGATGCTTTTTACACGCCGAAAGCAAAGTTGGTCATATGCATATTGACTTGGCAAAATGCGTCTTAGACCTGTGACAGGCCGCCAAAAAGAGATGACTCTCGATTTGACGACCTGTAAACCGGGACTTCCCGTGGGTGAGTGAGCGTTACGATTGTCGGCTATCGCCGACCCTTCCCCAAAAAGCAGGTCGTCCTAATGAGGAAGGTCAAAATTTGGCCGAGCACATCGACCATGGCCTGCCTCTTGTCGTTCCTTTCCCTTTTACCTTCGTTTGTACATCATAAATAATAACCTCTTCTTAAAATTGAGATTCAAGTTGCAGAGATATGACCTTTGAACAACTGAGCTGTTGAAACCGTCTCGTTTTGCTGTTGTAAATTTGTTTAGCCTTTCCGAGTCTGCTTCACTTCCTGCAAGTATTTCAGACTTGATGGAAAGCCGTTTTGCAGTCGCTCTTTGAGACTTGTCTTTGAAGGTTGGTCTCGGCACCATGGTAGACGAGGTGGAGAGAAATGTCATTGCGCTCAGCCAAATTTGACCTTCCTCATTAGGATGAGCTGCTTTTTTGGGAATGGTCGGAAATGTCCGAACCTCGTAACGCTCACTCACTCACGGGAAGTCCCGGTTTTCCAGTCGTCAAATCGAGGGGTATCTCATTTTGGCGGCTGGTCACGAGTCTAAATGCGTCTACTGATTTGGCTACTACTTAATTTGAATTCCAAAAGGAGGTTGCCCAGTGAACTCGGGGTTGTCGAAATTTTTTGGGAGTCACTGTTTCTGGAAAGTGTCAGTGAGTTTCTAAATTTGGAAATGCTGGCATAACGTCAGGTTTCTACTTTTGAAAGTGTTCTCAGTTCGGAAATGCCATAACGTCACGGTCAAACATGTGTTCCACTCATCCAAGACTTCGGGTCTTCACCCCCATCCGATGCCAGTTGCTCCGTCTGTGTCACGAACTCTAATCTCGAAATGAGCCGTTCTCGAAACTTCCGTCGTAGGTTTTATATGCGTCAAATTCTTTCCTTGTGTCTCCCTCCGTTTTGTGCCCATTTTGAGCACCCTGATGTCGTTTATCAGGAGGCAAGTTCCTGATTTTCTTACAACACCCTATGACGACTGCACCTTTTTCCAGTCGCAGAGTACAGAACTGGTCGTGTTCAGCCCGTCTGCTGGAGAATATGTAGTTATTGCGTGGTAAGTATTCTCGATTTGCTTATTTGCTATAATCTATCTTCACATTTAGGCCAATATATCATGGCCGCCGGATTCTGCCTCACAGAATAAGAGAGTGGCTTCGAAACCGGGGACTCCATTGGTCATGCTTCTGCAGCCTGACTTTTGGTGGTTCCAGATCCACCCGCATCGTCGAAGCTCTAAGTGGAAGTATTTATGCATTCTGTAACGATCGTCCATCTGTATGCAGCTTTCGAAGTAGGTTGCTTATGTTTCAATTTAATTCGGCCTGTACTTATCGTTTTTAGTCAACCTAAGTCGAGTCTACGAAACCGCCGTCTATGAGTCCGAATATGACCATCTTCCGTCTCTTCGTAGGTTTTCCATTTGTCTTCAGAACACCTACTCATTTTTTCGGTAGCCACTGGTACTCCTGACATGGATAGCCTCCGCAGAGAGTTTCGGTCTATTGAGAGTACGCAGCGTGGTCCGTACTTTCGAGGTTACTGTGGTGAACACGCATCAGAACACTGCGGGGTCGTCCAGCTAGCTGGTTCCTCGCCTGCAGAACAGGGTAATTGCCATCCAATCCTTCTATTCATTAACTCAACTTTCTGGTTCATAGGTCTTTTCCCGAGTGACTTTGGTGCTCGTGAACGCAATCGGGATCGTCTGGATGAAGAGGCTCGGCGTATGAGAGCTACTATAGTACGCTCTCGTCCTGCATCGACAGCCTATACTAGGATTCGAGGACGCCGAAATGCTACTGCTACTCCGTCTACTGTTCAGACCCTCGATTTTGGGGGACCCTTAATTCGGGAACAGGAGGTCATAGACCGTCTTCAGGTCGGTGAGGGAGTATCGGGTACAGAGATGGCTGATCTATTTGAGAAATGTACTTTATGTGGTCACTACTTCATAGCTAGCTTACTTCGTCTTCATATTCGTGCTTGTGCACCCGATTTGTGAAGCAATCTCGTTGGTGTCACTGATCCATAATATAAAACGAAGGTTTTTGTTCGCCTTCCAGAGCCTTTTGAACGATTGTCCGCTGGACGAATTTTGAATTTTGAAGTCCTTTGCGTCTCGCCACGGCAGCGCGCCAGTGTCCTTGCAACTCAAACCGGCAAACTGGGGAAACTGGTTACCCGAAGTCTGAACTTTGCCTGCCAAACCCTGAGCATCTTCACACGCCTTTCTGTCATCCTTACCAGCACAACCGCGCATCCAACTTGAACACCCTCGGTAAGTCGCGTCTTGACCTTCTGTATTATTGGAAAATACTGAAGCGTGCGCTAACGAAAGGAGCGCCCAAATTGGCTTGCAAATCGGGAGATCGATCGTGGTTGTCAAACAAAATCTGAAGTTGCTCAACGAAACAGTCAGGCAATGCGGTCTATATCGTCAAATACTTAAACCTAACATAACAGACTCATGGAAAGGTGTCTGGCATCATATCGTCGGGCCCACGAGCCAAGACCTGGGGTTCTGGTCAACGGGACATGGCTGGGCTGCTGCTGGGATGACACGGGTCCTGGCCACCGTTATGAAGTCCGATTGGATCGAGGATGACCAGTGGCAGAGCACCGCAATCGACACGCTTACTCGATACGGGATCATCGATGGCGCCTCAAATGCCCCCATGGATACAGGACTACTCCGCAACTACCCCACTGATTGGGACTTGCATGGCCATGGGTTTGGGGAGGTTGCAGGGAGCGCACTCCTCGGAGCTACAACTTACCGAATGGTTGTCCTTCAGCCTTCGACCAGACATATGTTGCTTGGGCAGACAGCATTCGCGGCGTCCTTGGAATCAAAAACCAGAACCTGCATGTCAGAGCAGATGGAACCGTGACCTAGCCCAGAAGCAAACAGCTTTGTCATGTTGCTTTATGCTGCTTGGAGAGACTGCGTCCAGGTGGGCAATTGTCCCCCGACCTCTGCTGCGGAGTTGTCGTCAACAAGAAATATCCTCTACGCTCCCTGCCTCTGTCTAAAGTTTAAACGCTTACAGTCATATGTTTTCAGGCTCTCGATGAATTCCACATCTTTCCAGCTGGCTGCGATCTGTTCTGATCACATGGACCTGCTAAAGCCCATCTCACGAAGTTATAATTATTTGGTGCCTCATGCCCTGACACTTTAGTGGATACCCTTCGTTCATCCAAGAACTCTTCTGTCGATTTACTTGGCTACTCTTTTTTTTTCGTGTTCTGTAGACCAGTGTTTTCGCTTCGTGTATAGCATAGAATGTGGCCTTATGAGCACACAGTGCACTCAAGTTATTTTTATTCATCATGGAATTGTAGCTTGTAAGGTCGTTCCCATGAAGTCAAAATGGGTGAGACCTGACAATTTTCCTATGTAACACAACGTAGTGCAACAAAATCTAGGCCGTGCGGAGCACCTAAGTCTGTCTATCATGATAAATCTTTGGGACATCTCACGTGGGAAGAAGAAAAGCTATGCAGAGTTTTCAACTCCGAATGTTTCTAAAACAAGAAATTGATGGAACTAACACCGCCACCATCATCATTCACATTTATATCTGCTTATATAGTTCATCTCCGATCATCAAGACGTGCGCCTAGCAGCATTTGCACTTATGTTTGACGACTTGGTTGAAAACTTGTTCCATTTATATATGTCAAGGTGTATATGTATTATTTGATTAAGATTTTAAGCAGCGGTTAAATTGGTGACCAGGGGTTAGAGACAAGCAAAATTAAATTAAATCATTAATATCCCATCTACAGCATTTTGAAAAGGACTTACCTCCACCATACACGGTAATAGCTTCTATATTCTTAAACATTGTATACTCGTTTAAAGCTGTAGCTGCGGGTCAATGTGAATCCGACATTAGGCAAACAATTATGCACATCTGTGATCCGCTCGAAAACGACTGCCTTCGACATCTACGTTATGCTTGCACTGTGTTCTGTCAATCTTCACTATTATCGCAACGCCAAAACCGACGACTAGGACGACCAAAACGACGACTATCGATTCTCAGTGACAGAGACAACCCATTATTGGAAATCTCTTACCTAGGACGAGAAGGACAATATCAAACTTGCATGGAGGCATCATGTGGTAACGTTCGAGACGCGAAGCTTTGAAGATGGGTCAAGTTGTTAATTTTATGTAAGCGCGGCTTTATATTCCAACGGCCCGTGATGTTCTTGTGCGCGATGCTTAACTTGTTCTTAGTGTTCAACTTCCTCGCTCCAATTTAAGCCCACCTTCGTCGGTTTCCTGGCCGTTGAGGCGCAAAAGAGCTCATCGATCGTCTTTGTGGTTCCCTGGTTCGTGTTGACAGGTGGCCTTCTAGCTCGTTCTGGCCCCGTTCCGCCTACTATGCCTGTGTCTCCGTTTCCCCACCGCATCTGTCCTCCGTTCCCTGCCCGGTTTCATCACACCTCTTCTATTTCCTTGTGTCTGTGGATTGGTTCCGTGGTCTGCTTCCTTTTCCATTTTCCCCCTTGCCTGCCTTGATCCAAGTGGCTGGGTCTTCTGTCGGGTAGATGTAATTTAATTCACGTTTTTATTGTATATTCTCTTTTTGTGGTTCAGGTAGTGGGCGGAGTCGATCTCGTGTCCTCTTTCCCTTATCTCTGCCTCCGTTCCGAAGAACTCGTTAAGATAATCTCACTGTAAGGCCGACGGGCGGCAATGCCCACAACCGTTTATTCTTCCCACTCCTATCCTGAGGTTTATGTGATAAAGTCGACAATGGTTACTACTAATGGTAGTATGAGGAATGAAAAGCGCAGAAGTGATACTACTTAGTGTAATTTCACCAGAAGCGTTGCACATTTTATCTAAATTAATAGGGGTTTCTGATTGCAACCAATAACCGCTACTATATCTAGAATAGAACATATTGTTGGTGCCGACAACATTGAAGTGATAATAGGTGACAGTTTCAAGTTCATAGTCTCTTTGCAATTGGATGGGTGTCATGTAGTAGACTGACCTCTGCTTCCTCATGTGCTACGTACTTTAATTCAGTGACATGTGGAGGGATTGTGTCTCAGGCCTTTAAGTCATGGGCTTGGGGGTGTCGTGGTAGGCAAGTGCCTAGAACGTTAAGTAGGATGGGATGGCCAAATACCGCCGGAAATCATCAGTGACAAGGTTCTCTCCATATTTTAGGTATCCCAGTTTAACCATTCCTTCAAACAACTTAATACTTGAACCATGTTTTTGTTCTGGATTATTCCCACTTGGCCATGGGGGGACTATGATCTGAGAGACAGCAGTAATCAAGCTAATATTGATAGAGAAACCTTTATAACATGAAATCTACACATTTAACGAAGGCAAACTGAGGGTATGCGTGGCAGCAGGGCGAGTCCATGTTCCCAGCGGTTTTTATTGGCGGCATCCAACTCCTGCAAAGCATGTGGTGAGTGGGTGGCACGGTAGTTTTCAACCGTCTGGAAATCGTGGTCGACCCATTGAAACAGGGCGCCTGCTGCATACTGGGTGAAAGAGTATCTGTTTTCCGTGGCTGAAATGGCAGTATTGGAGTGGGTGACAAGAGCAGAGGGTATGAGGGCCGTGGAACCAGGGGGGAATTCTACGACAAGCCCAAGCT
>Ga0307509_10011335_pt1 | contig 10810 bp, 10 predicted proteins | sample 10_EM_MG_FD_202245 | JGI IMG/M metagenome (GOLD analysis project Ga0307509, IMG submission 202245) | Populus trichocarpa ectomycorrhiza microbial communities from riparian zone in the Pacific Northwest, United States - 10_EM | ecosystem: Host-associated > Plants > Roots > Unclassified | place... | reverse complement strand
GCCGCGCGATCACCGTGCTGGCGGCCAGCGCGCGCCGCCCGCCGCCCGCCCCGATCGACGCGGTCACCCTCGAACTCGGCGGTCACCCCGTCGCGTTGCTTCCGGCCGTGGCCGGGCGCTATGCCGGCGCCGCGGACCTGCCGTCGGGCGGCTCGGCGGTGCTGGCGGTCGTCACCGTGCGGCGTGCGGGGGAGAGGCTGACCGTGCCGCTCGCCTGGACCGCGCCGGCCGCGCCGCCGGCACCCTCGCGTCTGCCGGGCGCCGGTCTGTTGGTGCTCGCGGTGCTGGCGCTGGCCGCATTTCACCGGAAGGGCATGCCATGAGGCGTACGGCCGGAATTGCTTTGGTGGTTTTGCTGTTGGTTCCGGCCGTTCCCGCATCGGCCGCGCCCGCCCTCGAATCGGTCGTGGTGCGACTGCGCGCCCAGGTCGACCCGAGCGGCATACACGGGCGTTCCCGGCACGAGCGGCAGTCCGCGCTGGTGCGCGCGTTGCGCGCGCGGGCGAGCGCCGACCAGCCCGGCCTGCTCGGACTGTTGCGCAAGCGGCGGGCGCAGGGGCTGGTCACCGACGTGACGCCGCTGTGGGTGGTCAACGCCGTCGCGGTCACCGCGGCTCCCTCGGTGGTCCGCGAGATGGCGGCCCGGCCCGAGGTCGCCCGGATCGACCCGGACGTCGTCGCGGCCACCGTGCCGACCGAGCCGAACGTCACGGCCGTCGGCGCTCCCGCCCTGTGGGAGCTTGGTCTCACCGGCCAGGGCGCGGTGGTGGCCATCATGGACACCGGCGTCGACGCCACCCACCCCGACCTGGTCGCGAGCTGGCGCGGCGGCGCCAACAGCTGGTACGACCCGAACGGCCAGCACCCCACCGTGCCGACCGACGTGAGCGGGCACGGCACCGCCACGGCCGGCGTGATCGTCGGCGGCTCGGCCGGCGGCACCGCGATCGGCGTCGCGCCCGGCGCCCGCTGGATCGGCGTGAAGATCTTCAACGACCGGGGCGCCGCCTCGACCTCGGCGATCCACAAGGGATTCCAGTGGCTGCTCGACCCGGACGGCAATCCGGCCACCGCCGACGCGCCCGACGTCGTGAACGCCTCGTGGACCGGCTCGGCGGCCGGCTGCAGCCTGGAGTTCCAGCCCGACCTGCGCAATCTGCGGGCGGCCGGCATCCTTCCGGTCTTCTCGGCCGGCAACTACGGCAGCACGGCCGGCACCGTGCTGAGCCCCGCCAACCTGCCGGAGGCGTTCGCGGTGGGGTCGGTCGACAACACCGGCCTGGTCGATCCGTCGAGCAGCCGGGGGCCGTCCGGGTGCGACCAGCGGGTCGAGCCGCGGGTCGTCGCGCCCGGGGTCGGCGTACACACCACGGATCTCTACGGCGGCTACCTCGACGCGTCCGGTACCTCGCTCGCGGCGCCGCACGTGACCGGCGTGGCGGCGCTGCTGCTCGGCGCCTACCCCGACCTGAGCGCCGACCGCCTGCAGGCGGCCCTCGAGACCACCGCCGACGACCTGGGCGCGCCCGGCCCCGACAACGCCTACGGATACGGCCGGGTCGACGCGCCCGCCGCCCTGCAGTGGCTCGCCACCGCGCCCGACTTCACCGTCGCCGTCTCGCCGTCGGCGCCGACCGTCGCGCCCGGCGGCTCGGCGACGCTCGCGGTCGCCGTGACCCCGGTGAACGGCTTCGCGGCCGACGTCACGCTCGCCCTGAGCGGCCTGCCGGCCCAGGCCTCCGCGACCATCACCGGCACGACTCAGATCGCCATCACGACCACCGCCGCGATCGCGCCCGGCACGTACCCGCTGATCCTGACCGCGACCGGCGGCGGCCTGACCCGCACCGCCTACGCCCGGCTGACCGTCACGGCGCCGCCCGGATTCGCGATGACCGCGTCCCCGGCCTCGGTCACGGTCACCCGCGGCCAGACCGCCGCCTACACCGTCGCGACCAGCTCGATCGGCAACTTCACCGGCCCGGTGACGCTGTCGGTGACCGGCGCGACCGCCACCATCACCCCGAACCCGGCCACCGCTCCTGGCTCGTCCTCGGTGCGAGTGCCCACTTCCACGAAGGGAACCTTCACGCTCACGGTGACCGGCACGTCCGGAACGATCCAGCACCAGGCGACGGTGACGCTGACGGTCCGCTGATCCTGACGGGAACTGCCAGCCATTGCCGCTAACGTCGCAGGCATGCGAGCCACTGGAACCTTCGAGGTAGCCAACTTCACCCCCGCGCCCGTCCCGCCCGGCGACGTCAAGACCGCCGTGCCGGTCGGCGTCGCCACCATGACCAAGACCTTCACCGGCGAGATCTCCGGCCGGTCGAGCACGCTCTTCACCGCCGCCTACGACCAGGCGACCGGCGTCGGCACGTACGTGGCGATGGAGTCCTTCGAGGGATCGATCGGAGGCCTCGAGGGCACGTTCAACTTCGCCCACTCCGCCACCACGCTGGGCGACAACCGCGAGGCCGAGTTCTTCGTCATCGTCCCCGGCAGCGGCACCGGGGCGCTGGCCGGCCTCACCGGCACCGGCGGACTGACCACCGACCACGGCATCTGGCTCGACTTCCAAAACCATTAGAAAGTACGAGTTTCGCCGGTGGCGGGCTCATACCGGCCGGAGCGCGCCGCTGCGGTGCCCGGCCATCCACTCCGGCAGGTCGCCGGGCGGCATCGGGCGGGCCAGCAGATATCCCTGGGCGACGTCGCAACCGGTCGCGGTCAGGATGGGCACCGCCTCGTGCGTCTCGAGGCCCTCGGCCACCACCTGCAGCCCGAGGTTGTGGCCGAGGTCGACGACCGACCGGACGATCGCCGCGTGCGCCGGGTTGTCCGCCAGGTCGGTCACGAAGGCTTTGTCGATCTTCAGCTCGTGCAGCGGCAGCCGGGACAGGTAGCCGAGCGACGTCTGCCCCTGGCCGAAGTCGTCCACGCTCACCCGGACCCCGGTGGCCGAGATGCGGGTGAGCACGTCGGCGGCCACCTCGGGGTCGGCCATCAGCGCCGTCTCGGTGATCTCCAGGACCAGGCGTTCCGGCTCGACACCGGCCGCGGCCAGCGCGGCCGCCACGGTGTCGGGGAAGTCGGGCCGGCCGAGGTTGCGGGCCGACACGTTGACCGCCATGGTCAGCCCGGTGAAGGCGTCCTTCCAACGGCCGATCTGCCCGAGCGCGGTCGCCAGCACCCAGCGGGTGAGCGGCTCGATCAGCCCGGTCTGCTCGGCCACCGGCAGGAACGCGTCGGGCGGAACCAGGCCCCGCTGCGGGTGCTGCCAGCGGACCAGCGCCTCGACCGCGCACACCCGGCCGGTCCGCAGCTCGGCTTTGGGCTGGTAGTGCAGGACCAGCTCGTCCGCCTCGATCGCCCGGCGCAGCTCGCCGACCAGCGCCAGCTTGCCCACATCGAAGTTGTCGTGCCGCGGGTCGTACCGGGTCGTGCCGGTGCGGCTGCCCTTGGCGTGGTGCATCGCCATGTCGGCGCGGCGCAGCAGGGTGTCGACGTCGCTGCCGTCGGCCGGGGCCACCGCGTACCCGAAGCTGGCCTCGGCCGAGATCGGCAGGTCGCCGACCGTCACCTCGGCCTCGATCGCGGCGCGCAACCGGTCGAGCAGCACCGGGATCTCCGGCTCGCCGATGCCGGCCAGGACCAGGCCGAACTCGTCGCCGCCGAGCCGGGCCACGGTGTCGCCGGTGCGCACCGTGCCGGCCAGCCGGACGCCGAGCTCGCACAGCAACGCGTCCCCGTTCTCCGGCCCGAGCGTGTCGTTGACCTCCTTGAACCGGTCCACGTCGACCACCACCACGGCGGTGACGTGCTTCCGGCGGACCGCGTCGTCGACCGCGGCCGCGACCCGCCGCTGGAAGATGCGCCGGTTAGGCAGCCCGGTCAACGGGTCGCGCTCGGCCAGCCAGGCGATGCGCCGCATGGTCGAGGCGGACACCAGGGCCAGGATCGCCCACAGCGCGGCCAGGCCGAGGCCGAGAACCAGATAGACGGTGTGCAGGCCGGCGCTGACGTCATGCGCGATCGGCGCGTACGGCAGGTAGATCTCCAGCACGCCCAGCGATGGGCCGCCGACGCTGAGCGGCAGGTAGATCTCGACCACGCGGGGGCCGGCCGGGCCCTCGTCGTTGGCGTCCACGTTGAGCCGGGTGAGGAGGGCGATCGTCGCGCCGCCCGCCGCGTCCAGCGCCTCGTCCTCGATCTCCTCGCCGAAGCCGGAGCCGTCGTCGGAGAAGACCACCCGGCCGTTCAGGTCGCGCAGCCGCATCCGCACCACGTCGCCGGAGCCGACCGCGCGCCGGGCGACCCGGCGCAGCGACTCCAACTCGGCGGACGCCATCGTCCGGCTCAGCGGGCGGCCGTCCAGCATCGGTTCGATCGCGGTGCGGGCGATCAGCGACGCCTCGGCGCGGCCCTCGGACAGCCCGCGGGAGCCGGCCTCGGCGGACAGCGCGAAGGACAGCACCAACCCCAGCAGCAGTACGGGGACCAGACTGGCGGCGGCGTACGCCAGGAACAACCGCCACGTCGAGCGGTCGCGCGCACCGAGCCCAACAAGCGGCACACGGGCACGCTACGCCGATTGTCAAGCGGGCGTGGGCCCGAACGCCCGTCCGAACGTCTCAGACTTCCAGCGCTTCTGGCAGGTCGGTCGGCTGCGTAGTTCGCGGGCGTGCCGGGCCGTCTCAGACTTCCAGCGCTTCCTGCTGGTCCGCAGGCTTCGCCGCGAGAGGGCGGACGCTGCCGGCGATGAGCGCGGCCACGGTGAGCACGGCGGCGACGACGATCACGGCGCGCAGCACGGTGAGGTGGTCGCCGAGGAAGCCGATGGTGGGCGGCCCGGCCAGAAACGCGCAGTACCCGATCGACGCGATCACGCTGACCCGCCCGGCGGCCTGGCGCGGGTCGTCTCCGCCGGCGCTCATCCCGACCGGGAAGCCGAGCGACGCGCCCAGCCCCCAGAGCAGTGCCCCCGCGTACGCATAGGCCGGCGACGGCCCGAAGACGAACAGCGTCACCCCGGCGATCCCGATCAGCGCCAGCGCCCGTACGACCGGGGTGCGCCCGTACCGGTCGAGCAGCCCCGGCCCGAACCACCGCCCGGTGGTCATCGCGGTGAGGAATGCCGCGAACGCCAGCGTCCCCAACGCGGGCGACACGTGGTGCCCATCGATGGCCGCGACGCTGATCCAGTCGTTGCCGACCCCCTCGGCGAACGCGAAGGCGAGCACGAACACCCCGATCAGCAGGGTCCGCGGCTCTCGCCAGGCAGCCAGCGCGCTGTTCTTCCCGGAGTTCTGGGCCGCCACCGACTCCGGCTCGTCTTGGTCCGGGATGAACCGCCGGGCGTGCCAGAGCACCCCGAACACGACCACGATCGCCACCCCGGTCAGGTGCGCCGCCACCGGCACGTGCAGGGCCACCATCGCCGCGCCGACCAGCGCCCCGGCCACCGTGCCCAGGCTGAACCCGGCGTGGAAGCGCGACATGATCGACCGGCCGAGGCGGCGCTCCACCACGGTCCCCTGCACGTTCATCGCCACGTCCCAGGCCCCGTTGGCGAACCCGAGCAGGAACAGGCCGAGCACCACCGGGAAGACGCCGGCGAGCGAGCCGAGCGCGGCGATGGTCAGGCCGACGCCGAGCAGGACCGCCATCGCCATGACTGTGCGGGACGAGCCGATCCGGGTGACCACCGGCCCGGAGAGCGGCAGCGCCAGCAGCGAGCCCGCCGCGATCGCCAGCAGCACCAGGCCGAGCGCGCCCGCGTCGAGCCCGAGGCTGTCTCGCACCTGCGGGATCCGCGACGCCCAGCTGGCGAACGCGAAGCCGGACCCGATGAAGGCGGCGTAGGTGGCCGTGGTAGCTGCTTTCACACGCATGTGTACGAGCGTACGTATCGTTGGGCCCCGCGCGCTAGTGCTAATGCGTACGCTCGTACACATGACCACGGATGCGGACGAGCGCTCGATGCGCGACCGGATGCTCGCCGGCGACCTCTACCTCGCCGACGACCCGGACTTGCGGGAGGCCATGCTGCGGGCGATGGACCTGATGGACGCGTTCAACAGCACGCCGGCCCGCAACCCCGATGAGCAGCGCCGATTGCTGACCGAGTTGCTCGGCGCGATCGGCGAGGACACGTACATCCGGCCCCCGCTGCGCGTCGACTACGGCAGTCATATCCGGATCGGCGCCCGCACCTTCGCCAACTTCGGACTGATCGCCCTCGATGTCGCCGACATCACCATCGGCGACGACGTGCAGATCGGCACCAACGTCCAGCTGCTCACCCCGACCCACCCGGTCGACCCGGAGCCCCGCCGCCAGAAGTGGGAGGCCGCGAAGCCCATCGCCATCGGCGACAACGTCTGGCTCGGCAGCGGCGCCATCGTCCTCCCCGGCGTCACGATCGGCGAGAACACCGTGGTCGGCGCCGGCGCGGTGGTCACCCGCGACCTGCCGGCCAACGTCGTCGCGGTCGGCAACCCGGCCCGGGTCGTCCGCACGAACTTAGGCGTGGCTGAGCCGAACGTTAAGGGCTCCTGAAGGATCGACCGACCACGATCGACAGGCCGGATAGTGCTACGGGCGCCGCCCGTTCCCTGCCCGCCGATCGACGAGGACCGCTCTCTTGCCCAGCCGACACCGCAAGCCCGCCCGGATCCGCTACGTAGTCACCGCCGTCGTCGCCCTGGGTGTGTCCGGCGCCGCCGCGGCCGGGGTCGCCTCCGCGCAGACCGTCGATCACCACCGCTCTCCGGCCGCCGTGACCGCTTTCGCCCGCCCGGTCGGCGCCTCACTCGGCCCGGTCACCGTGGCTTCCACGAGCCCCAAGCCGACCCGTCGTCACCCGCGTCCCACCGCGTCGGCCACGGCGACCCCGACGACCGCGGCGCCGACCAGCGCCCCAACCTCCCAGTCCACCAGCGCACCGCCGTCGACGGCGGCGCCGACCACCGCCGCTCCGACCGCGAGCGCGCCGGCCGGCGACGCCATCATCACCGCGGTGCTGGAGCACATCAACACCGCGCGTACGGCGAGCGGGCTCACCCCGTACGTGCTGAATTCGCAACTCTCCCAGGCCTCGCAGGCGCACAACGCCCTGATGGCCGGCGGCTGCGGCCTGTCGCATCAATGCCCCGGCGAAGCCGGGCTGGGCGACCGCTTCACCGCGGCCGGTGTCTCCTGGACCTCCGCGGGCGAGAACATCGGCCAGGGCAACGCCGCCGACGACCAGACCCAGATCATCGCGGCGGCGAACGGGCTGACCGACCTGATGCTCGCCGAGCAGGCGCCGAACGACGGTCACCGGAAGAATCTGCTCAACCCCGGCTTCCACCAGATCGGCCTCGCGGTGACCCGAGACGACACCGGCAAGGTGTGGTTCACCCAGGACTTCGTTAACTGATTCCCGCATCCTTCGCGGTCGCCTCGCGTACGGCCGGGACGATGTCGTTGGCCCAGCGGCCGAGGGAGACGACGTCCGGTGTGCCGCCGGCGGGCGAGAAGAGCATGAAGCCCGACGCGTCGTGCGCCAGCACCGCCTCGGTCAGTTCCTCGACCCATTGGCCGGCCGAGCCGCCGACCCAGCGGCCGTCGGGCTCACGGGTGGCGGCCAGCGGCTGGTCGGTAATGCTTCACGGACGGCAGGGCGCGCAGGGCTTACCCCGACTGGGACCGCATCGCCGACGAACAGGTCGCGGCGCTCAAGCAGGGCCCGTTCCGGGCAGACCCGCAGATGGCCGCCCTGGCAGACGAACTCACCATTGCCGCAGGCGACGCCTTCACCCGCCGAGTGGAAACCCGTTCCCGGACTGGCGAGGCCCAGCGGCATCCTCCGGCTCGCCCACCCCGAGGTGGGCACGCTCCGGCTCGAGCACGAGACACTCGAACTCCCTGGCGACGACGGCCAGCGCTTGATCGTCCACCTGCCCGCGGACGGTGCTACATCGGCTGCGCTCGACCGCCTCAACAGCCACCCATCGCAGCCCCTACGCCTGGTGATCGCCTAACACAGACGGTTGGCATCCCATCATGACTTCGGACGGAGCCGGCCATCGAGGCTCGGGATGCTCTTCGTCAGGGAGCTGCCGAGGTGGTTCGGGATGATTCCGGTTGGTCGCCGGGCGGGCTTGCACTTGATCGTCGTGGTCGGCGTCACGATGACGTCGACACCGAAGTCGTGCTCGGTCTCGGGTAGTTCGGCATCTACGACCTGAAACTGGTGGACGGTGGTCACGATCGTGGTCTCCGGACCAATCAAGCCCGCCTCGGTCAGCAACGCCACCTCGATGTCTGAGTATCCGGCGCCTTTGCCGACTCTGACGCCCTGATGGCTTACCGCGACGCTGCCGCACACGACTATGTCGACTGGACGCATCTCGTCGGTCCCCACCAGCGGTGCAGCGTCCGCGGCCCCGGCACTGGTGGCCGTGTCTTCGAACGGCGGGCTCAGGTTCGCGGCATCGAGTAGGTAGAACGGCTTGCGGGTGGCGAGCCTCGGTACGGCCATGTAGAGGAGCTTGCCCTCCTGCAGTGCGCGAATGCGGACCGGAAGCTGGGCGCGGTCCGGGTTGGCTTTGATGACTTGGGCTTGCCGCCAGGCGTCCAGCGCGGCGAGTCGCGCGGCGGCTTGCTCGGCACCGACGAAGTCGGGGATGTAGCCGTAGACGTCCGGCGGTGCGGCACCCTCGCGTGCCAATAGCGCCCAGACCTTCTCTCGGACCGCTTGCTTGGCCTGTTCGATCTCGGGTTCCGGCATGGGCCGCCTTCCTACGCGGCGGTCATCAAAGCGAGGAGCCTGTCGTTCACATCCTGGACGACTGGCTCGTTGCGCCACGGCCGCAGCTCGCGGGCGGCGGTGAAGACGACGTTCAGGCCGCCTCCGCCCCGGGTTTGTTCCACGACGTCGATTGCCTGGTGCAGGCGGCCGGCGGCGGTGTCGATGTTGCGCTGGCGGATGCTCGCGAGGGCCAGGTTGCCGAGGACGATGGCGGTCGCCTTCTTGCGATTGTGGAGGATCTTCCACGTCCGGTCGAGGAGGACTTCGGCCTTATCGGGCTTGTCGAGGTGCAGCCAGCAGGAGCCTGCGAGTCGGCCGTGCTGGCTTGGGCAGAAGAGCACGGCGGCTGGGTCTTCCGAGGTGATGTCGGCGAAGTGGGTTTCGGCCTTGCCGAGGGCGTCGTCGCAGCTTCGGGCGTCGCCGAGCATGGCATGGGCCTCGCCGACGTGGAGGAGGGCGAGGCCGGCGATCACGTGGCTGTCGTTTTCGGTGGCAAGAGCGGCGCGGTTCGCGAGCGCCAGGCCGCCGGCGGGGCGGCTCGTGCCGTACAAGGCGACGTAGCTTTTGCGTAGTTCGGCGTTGCCCTCGGCGACGACGTCGCGGGTTTGCTGGGCCGCGGCGATCGCCTGGTCGTAGTAGCGATTGGCGGCGGCGTGATCTCGTCGCTGGGAGGCGTCCCAGACGAGTTGGCCCATGAGGGTGGCCGACTCCACCTCGGCTGCCCAAAGCTCGCGCCGTAGCAGGCCGGTGGGCGCGTGGTGGCGGAGGAACGTCGTCTGTCCGTGAAGCTCTCCGGCCTCGGCGAGGAGTTGCGTGGACGGCTCACGTTCGTACCGTTCGTCGAGTCGCCGGATCTTCTCGCGGAGGTAGGCCACGGCGACGAGGTCGACGCTGGTGGGGTTCCTGAGCACGTAGTCGAGCCGCTCGTTCGGGCGGGTCGGGGCCTCGCCGATGTCGGCCAGGAGGACGGTCAGTTCCTCCGGTGAGATCTTGAGGGCGGCGACAAGTCGGCGGCGGTGCCAAGGCTGCGGCTCGGTGTCGGCGCGTTCCCAACGAACCACGGTGGAGCGGTCGACGCCCACGGCTTCCGCGAGTTGTTCCTGGGTCAGCCCGACTGCCTTGCGGCGCTGCGCCAGACGGTGTCGTTTGGGAGCCACGATCCCCACTTAGCTGTCGCGGATGCCTTGGACGTCTATTCATCCAGGCTGCGGGACGCGGCGCAACGGCAATGCATCAATTCTGCGCAGTTGCCGCAATGTCTGAAGAACTTCCCGTCCGGTGGAGTGAATGCATGAACCTCTCACGGGCACGCAACAGTTACGGAGGACAGCATGGCGGCGGCAGCGGTGTCGGCAGCATTGGTCGTCGGCTTTCTGGTCGGTCTGCTGGCCTTCAAGGTCAAGGCTCGCTGGTGTCCTCGGTGCGGTTCGCTGACCTGCGCGATGGCGGCACCTGAGGGCCGTGATGGGTTGCCTTCGGCGCCTCCGCCGAGGCGATGACCATGGTTGGTCCCCTGCTCGGACAGCGCGAGGAACACAATCCGCAGCAGCCGTCGTGGAACTGCGGGACCTGCGAAATCGAATGGCCTTGCGCATACGCGAGGGCCGACCTGATCGCAGAATCCATCGTCGGCCGGACGTCGGTGTTGGTCTACTTGACGATGTGCCTGGCGGATGCAATCGCTGATCTCTCGACGGTCGGGCTTCCGCCCGACCTTTACGGCAGGTTCGTCGGCTGGGCCACCGTCGATCTCGACCGAGTGCGAATCGCCTCAACGGAAGGAATCAGCTCGCGATGATGCGGGACGAACTGTTGCAACGTCTTGCGGCGCTGCCGGAGGACTCCGACGTGGGCGTGCAGATCGGCGACGACTACCTCGACATCACGGATGTCGTGCCTTGGGGTGACGGCAGCTTCGGCGCGCTTCGGTGCCACTCCAGCGATCTTCGCGACATGGGGCCTTGCCCCCGGATCTTGGACACGGGTTTTATGCGGCTGACGCCAGCGTAG
>Ga0307509_10011334_pt1 | contig 10810 bp, 22 predicted proteins | sample 10_EM_MG_FD_202245 | JGI IMG/M metagenome (GOLD analysis project Ga0307509, IMG submission 202245) | Populus trichocarpa ectomycorrhiza microbial communities from riparian zone in the Pacific Northwest, United States - 10_EM | ecosystem: Host-associated > Plants > Roots > Unclassified | place... | reverse complement strand
GGGAAGATGTCTGCGATCCGCCGTCTCCCGGGAGCCTCAGTCTGTACCACCCGCCGGTATACGTCAACGCCACGAGTTGGTGTTCCAAATGCGTTGGGTCATCCTCGTCCACCGGAACCTGTACCCAACCCACAACACATTTATCTTCCTCTGTGATGCCTTTAGACTGCGATCGAATTGAGGTTGACGATAAGGCGATGTGGGACTGTTGTGATGGGATGCTGTACGTCGCGTAGGACCACTCTGAACCAAATATCTTGAATGGGAGTGGTAAAAACGGTGTGAGAGGTGATAACTTGGACTGCCGGTTCCTAGAGGGGCATCAGTTCAAGTGGGCGCGGCGGGAAACGAGAAAGGGCATACGATGCGCCGGACCCAGATACCAAGGAGAATATATGAACGGTTCCTTTATCGCTCCACACACACAGCTCCTGCTCGTCCGGCCTAAACGCGACACCGTAGATCTCGGCCTGGTCCGATCCCCGCCGCAATTCCCTGAGCCTCTTCCCGGTAACAGTGTCCCAAACTCGGACCAGAGTACCTCTAGCGGAAGTCGTGGCGACAAGGCCTCCAGACGGGGGTACGGAAAGTGTTGAGAGTGCTGTTTCGTGAGCGACGATCATGGATACTGGATGTTTCGTTGGGGCGGGCGGTGGTTGGGGTGGTGCACCCATTGGGGGTCCCAGCGGTTCTGGCGGTATACACTCCGGGAGGTGGACCAGTTGCACGTGGCCAATCTTCCTTCCCGGAATAGCCAATAACGTGGAATAGGCTCTAGTTGCCATCGCTAACAGACCTAGAGACGCGGAAAACCCAGCACAAAGGGAAAAGACAAAGGACGTCAGTCAACACTGCGGGGTGTAAAGTAAAGGATCGTTTGCAAACCGCGAGGGTTATCACACGTATCCCACTCTCCGAATCGGCTTACCGATTCACCCAGCTTAAACACGACGACTCTCCTGCGGAGAGCGACTGCAAACCAGCCTCGCCTGCAAGACAGGCCCCGAACCTTCTCTCGGAACTCCAACTCCGCCACTTCCTTTCCCAGTACATCGTCCCAGAGCACGACTTTGTTAGGCGGGTACAGTGGACTTCGTCCTCCACCGATAAGGAAGAGTAAGGAGGATGTGTGGAGGGGTATAACGGCCGACAGGGTCCCTCCTGGAAGCTCTACGGATACCCCGGGAGCATTAGTCCGGAACTAAGTGGTGGAGGAGTTGAGTCAAACGGGTCTACCTCGTTTACGCAGCAGCTTGAGTGGCCATGTCTGGTAAACCGCGAAGCCTGCAGGAGTAGCCGAGGTGAAGATGCGACAATCAGGATCGTAGTGTGCGTCAAGGATTTGGATTGGACTCGTTGACGATATGGAGTGTCGAGCCAAATTCATATGAGATGTATAGGTCCGTGGTCGGACGAGCGGCGAGCGACCAGGATGGATCCTGTGGTGGTGGAGGGTTGAGAGGGGTGGGTGGTGGCGAGGGCTTCACTAGCCACGCCGTTACTGGGGTTGTCACTGCGGCGCCAATGGACGTATGTAATCCTTAAACCACAGGCGCCAATCACCACAACCCCCGACTACAACCGGGCTGCAGGCGACAACAATGGCATATGGCATAACATACAATTGCGAGCAGTAAGACAATGTGATCCCAAAAAGATAATACAACAAAGAGGAAGGCGTAAGAAGGAGGGAGAAGGGAAAAGGTGGTCATCAGGGCATCGAGGATGTGTGAATCAAGATTTACAAATGCGATTAGTTGGGATGGAGGGGCGTCATATCCGTTGCATCAAATCCAGTCCCGTCTCCATACGAATTCATGCCATGCGTGCGTATTCAATACCCGGCCCCTGCCGACAAGATGGGTGGGGCAGGTCGCGGAGCAGCCTGAGAGCGGGCCATATTCGGGTTCCAGGACCTGGGGGGGCGGAGGTCGACTGTGGCGAGCTGTTGACGCGCAGCCCTGAACTCTTGCTCCTCCACCTTGGTCTGAGCAACCAAGGCAGCGCGGACCTCAGCCTGGCGCTGGAGCTCAGCCTCAGACTCGTCCGATAGGTAATCGGTGAACCCTCCGTCAACCGTGATATCAGAACTGGCTGAGCTTCCGCTGCTGCTACTTGCGCTGGACGGACTTGCGATCGATAGTTCCCCTAGACCTGCTTCGAGGGACTTGGAACGGACCGAGTTGGAAGGAGAGGAGCGTTGGGTGGGTGTGGTCGTGTTCGTATTGATGGCGTTCAAGGTTCGCCTTTTCTCCCTCTCCGGAACGTAGTCATCCTTGGACGACTTGGGGGGAAGTAAGGCAGAAACCGAGGTCCTTCTTCCAGAGTTACGATGAAGGGACTCCGTCTCCAACTGCCTCTTGCCCGGAGAGGTGTCTCGGGTACGCTCGGCATCAAGGGACGACCGGCCCGTCACCCTGGAGAGGGAGGAAGCCGTCTGTGGCGGGCTATAACCTGATTTGCCGGATTTTCCTTCTGGCTTGACAAATGTCAGGGCGTTGGCGCCAGCGCGTCGACCCACGGAAGGGGATCCAGACAATTGGAGGCCGGCGCTCCTTCCCAGGGTGGCGCTTAAGATGGGTGGAGACTGTGGCGAAGATTGGCCGGAACCCCTGAGAGGAGCGGGACCAACGATAGAATCGAGGATAGCCTTGATCTCGGGAGGCATTGAGACGTGATGGACGACACAGACCGCCGACCAGTCAGCGGCGGGTATAAATTTGACCTCTGCCGAATTAGGCGGTCTGCAGCATCCCGGCCATCCCTGTTGACCATTCTGCTGGCCTGGGTAACGCTGAGGAATGGAATGCTTGGCGGCCTAAACCGAAAACCGTAAAGGTCAGAACACGAGGCTATTGAGGCGGGATTGACGATCTGGGTCGAACCTTGCAGTAGCCGCATCCGTTGAAGGTTTGAACTGATACAACAATCAGGTGGACGGTCGATGGTCGATAACTGGGTTAGACTCACCCTCTGCATTCTTTAAGTAGGCGACGTCGATCCGGGGGTGGACAGACCTGTTCCTGCAGACGTCCTTTACGTGGGGACACCTGGGAGAAGGCCGGGAGTGAGCGGTGTTGAACTGGCTGCACGCTGCTGGGGGACGGGGGAATACCTTGCTCCGGAAGGCTTGAAGACCTTGCACATTGGGCAGACGGAGGTGACCTGGTCGATGCTCCCGTGGACAAAGCACATGTTGGTGGTGGGTGAAGAAGAGGGGGGTTGGGAAAGATTGTAACGGGAGGTATCAATTCGTAGTGAAATGATGACTGCCGGTCTGTGTCACTTTGACCGTCACCTCTTATTATTGTTTCCCCCCTCGCACCGGTCGTCATCGCCGATGACGGTGACGGTTGGGGTACAAGAACAGATTATCCATTGTTTTCTATCGCTGCTTCGAATCGCAGCCCACGAAACCTAATCCCATGTCACGCTCTACGGAGGTGTCACACGGCGTGAAGCGTGACGGGCGGGTGTATATGGCTCTTGGGCTGTGCTATCAAATGGCCTCTGCACTCGACATCCACCACTACAAGAGAAATGGGCAAATCGCAAAGCAAACTCTCTCCAGAACAGCTCTCTGACCTTCAGAAGAACACCTACTGTGAGTCGTCTCAACCGGACCCTCTCGTCCTCTCCCATCAGCTCACCCCATCACAGTTGATAAACGCGAGCTTCAGCAATGGTAAACCGATCCCCCAAGATCCATCCCCTTCATCTCATAAAAACTGTGCCACAGGTACAAGGGCTTCCTCAAGGATTGTCCCTCTGGCCAACTCGACAAGGCTGAGTTCAGCCGGATATACAAACAGTTCTTCCCGTTCGGCGACCCGGGCGAATTTGCCGACTATGTATTCAACGTCTTCGACGAGAACAAGAACGGCACAATCGACTTTAAAGAATTCATCTGCGCACTGAGCGTCACCTCTCGTGGCCGATTGGACGAGAAGCTCAAATGTGCGCCACGATCAGTCTCACAGGACTCACCCATTGACCCCTTCTGCTTCCAGGGGCGTTCCAGTTATACGATATTGACGGGGACGGCACCATCACATACGACGAGATGCTTCAAATCGTTCAATCGATTTACAGGATGACGGGATCAATGGTCAAGCTTCCACTGGACGAGGACACCCCTGAGAAGGTACGTCCCTGGATGCGCCTTCTCTCACTCCACTAATCGCCTGCGGCGAATAGCGGGTGGACAAAATTTTCAGCAACATGGACCGCGACAAAGACGCCAAGCTCACGTTCGACGAATTCGTCGAGGGAAGCAAACAGGATCCCACGATCGTACAGGTGCGGACTACCCATCGCAGCTCTCACAGCATTTGCATCCCCTGACGATGCGTCTTCTAGGCCTTGTCCTTATACGATGGTCTTGTGTAGCACCTTGGCGTGTCATAGACGATCCTGTCTTCTGCTCTTGCGCCTTCTAGTTATTCACTATTCAGTTGCTTGCTCAGTGGAATCGGACGTTTCCTTCTTCTTGTTATATGGAGCTGTTCTTTCCCCATTTTTACCAATCGAACCCGCATTGTTTCCTATCATCCAGGTCCATAAACACGCCCAGGACCTCTTCTGATTCAGTAGAAGCATTATTGCACGCTGTGTATGGATGACAGATCAATCGTAAACAACGCACACATGATACCCCTTCTTCTTGGCTTGACACCCACCATAGCCACCAACGGCTACGAGGATCCCGACGACGCGGACGGAAGCTTCCCGTATTTCCTCAACACTCGGGTTTCGACATCCTCGCCAAGCCAATTATACAGCCCTTCGGCGAACCGGAGGTTGTCCCGTTCAGCCAAAAAGATCTTGTGATAGTCCATCGGTTGTCCGGGTTGACCCTGTTGCACCGCCCCGGCAAACGGGCCAGCCATCTCTTGTGACGATTGGGAGGCCGCTGATCATTTTCAATTGGGTCAAGCGTGAGTTTTCAGGGCACAGCAAAGCAAGGAAGCCGATCAGAAAATCCCCCGTCAGAAGGCGCCAGTCGGAAAGGCCCGGTATTCGGGAGTGGATTTGGAGCGGAGATGTGCGTGCACCAGGGTGGAGGGTCAAAGTGAGGTCAAGAAAATTGTGCATGAGCGATCACGGATCTCAAGTGAAAAAAAGATGCGTTGGAACAGAACATACAGTTGTCGCTCCCGAGTATGAGCCGGTACAGCCCGTTGAGACCGAAAAAGTTGAGAAAATACCATGAGAGAGACGAGACCCATCGCACATCCATGTCGGGGGTCTCGATCCCCCGTTGCAGCATCGACTTGAAGCCTAGAGTGAGGGGGAACGGCAGCTTGACTATACGGAACGTACTCGGTTAGTAAACCGAATTCGTGGTTCTGATATCAGAAGAAAACCCGTGGGCCGAATTATTGCACAGCATCCCGGAACAAAAGAGAGGAGGCGGAAGCTTCGTATGTGTAGGGGGTATAATTTAGATACCGGAAACACTCACTGAGCACAAAACCCTGGAAGAAAAAGTTGATCCAGCCCATGATGACCATTTGGGGGACCATCATGACCATCTGCGTTTTCATTCCTGCCATCATCCCGTCCATTGCGCCAGGGTCTGACAAAATGTTCGGAGCGGCCGGCGGTCCCTCGCCCTCCTTCAGAGGTCCATCCTTCAGGTACTTCCCGGCGGCGAAGGAGTCATCGAGGTGTAGCGAAATTGCGCGGTATATGTGTGGTGGAATGGGAGACCTGGCGGAGGTTGCGCGAAGGACTTGGGCACGGAGGAGAGCACGTCTGGGAAGTGACTTCCGTATTAGCGTGATCGGCCACGAGTGAAGGTATGGCCATACTCACTGTTCGCGGATCGCTGCTCTCGTGAGTTTCTTTGGGGGTGTTTGAAGTAGAGTGACGATATAGTGTCTTAACACTCCAACAAGAATCTGGGCGCGTGGGCCAACTGAGGTTTTGTGCGGGGGAGGAGGACATGCGTGTGCATACCATGACCACCGTGATTGGGAACAATACCCAGTCACGAATCTGTGGGTCGAGATACAATGATACCCTGCAAACCAGAAAAGGTCAGACCAGCCAACAAGAACAGAGGGGTCGCGGATTACGTTGAGCTCGACATATCTGTGGTCACTGTCGAGGACGGTCGGCCAGCGAACTTGGATCGGGTGACGGGATGATGTCGTTTCGGCAAACGCCATCGATCCCAATACACCTCCTCCCACCTGCGCCCTCCTGACCTTCAGATTTCTGCGAACCATGAGCCTTCTAGGAGTTGTCTATGCTATCAAACAAGACGATACCGGATCTACGTGTGGTTACTGCTCTGGCCAGAGGAGCGAACAGCCATCCAGCATCCAAGATGCCCATTTACTGGCCTCTCTCTTGACCTGCGAGGTTAATCGCCGAGATCCCGAGCGCAGTTCTTGAAATTTACCTCCACGTACTGGCAGGGATACCAAGCAATGATCAATCGAGGATGGAGACGCTCCGGTACGTTCTGTTACAAACCTGACATGAAGAGGACCTGTTGTCCGCTATACACGATAAAGTCAGTGGACTCTCGGCCACCCGACACGCCCCAGTGTCTAATTGATTGTCAGGTTGGATGCTCTGAACTTTCGGCCATCCGCAAGTCAGCGTAAACTCCTCAACAGGTCCGTTCCACAGAGAGCCTTTTCGACGTTCATGGCCAATACATGTGATGCAGGTGGAATCGGTTCGTGTTGCACGGAGGTGCGCCAGGCAACATACAGAACGAAAGGTGGGGTTCTGTACTTGACGCGTAACGCGACTTGGACTGACCCCTTGCAGTCATACACAGGGCGCAAAGCCAAAGCACGCGAAGAAAGGTACCCCGGAGTACTCGTTCGTCGAATCAGTACACGCCTCCGAGAAACACGTTCTGGGAGAACAATGTTCTGCCCACACGTTCGGGGTCAGTTTTGATGACTCCTCTAGTGGGCACTGAATCCCAATTGGCACATCGCAGGTGACACTCGAACCCTCCACTTACACTGATGAAAAATACCAACTCTTCGACGCTTACCAAACCTCTATCCACAAGGACCCCACGACTCCTGACGGCTTTAGGCGGTTCCTAGTAGAGTCCCCCCTCAGAGTAGGCACTCTGCTTCTCCAGTAACCGGTGACTAACACTTGCAAAAGATGAGTCCGATACCTTACAGGTCCACCCCGCCAGAACACCTCCCAACAACATATGGGTCCTATCATCAGTTGTACCGACTGGATGGCAAACTGATCGCCATGGGCGTCTTGGACATCCTACCATCGGTATGAGGTGGTTTAGAGGGCGCCGATCAGAATGACTGATGTGCCAATCCGCAGTGTGTAACCAGCGTTTACCTCATGTACGATCCCGCTTTCGAGAAACACTCGTTGGGAAAGGTTGACGACCTATTCTGTCATTCACTTGTTTCGCGTCTTACTGTTTTCGCAGATGAGCGCACTGAGGGAGATCTCCCTGGCGAAGGAGATTCACGATGCAGGTGTTGACAGCCACGAGTACCTATACCTTGGTCCGCAGCTGCCGTCCTCCCGAACTTCGATTATCAACGCTGATTTACCCGAAAGGTTACTACATACATACCTGCCAAAAAATGAAATACAAAGGCGAATATACCCCCTCGTACCTCCTGGATCCCGTGTGCCCTACCTCTTCCCTTTTATACTTTTGCTAACGAAACCCAGGAGGAATATACCTGGCACCCGATGCAAGAATGCGTGAAAGAGTTGGACAAAGCACGCTACGCATGCTTTGCCCATACAGAACACTCGTCGCAAACACCCGCTCCAGAGAGAGGCCAACATCTTTGGCCGTGGAACATTTTCTCATCACGCGGGTTTCCAGCCGCCATACCAGAAGTTCCACGGGAGGTTTTCGAAACCCTCCCTGTTCTTCTGGACCAGGATGACGGGGAGCAGCGCATTGGAACTTTCTCTGTGTGTCCTCCGTACCCTCATCGTCTGTGTAGACTGGGCTCACCTTGGAAATCTTAGGATGGTGAATGGTCGGACGAGGCCGCGGCAAGAGAAACATTATCCACACTCGCACATTCCCTCGGCTTCGAACTCGCGAAGCGCCTAGTTTATTCTATCGAGGAGTGATGTCATGGATAGGAGAATTGTGTTATGGGACTGACATCGTTGTCGTGGGGTCGTCGTATTCTCTATCCGTATTTTTACTTGATGTCGGATCCGACGCACGGTCCGGTAGGTGGTAGCAATCTCAGGCGAGTTTCACCAACACCATTCCCTACTGGCATCGAACCTTGGCCACGATCCGAACCCATTGGAACGTCAGCGTTTGATCGATCCAAACCTTGTTCACATCGTTCACGACCCCTATGTTGTCAAGGAGGGTCTGGAATTCGTTCTCGCGGTGCTGCAAGTTAAGCCCACATAACCGCGGGTGAGCCACAGGAGCAATCCGGTTCCTCCAATGAGCCCCTAATCCCGCACCACAGGTTCCTTCACACCCCATCGCGTATCATCCTGGATGAACCAGTAACCAAGTATGCGACCCAACACGATGACCGCGGCTTCGGTGTCGTTTGGCGCGGGTTGGAGCAGATCTAGAGAAATCGCGGTCACGGCAAACGTCGGAATCAGAAGCTGGCTGTTCTGGGTGGTGGCGGGGGAGGAGACGGGAATGGCAGCAGCAGCGATGTGAAACGTTGTAACGACACCCTATTTGTACACACACCAAATGCCTCTACTGCAACGCAGCACGTTCATCCGACACGACACTCCAGAATGCATACTCAAGGGCACGAGTTTGACATGTGCACCCCATTCTGGGAGTGGTCCTTTAGCGCTTAGCCACCAGTGGCCGATCGATAGAACACACCACCGCCCAAGTCCAAAGTCCGAGGTTCCGGTACTGGCGGGTTTCTTCCGTGGTAACTTTGCACAGACACCAACGGGAGGGCATCACACCAGAGTGGATATTCCGTTGTTCGATTTTCTTGGGCCTTTGGGACATCAGCATATTGTATGTACATGTTACGGACCATTACTATCAACTCCCTGCACTTTATACTCCTCAACCTTCACGGAACCCAGGTGGAACCTCGGACGGTCCATTTCGTCAACCAGCTGGAGGGTGGGGGCCATGTTCAGTTTGATGACCCTCAACATGGTCTTCTGAATTTCTTCCCCCTTGTGAACTTCCGTGTTCGGCTTCTTCAACCAGCCTACCCCCCAACCCTTCAGGCCCCTCGTTCGCTCCCCTGACACCCCATTCTTCCCTCTCTCTCCCTCTTGGTGTCCCGTTTTCGGTTTCTTCAAACAGTCTATCGCCCAATCCTTCACACCCTCCATTTCCTTCCTCAGCTCCAATTTCCGTCTTTCCGTGTATGACCCCCGGGTACCGCACCCGTCCCGTCCACACCAACAACAGTCCGGGGGAGGTGTGTTAAGGGCTAAATGCACGATCTCGAGTGTTTTGAAATCTGGGAGTGCTTTGCACACATCGACCAGTTCCGATATTGCGGAACGTGTAAGTTCAACCGGGCAAGGCGACTCTCCACTTGCTACTTCTGCCCAGTCACGTGGGCCCTCACGATATGGCCGGCGGTGGGAATGGGGGTGGGGATAGAGGACGGTGAGTTCAACGAGCCTTGGACATTGGGCCACAAATACTGAGGTCAAAGATGGTCAATCAATGTCCTCACCCTGTGATCCTACGGAGTGCTTGATGACTTACGGGATGCTTTGCCCTCTAAGATCAGTGGAATTGCCAACCGCTTGATTTTTGGATCCCTGATTGACGTAAGAGATCCAAGTAATTCATCACAGGTTGCAACACTATCCGCAATCAACCAGCTGTCCCCAATCACCCAGTCAAGATCCTCAACGTAGGGGCAGTGTTTGAGGAGAGGATAACCGAGGGGAGGTAGGACCAGAGTCTTGATCTGGGGGAGTTTGACGCCCTTAAGCGCCTCCCTGAGCTGGAATGTGCATGGAACGTAATTCACCAACGCCAACCCTATCTCTAGGGTGTGGAGATTTGGGAGGGACTCCAGGCATTTGACGAACATAGTTTCGCCACTCAATAGGAAGTGCACCGTCATGAACCTTGAGGGGACGTGAATCAGCCTCGGCACAGGAACAAAGAAGGGTACGGCAGTACTTTACGCTGGCAGCCAGAAATGTGTCCGCACGTAAAGCGTTCGCAATGCCAATGAGGTTCTGCTCGAAGCTCTTCGCGTCAGTAAACCAGCAATTTCGTGACGGCTCGATGAGATTCCACATCCATGGCAGTAGTCGCAATCGCATCAACCTGCAGGTCATGCTTAACGGTCGTAGAAACCGCGCCCGCTCCTGATGGTCGTCATTGATCTCCATGCAGTACTGTTCACGGAACCGTGCATAGTGGCCGGCGAGCTGTGGTTCTGGGGAGATGTGGGAGAGAATGGAGAGAATGAGCTCGTCTGGGATTCTGAAAACTGTGAACAGGGGATGGGGTATATTAATATCCAATAGGAGGGGTCGGTGAGAGAGCTCCTACTGATGCTGGTTTGGGGCGCGGGAGGTCGACTCATGGTGGGGCGCAGCCTCTTCCCGAGGCCATGTACCGATCTGGTAAAGAACGGATCCATGATTCTGCAGCACAGGGTCCACCGTCCAAGAGTCGACGAAGTGGGGGAAGGAGAAAGAGCGATTGGGGCCGGGGCATGCATTTCGCTATGGATACCCAGGGCGCCGACTGTCAATTTCGCGCTCATGCCAAGTCGACGCAAACCGCACCCTCCGAGTCAGAATGGCGGGTCAAGACGTTTCACTGCTGCCCATACCACGCGTTTCCAGAGCATTT
>Ga0307509_10011333_pt1 | contig 10810 bp, 9 predicted proteins | sample 10_EM_MG_FD_202245 | JGI IMG/M metagenome (GOLD analysis project Ga0307509, IMG submission 202245) | Populus trichocarpa ectomycorrhiza microbial communities from riparian zone in the Pacific Northwest, United States - 10_EM | ecosystem: Host-associated > Plants > Roots > Unclassified | place... | reverse complement strand
TTAGCTTACCTCCACGAGGAGTCAAGTCCAAGGATTATACATAGAGATGTCAAGGCAAGTAACATTTTGCTTGATGCAGAACTCTGCCCCAAAATATCAGATTTTGGATTGGCAAAACTATACTACGACAAGAAAACTCACATCAGCACTCGAGTTGCAGGAACCATGTAAGATCTCCTTCTACCTTTTCCTCGGAGCATTTGTAATTTGCTGACTATGAACTGTGCTATAGTCTATACCACAGTGCGGCGTATAGAAGCCATATGTAAAAACCAATGGAGATTATTTGAATGTATTCCCAATAAACCTTTTCACCAAGCACATTAATTTTCTTATAGTGGCTATTTGGCACCGGAGCATGCAATGCGTGGACATCTGACTGAGAAGGCTGATGTTTTTGGTTTTGGTGTGGTTGCTTTGGAGATCATAAGTGGGAGAGCAAATTCTGACTATAGCTTGGATGATGAAAGGGTCTATCTTCTTGAATGGGTAAAGAAAACAACACCCCTTTTTTTTGGCAGGCGAATCTTTCTTAACAAATTTATTCCTTCTCATTGTGAATTGATCGTATAATGTTTCTAGGCATGGACTCTGTACGAAAGTAGACAAAGTTTGCTACTGATGGATCCAAGTGTAACAGAATTTGATGAAAATGAAGCTCTTCGAGTTATAGGAGTAGCTCTCTTGTGCACTCAAGCTTCACCAGCAATGAGGCCGACAATGTCAAGAGTTGTGGCAATGTTTACTGGGGATATCGAAGTGAGCACTGTTACATCAAAGCCAAGCTACTTGACTGATATGGATTTTAAGGATATAACTGGCAGCTTTTCGACTGAAAACACCCCAGCATCCGCTTCAACTGATGATAGCAAGAGCAAGAATAAAAGCCAGCATCATAATTCAATTGATCTTAGTCCAGGAGGTGATCAAATACACTCTCCACTAAATATCACTGAACCAAGGCTGAGTGACCTCATTGGGGATGGAAGGTAAGGGGTTAATTATTCCTACAGAGCTGCATAGTTTGCAGCCAAATAGAGTATACATAGCACTTTATGCCTTCTTTTTCTAGCCAGTTGTATGATTAGTTGTAGACATGAAAAGCCTTAAACACTAACATTTGTACAAAAAATGTACAAGGAATCTGTGGCACTATATATGTGAAATGATATTGTCACCAGAAAATGAAAAAAAATAAAAATGATATCATCCTGTCATAGCTCTTGCCAAGTACTCGCACTTGTGAAAGAACATTATATATTATATTTACATACCATAAACAAAGTTTCAAGCAAACAATACCTGAATTGTTCTTCTTGCCCGCCGTCCAAGAAAAATGTGCTTGCGACGAACGCTTAATACTGCTCCGCCATGATTAACAATACGTCTTCCTCCTGCATTCATAGAATATACAACATTAGACGGTGGCTTCAAGAGTGCCTTTGTTATGAAGGCTCGCCTTAGAATACCTTTGGCTCTCTATAGATGACACGTAGTAAGAAAAAACTTTCAATGGTCCAGATGATTTGTATTTTCATACGTGCCACGACACAAGTATTTCCTAAATTATCTTTATATTCTATTACTTTATTGCCTCCGAGGAAAAAAAAACATTAAAAGTATTCATAAAGCAGGTAATATTCTAGTTTTTTAAAAAAATAGATTCAGAAAAATAAAATTTTATATTTTATATTTAAATACAATATTTTTTTTATCTAGAATTTGTACTGAGTAATACTCCAATTTTTAAATTTATATTAAGTTCGAAAAACATATTTTAAATATTTTTCATAGTTTTCTTTTACAAGTTTTCATTGTTTTTTATATGAAAGAGGACATGAATAATAATTATATATATAACCACTTTTTAGTAATGTAAAAGATTAAAATTATTTTTTACATTTTCATATTTAGTTGGTGTCATAAATTTAATTTTTATTATAAATTAAATGTAAATATTTTTAAGTTAATAATATACTTTTTTTCATGATAATTTTTAATTTAAATAAAATAAAATTAATATTCTATAATTAAATTATTAGGAATATAAAATATTGAGATGACTATAGATCATCTCATAAGGTTAAGAGGAAGTATGGAAACTAAATTAGTAAGATCTGAACCTTTTTATTTTATCTTTTCTAGTTGCATTGATTGGTAGTTGGACTTGATAATTTGTTTTTAATTTTTTTTTATTAGGTTAACATGCTGTAAAAAAAATCTTAATATTGGATTGATACTCGATTTTTGAAAAAATTAGTTTTTATAAAAAATAAAAAGATAAAAATTGAAAATAAAGGAAAAATAAAACCCTTTTTTAACTTGGCATTGTTCATTTAAAGCTTTTTGCAGGGAAACGCATTGAGGTTTTTCTCAATTTCTATTTTTAACTTTTTAGTTTGGAAATTATGTCTAAATTTTTATTTTGTTAACGTTTAAGTCTCTAGTTTAAGAAAAAAAATCACTAAAAAATAGAAAAGTAGAGAGAAAGTTATTAGATATTCACATTTTAAAAATAAAAAATATATATTATATATGTCAATGAATTTTATTCGACGAGATGAATTCTATTAAAATGTTTTTTACTTTTCATTTGGTTATTCAAAAAAATTCTAAGTTGAGAAAAAAAAATTTAATTTTATGTTTTTAAAACAATTTATAGGTGTTTTGGGTTAAGAAATTAATTTGTTAAAGTTTTAAAGATGTTTATTTAGGTGTTTTTATTTAGATTAAAAATAAATTTTTAAGATTCCAAAACTTAGAGCCTAATATTTCAATCATAGAAGATTATGAAAAATATTGTTGACGATGACATGCCACCCGCCTTTGTCATCCAATATATATATATATATATATAAAAGCAAGAGTAGGATGAGTTGATAAAAAAAAACTAAGGTATATGGGTCAGGCTCAGGCTCAGGCTCAGGCTCAGGCATGCTTGGCTTTCTTGGTAGCAGGCTAGATGCTTGGGACTGATCTCTTTTATTTTTATTTTTTTTGTTCTAATTTTGATTATTAAAAAAATTAATTAATAATCTTCTTTTTATATATGTTTTACTTTGCATTAATCTTTTTTATTTTCATTTAAATTAATATCCTCTCTTTTATTTTTTTAAATTATTTTTTTACTTTTTCATACAAATAAAAAAATAGTTTTTCTTGGTAAGAAAAGATACCTCTAAGATAAAAAATAAAAAAACAAAAAAAAGCATATAAATTAAATGGAAAAGTTGAGGTTAAATATTTTTAATACTTATATGTTTTTTCTTTGATGAAAAATATTAGCTTTTATTTTAGTATTTAATTAGCATTAATAACTCTTTTTCAGTTTATTAATTCATATATTTTTAAGTTTATTTCATTAAATGTGAACAACATCTTTATGTTTTCCGATTAAAAAAAATCATTATACAATAAAACACATATGAAATACTAGCATATTTCTTTGCTATGTTAAAAATTAATTTGGGATCCCATCGGCAGTATAGCGTTAACAATAATTGTTTATATTTATTAATGTAAATGATTCTCAATTTATATTTATTAAATGTATGCATAATGTTTTCATTTCACAATTATTATTTTTTAAATATAAAATACATTAACATCTATATATTTATTTTTTATTTAAAAAAATATTTAATCCGACCTATAGTGAAATGTAGAAAAGCTTATTTACTTCACGATGTTTATAACAGTAATAAAGGTTATTTTTTAAATTATTTTTAAAAATATTTTAAAATTTATTTTTAATTTCAGTCGATCAAAAACAATATAAAACTTTGATTCAATGGCAACGACTTTGTCCTGCCCATGGAAATCTGTCCATTTTAATTTTTTTAACACAAAAGCTAAAATTCCAAGACAAGACAGCTCCACATCCTACATAATTTATAACAATTAATTCTGAGCTTTTAATAATCCATCCATGAGACTGTAAACATGGAGCATGATGTTGGCCCACCCAAAAAAAGTAACCGTTAGAAGCTTGAATGTTAAGCCTACCGTTAGAAACCAAGTTCTTTAAAATCCCCTATCCGAATCCTCCAGTTCATTCACGAGACCAACAAAGAAAAGTAGGAAAACCTTCCTGCAGTGTCTCTCTTCCCTCTCATCTAGTGCATTAACCTGCTTCGACTCTCCTCTCTCTCTCTAAACAGCCTTGAAGGGAATATTGGAAATGGGTATGGTAGTGGTGATCTCTTTGCCTTTGATAATCTTCTGCTTACTTCTTGGTTTTGGATGCTACTACTTGGGGAGATACAAAGGAAGACAAGATGTCCGTACAAATGCTCAAGTTTTTGGGGTACCTATTCCACCACCTGGTACTGCTAGTAAACCACCTCCTCCACCTCATTCCAAGCCAGGAAACTTGGAGAATGTTTAGATTTTTTTTCTTTCCCTTTATTGCTTTACTTTGCACTTTCTTATATGGGGTGTAGAGAGTGATTTTTTATGCTGTTGAGATGTGTGGTGTGGTTGTTGAGCATTATTTGTCTATGAATTTTGAGGTATTGAATTGAGCTGTAATATATGGGTTGGCGATTGTATATTGGTTGTCATATGAATGAAATTGATAAAGATTTGTATTTTTACTTTTTGGTTGATTTATTTCTTCTGGAATGCAATTTGTTAGTCTCGGCTCATTTTGTTCCACAAAGTGCTTGGCATCTTTCCAAATGATGCCTCCATCAAGAGAAGAAGAGAAAAAAGACAGGTCTCGTTTCATGCTAGCGGGGGAGATTGAGAAGAAGGCCCCCCTGGGGAAACAAGACATCTTAAAATAACTAAGAAAAGAAAATTATGCTATTATACAAAAGAATTGACTACAAGAGTCAGTCCTGTGTCCTCTGAAACTTATCTCTAAATCTGAGGAATCTTTATGTAAGCTCCTATAACAGTGTATTTGAATCAGTCACTTCATATTTGTTACATTTAGTTTACAGTGGTAAACCCTTCCGCAATCCTTTCCAGAAACCATGTCAAGATTACCCTTCTCAGAATATCAATCAATCACTGATGTTAAACACGATAAGCCATTCCTACTTCAATCAAAGATGTATGAGGAACCCCTAGTGCTGTTGATGGGCTCCGACAGTTCCGTCTCAAGAAACCATATACAATGTTAATGGCAAATTTCTTCACAACTGATGATGTTTCCCTTGCCAAGACACAAGTATTGCCCATCATATATGCCAGACCAGCTTCCCGGGCATCCTCCAGGTCCTCCAATTCCTTACTATTGTCGACACCACAAAATCTTACTCTCTTGCATCTAGTCAACCCAGCCCCAGAACCATTCTCAGCTCTCATGCTAACATCATCCCGTAGACAGTCTGATTCGTGCTGATTTACAGGCATTTCACTTACTGAGTCTCTAGCATCACCATCATCACTCTCGTGCTGCAAGAACACTCTCACAGTTTCAATCAGGTCGGTCTCGAAAGCATAACTATCCTTCCTTGCATCCTTATAACCAAACCTGACAATGCACCGATAGAGACGGAACTCTGCGGGACCAATGCGGCTTACAATAAAACGCTGATTGGCAGAAACTCTTGGAGTTGTCAGGAATTGAAATGTTACAAATATGAGGACTTGGTGGAAGGCGGGAAAGCTGGTGACAAAATGTGAAAACATTGGCGGGATCCCTGAGAGCACATTTGTATAGATTAGGCCAATGCCACGAACACGATTTATACCAACATTTGGGCCCAGACTAAGAAGCATATCCAAAGATGTTCTGTTATGTGACTCGAATGATTGTTTCTGTAACGTCCCATAGTGCCAGATGTACATCACAGACAAAGCTATTAGGGAGAAAATGAGAGGGATCCAGCCACCTTTGGCCACTTTGGCCAGGCAAGAAGACAAGTAGAGCAACTCTACAAATCCAAAAACAGTTACAAAAATAAATGCTGCCAGAATATTCCGCTTCCAGACCATAACAATGACAAGAAACATCAAGCAGGTGGTAACAAACATTACAATGACAACTGTGAGACCTGGTACAAAGAGATAAACTGATCAAATTGCTAACTTAATTGAGAGAGAGACGGAGATGGAGAGGAAGGGAGGACAGGAGGGAGAGGCAAGTACCATATGCATTGGCTATCATATCTGTGTCCCTAAAGCCGATCACAACAAGAAGGCAAAAAACCATCAACATCCAGTTCACCTCCGGTATGTATATCTGCCCATGCATTTGATTTGATGTGTGTATTATCTTAACACGAGGGAAGCACTTCAGTGCCCAACACTGGCTGATAATCGAGAAAGTGGCAGATATGACTGCCTGACTTGCCACCACTGTTGCAAGAGTTGCAATGATAAATACTGGCCAAAATACAACCTCTGAATGGAAAAGGAATTAAAAAATCCCATAAGAGTATGCTCCAAGACAATGCTGCAATAAAAAATTAGATATAGCTAAGCAGGAAAAACACTTCGCAGATAGCTAGCAAGGTGAGCCAAACTGAAAAATTAAACAGCACCATGCTTCCTCTTCCCAAAATAATGGTAAATCGTGCACAATAGAAAAGATTGTTAATGAGAACGTAAACATTGGCCAGCCCTATCAAAGGTCCCAACCTGAAAATTGTGCTTCAAAGAACCATTAACATACAGATAAAGTTTAATATTTTGTGTAAGATAGAGCTGATCCTCGTGAGAAATAAATTACACTTGGAGCAAAATTTTGTACACAGAATCCAAAAAATTCTAGCAAAATCAGAAAATAAAATGCATGTTGAATATCATATTAAGAAGAAACAGAAGGTCTCTGCCATTCAGGAGCAAAAAATTGGAAGTTCAAAACTTGACATTTCATATTAGCAGCAGACAAAAGAAAACACAAGTCTTTCATGACATGACCATACAATCTCATTTGACATCAAGAAAGACACGGAACAACCTCACAATTATATGAAATCACATCTGACACCCTCTAGACTCAAAATAATTCAAATTTAGTTATTTCCAGTATCTATGTTCCAAGATTAATATTCTAGGATCTAGTATATGTAGAATTGCAGATATAATTACAAACAAATAAATAGGATTTGGGAGAAGAAATTAAAAAAAGATCTTACCAGGGATTGCTCTGTAGAAGCTTCTCTGAAGGTCCTCTTTGTGCTTAGAGAGATAAGCAGCTTCACCCATATAAGCCAGAATCAAGCTAGGATAAATAATTGCGGTGAATGCAATCTGCTCTTGTAAGTAAAATAAAAATAAAAAGTCAAGAGGGAAATAAATTGATGATGTATGTACATGACCTGGAAAAGTTTAATTTAGATCATTAAACAAACAAAATGACCACAAAACAACTGCCTAGCATACAGGCACAAACATAATCATGAAATTTGGCCATACTCATAAAACTAGAGTGAAAACTTACCCTGATTGAAAGCTGAGAGAAATGACCAAGGTCAGCAAACATAGCCTCCGCACCTATTAAGAAGTTCATTTTTTCAGCCATTCTCACAAGAATAATCTTCGGCAGAAAAGGGGAAAATGAAGGGGAACCAACAAACCTGTAATGCAAAGGACAATGCCTCCAAGAGAAGTCCACCCATCCTTTCCTGTCAATTTGAACAGCTTGTACACGTAATATGGTGACAGAGCACTCACAACACGAGGATTCCACTGAATTATGTTGTAAATACCAACCCCACTAATGGATAATAGCCACAATAAGATGATAGGAGCAAAAAGGAAGCCAACCCTATGTGTCCCAATATGCTGAAGGGCAAAGAGGCCTACCAAAATCAGGCAGGTTATCAAAACAGCATAACCTGCACAGAAAATTGTAGAAGCATATATCACTAAAAGATACTACAAATGCTCCATATCTTGCTCACTCATTCCAAAGGCAATTATTTTCAACTTTTCTTCTGAGCCTTCTAGTTAATGTTATAACAATCATATGAGAATTTAAATCCTGGGAACAAAGTATGTAGGCATATATTACGCAAAGCAAGTCTGTTACACCATTATAATGAGAAACAAGTTCTACTTCTGTTTTGTCAGAAAGGACAAACAAGAAATGATACATTTACTTACTGTCATGCAGACCTCCAGCCTTGGTTTTGATGCCATATACAGCCGAAAGGACTGGGGAAAAAAAAATTACTCAATGGTTACAGCTCATTGATAATTCAAGAAGTAGACGGCATTTTTAAAAAATATTTGGCATTTTTAAAAAATATTTGTATGGCAAGATAGTAGCAGAACCATAAAATCATCTTTCATTAATCACTAAGAGAATATAAAAGTGACAAGCCCTTCTTGAATTAATTGACAAAGACCAAAACGTTGAGCACTATATTCTAGTTGGGACAACTGGTCTATGTATGAGGTGTCTTTTACAACACAATCAGCGATGGCTTGAATGAGTAATTTAGATGCAAAGATTACCAATCCTTGATCTACCAGAGGTAGACCTTTTGGATGGCCATAACAATTGGCCATTGCTTGAATGCAATTTAGGTCAAAAGAGTATGAATCCTTAATCTACCTTTTGAATGGCCACCATTCCAGTGGTCTTGTTTGATTAGCGACAACCCAAAACTGTGTACCAACAATGGCCATACTTCTACATCTTTACAAACTGAAGTCAATCTATGTTACTAGGAAACTAGGAAAGAAACATACCTGACATTGATGGGGTCAAGATACCATCAGCTATAACCATGCTAGTCCCTAAAATCACAATAAGCAGCAGTACAACACGAGAACTATGATGCTTATCAAAGAACTCCTTCAGAAGAGAACTAGCCCTAGTCTCTTTGATCAATTGACAAGAGTCTTGAGAAGATATGTCATCGTCTGTCGAATGGGAAGGATGCAAAAGTCCTAACTTTGCACGGCGACAAAGTAATGAATACAAGGCAAATGTCCCTCCTGTAACATTGAGGCTCCTTCAACAATCCACATAAAAAGTACGGAAACATCTCTAAATTAGAAAGGCAAACAAACACAAAGGCAGGTCTTTGAAAGCACCTTCTCCATTATCATCAGCCCCTAATACAAATACAATGTACTTGCAGAGAGGGATTAAAGTCAAAGTCCAGAAAACCAAAGAAAGTACCCCGAGAATTTCATCGTCGTCCTCGTGAAGTCTCAATCTCCCCGAAAAGGTACTTGTGTAGACATAAATTGGTGATGTGCTAAGGTCACCATATACCACACCAAAACTCTGGTACGCTAGAATCAAAGTACTTTTATAAAGTTTCTGCAAATAGATTAACAAACATCAAAAAATCACACCTTTTTCCTCGATCCAATACCATCACTACTATTTTTCAAATAATTCGTGAATGAAACAATAATTAACATGTGCAAGATTAATAAACCTTAATTTGTTTAAAGAAAGTATTCACCAATGATAGAAACGGAAAATTTGAACAGAATTAGCTCAAGCAACTAAAAGGGTGTCAAGAAAATCGCAGCAAGTTTCTAAATTTACTCACTCGACTAAACGTGAATGAAACAGTATAAAAATAACCAACTAAAAGAGAAGGGGCGGATTTTAACAAGATAGACTAATCGGACAAAAGGGTGTCAAAAAAATTCAAGAAGAGCTCTTAAATTTGCATTGACCAGGAAAATTTTCCTTCGTTCTGCAGCATTTTCTTGGGAACCAAACAGATGCCACATACAAAGGACCAATCAGTCAAATGGGTGTCAAAAAACCAAAGAAAAGTTTCCAAATTTACACTGACCATGAAATTTTCCTTCATTCTGCTACATTTTCTTGGCAACTAAACAGCAAATACACAACAAACTTAAAACCCAACATTGCAATACCAAAAAGAAACGAGAAAACACCCAAAAAAAGCATACGCTGCAGTGAAAAAAACATGAATTTACCAATCTAGATTGCCGGTTCGTGGAACCGGATTCAAGTTCCATTTTTTTTCTGTGTTTCAGTAATAAAATAACTGAAACCCCAAAAAACCTTCAGGAATCCTAAGCTGAAATGGGTTTTCTTTAGAGTCCATAAAGAGAAAGAGGAAGATAATTTAAAGATGGTTTTATTGTTTTCCCCTTTTCGGGTTACAATAAAGTTGCTATTAAATAGTGCTAGGAGCAGAGAAGTGTGTGTAGTTTCTAGTTTCTAGAGAGAAAAGACAGTCAAAAATTAATACTTTCTAGAGAGAGAAGGGAGTCAAAAATGGATCCTTCAAGGATATATCTCCCGTTTACTTGGAAGTACAGTGGAAGTTTTTTAAAATATATTTTTTATTTGAAAATATATTAAAATAATGTTTTTATTTTTAATATTATTATATTAAAAAAATTAAAATTTAAAAACAAAATCAAAGATTTTCAAAAAAGCACTAACACTGCAACACTGAACAGTGAAAAACAAAAAGGCAAAGAACTTGGCAAGGAAGGCCGGTGGAATTTTCTTAAATGGCGCCAAAATGTCTATTTTTTGTTGAGAAAATTGTCTTCTCCTTTCATTTTTTGTTAGTTGGTTTTCATTTTAGGTTGTTTCTTATTGGAAGTGAAACAATTCAAATAACGACTCCCAGGTTTCAGAAATTAAAGAAAAAAAAACATTACACTCGCACGAACAGGCATTTTTGTCTTTTAATTATTTTTTAACAGTGAAGTGACAGAATCGCTCTTCAAATAGATTAAAAAAAAACTGTAGGGTTGGTTTCTAGGAAATTTTAGCTTTATTGTGGTTTTTTATTATTTTTAGGTTTATTTAGGAGTTGTTTGGTAATTTTAAAAAATTAAATATTATTTAAAAAATTAATGATTAACAACACAAGTATTAGGGCATGATAGCTTTCATAAA
>Ga0307509_10011332_pt1 | contig 10811 bp, 9 predicted proteins | sample 10_EM_MG_FD_202245 | JGI IMG/M metagenome (GOLD analysis project Ga0307509, IMG submission 202245) | Populus trichocarpa ectomycorrhiza microbial communities from riparian zone in the Pacific Northwest, United States - 10_EM | ecosystem: Host-associated > Plants > Roots > Unclassified | place... | reverse complement strand
TGGCCCTCCGCTCGGTCGCCGAGGAGGAAAGCGAAGAATATTCCGACGAAGATGACGAGCTCGCCCTCTACGAACACGAGGAGGAGGAGGATGATACATTCTCCAGTGAGCTCTCAGGTGTCAGCTCCGTCGAGGATGTTTCGCGTTCCATTTCTGCTCTCAAGGCTGAGATTGCTGCTGCTGCTCCTCCATCCCACGATGGTCGTGATTCATCAGTAATGGCTTGGACTTTCCCTTCAGGCTCCCGGCATGGCATGTCTAGCCCCAAGCCGACGGAGGTCGACAAATTCTTCGGATGCCTTGACTATGACGAAGAAGAGGAGGCCTCTGCCGCTGTTCGCGCTGCGGTAACTGGCGACAGTGGCAAGGGATTGTTCTCACAAGGTCTTCTGGCTGACGATGAAGATTTCCCGCCTTTCCTTCTCCCTGCTCAGACCGGTTTCGAGGTTGCTGAGAAGTCACCCCTGGATGTTATTGAAGAAAGCGAGGAGGAGGAGGAGGAACGACCGTCTAAGACTCCTTATGAAGATGAATTTGGCGGTGAGATCGTTGAGGGTGGAATCATTTTCACCTTCACTCCGCCGGAGGATTCTGATGTCTCTTCCGAGCTTGCCACTCCTTCGCCCACCAGGTCGGCAGCTTCCAGCCCCCGTGTCTTCTCACCCAGCCAGGATGATGATGAGAGCCCAATCGCTCCATTCAAGCTCCCTCGAGTGCCCGCCCCTCCCGTCACCCCTCAGAAACCGTCCGGAATTTCCACTTCGTCTGGTTCCCCTGTCTCGCCCGTTCAGTCCTTTACACCCCTTCGCAGGAACACTCCTCCCACGCCATCCTCGATCCCCCGTGCCGTCGTGTTGAAGTCTTATACCGCCACCACCCCGACGAAGGCATCCCCTCTCGAAAGGATCGCTCTGAGCCGTTCGAACACCTTCTCGACCCCCCCCAGCAAACGCAACAGCCCGATCCCTACGGCTATCCTTCAACCGCAACCCAAAGCCTCTTCGAAACCGTCTCCTCCTTCGTTCATTCGTCAACCACAACGGTCGAGCACCCTACCAACTCGGTCTAGTATGTACCCACTCAGTATGTCCTGATCGTCCCTTTCTCTTATTTGTGCGCGTAGTGAACGGAGGCTCCAACACCCACAGGCTCTTCGATCCCAATCCGCCGACCCCAGAGGGCGTGATTGCTGACCCGGCTCCTTCCTCCCCCATCACTTCCCGTGTCTCCAAGCTTTCATTCCGAACGTTCACCAAGTTGATTCCGTTACCCTTCTCGTGGGGTTCAAGATCCACCCCTGTTGCCGACGACCCACCCCAGACTTCCCTCCCTACGTGGGGAGGAGAGTCAAGGGTTTCCCTGAGTCGAAGTAGCACCGACAGTGCGGATCGACCCTTTGTCTCAAAAGAAAAACAGCTGGAGAAGCTAAGGAGCCGGATGGAGGAGGAAGCGAGAATGCGCATGCGTGCTCAAGCGTGATACCCTCTCACAAACCCATTATATCCACCCTCACGCTTTTAAGGTATTCTCGCCTCCCTTGTGGACGTTGACATGCTATGACGCTCCGAGTTTTTTCACGACTTCGTGTGTTTGAAGGACGTTTTCTTGTTTTTTGTTGTCTGTCTCGCGCATCAGTTCGAGTTTGTTTTCGGTTCCTCCCTTCTTCCCCCTTCCCCCAATTATCCTCTTCCCCCCTCAGTCTCCCATCCCCATCTCGTATGCTGTCGCTATCACCGTTTTTTCAAACTTTTTTATTCGTCATTTCTCGTTTCGAGGAATGACTGGCGCAAGTTTCCTTGCACCGTTTATGTTCATATATCCCCCCTTTTTTTCTCTTCTGTCATTCCCCACTTGTTTGTGATGCCCCGTTCTTGTTGGCTCGATGCCAAACGAGGGTGAGGGTGTATTTGACCCCCCACTTTGCTCGTTGTGTTCGGTGACCCATCTGCAGCTGTAACGTGTAGTTGTCCTGCCGTAAACCCTCCATGAGAAACCTAGGTTTTCCCATGCGGACCACCCCCTCATCTGCAGGTCACCCTTGTCGCCAACCCCCCTCGACTCCTTGGGGCTCTCTGGTCGTTAACCTATGCTTTAAGACTGGGTCTCTAAGCTCGCCAGATGGTTTGGTTTTTTTTTCGTTTTTTTTTGCCCGTACAATACGTTTGCTGTCATGTTTTCGAGAAAATCTCATCTATGCCCTTATGCTTCTATCACATTCTAAGTTCGAGCACGCAAGATGACAAGCAGGGAGGTCTAGCTTTAGCCCAGAGCGGGAAGCGCGGAAATGCCGCGCACCGGATTCGCCCGGCCGCGTTGGGTTCGGGGATACAGCTTTGAAGCCGACCTTCAATCGACCCTCCGCCTACTCACTCCTTCTTTTACCCATACACTTCGCATACCTCACTCTCAACCCCCACAAGGATGTCGCAAGTCGCTCGTAGGTCCTTCATGAGGAACTGGTACGCCGTGGAGGTATGTGGAATTCTCCTTCCGACGCTTGCGTCTGTTTGGATTCGGAATGGAATTGAATGTTTGACCTTCGACCGTAGGCTATCCCGATGTGAGTCCCTCTGGTCTTCCTATCCAGTTTGGAGCCCGAGGGGGGGAGGTGGCACCGCGCCAAGTCGATGGGGGTTTGGTTCTGTAGATTGGGTTGGCTGACGTCTCGACCAGTTACACCATCATTGGAGGTGTCGTTGCTGGTGCTGGCTGGTACCTTTATCGTTTGGCTCGTGGTCCCGAAGGTCAGCCTTTTCTGCTCTCGCGGTCACGTTCGTTGGGGAGCACACATATCTGACCTCCCGCCTTGCGCATTTGGTTTATAGTTGTGTGGACGAGAACTCATCCCGCCCCCCGTAACACCATCGAGCAAGACCAGAACATCAAGATGATGGCTGTTGGCCATAAGTTTGAGGGTGGAAGGTCCGTTCCTGTCGATGTTTACGCTCGTGGTCAGACTAACTCAATGTTCTGTGGTTTTTGTCTCGTAGCTGGAAGCGCCCTGGTTGGTAAACCCGATGCTATCTCAGAACGGACGCGCAGGGCCGTAATTTTTTGATCCTCCTTGACCTAATGTCTATCACTATCGGGTTGTTTCCACATTTTCCGTGTCTGTCCGACCTGCACAAGTTTCGTGAACTGTATAGACGAGGTGCAGAATTCAGAAAAAGAACGGTTCTGTCTAAGGAACTTTGTGCTCTGGGATCCTAATTTCCTGTTATCGCGAGGTTGTTGTGCACACTGAATTGGTGAGGCTGGGTGCGTGGAATTCGAGGTCGATCCTCGGATCACTGGGATCACAAAACTCGTGGTTGCGCTTTCAGTATATGTCTACCGTCCACCCTCACGTACCCCTAGTCCTAGCGACACGGCTCTCTCATGGTCGTCCCACTCGATTCCGTCCAGGTTGCCTACGACCCTCCGACAGAATACCCTGACGACGAAACAGACACGCCGATCGGTGGCCTAGCTCTGGTGTGTCAAGAAACTCATCGTGGCGATCCGCCTGATCTCGAAGTTTAACTTTTTGGGTGCGCTCTGTTGTCGTGAAAGGGCAGCGTAGGGAACTTGGGCACACCCGAACTAGTGTTTGGCGCGGCCAACTTCTCCTTCCAGTACAATCGGCCGGAGCATTTGGCTTCGGATGTTCCGATAAGGTCTGTGAGGTTGTGCATGAGGTGAGTCTGCAGATACTGGAGAATTTCTGAAGGTCCCGTCGCTGACGATATCTGCGGATCGCATTTAGGTATGGAATTCGGGCTTTCGATACCTCTCCCTACTATGGACCATCTGAAATCATCCTCGGGGGTGCCCTAAAAGCCCTCAAAGGCGAATTCCCTCGTGATTCGTATAAATTGGTTGGCGGGTATCGCAGCTCCTGTTTACAAGCGGCTGATGACCTCGTCTCAGATAACCAAGTGTGGTCGATACGGTCTCACTCCCGCGGATTTCGACTACTCCCCGAGTACGATTCGGAAGAGTGTACAGAGGAGCCTTGAACGATTGGATACGACCTATTTGGATGTCGTGTATTTGCACGATATCGAGATGGTCGCTGAGGAGCTTATGCCGAAGAGGGATGGGGATCATTCCACGGCTTTGGGTGAGGATAGGGAGGCGTATGGCCTTGCACCGGGACAGGAGGGGAAGGTTTGGGGAGAGGGTGATCGAAAGGTCCTTGAAGCGTACGGCGAGCTGAAGAGGCTGAAGGAGGAGGGTCTGATCAAGAACATCGGGATCACAGGTATTACATGAGCCAACGTTCACCGACAGACACTAAACGCCGTTCTAGCGTATCCATTGCCAACGCTGTTGAGGGTCGCGTTGCTAATCCGACAGACACATGGGCCTGTGGACGTGATGTTGTCCTACTGTCACCTTACGATCCAGAACGACACGCTTCTCTCGTATGCAAAGGAGCTCTCCGGGAGGGCTGGCGTCGGGCAGCTCCTTACCGCCTCACCATTGTCCATGGGATTACTAACCCCGAACCCGCCGGAATGGAGTCCAGCCCCCGCAAAACTCAAGTCTGCATCCTCAGAGGCCGTGGACCTATGTTCTACTTGGACAGGTGGGCTGTCGAACATCGCGCTGGGCTTCTCCTATCGAAACGCTCGAAACCTTGGAATGTCGACCGTTGTGGGGATGGGTTTGCTTGAGCAGGTTCATGAGACGATGAAGGTATGGAGAGAGATCGTGTCGGATGATGGGACGCAGCTGAGGAGGGAGTACGAGGATCGGGTCATTCGGGTATTCGATGCCTCTGGGTACAGGAACTACAGCTGGCCCAGTCCTTGAACAAACGTGTAGCCCCGGGGTAATTACCATAAGTGCACGCGTTGAATCGCAGGTTGAAAATTCGTCGGTGGACGCACCAGGAACCCTTCCACATCGTCAAGCGATCCAATTGATCCTACACCTTGTCTCATCTTACTCCATCTCATGGCTCCGAACCCGCACATTCCGCACCATGTGCCCATGGTATTGGGGGCTGGAGTCCTTGGGGAGTCCTTCGGGATCATGCCACGTCGTTATCGCGCGACGGGACGACTGTTAAACCATGGGAAATATATATGTGTTCGACCAAGGAAGTAAAGCACGGCGTCGGAACCCCGTGTTGTCTTTTAACTTCTCTGACCGCTTGGATCAACTGCATCGTTCATGGGGAAAACCCATCATGGTCTCCACCCTTCTCCACCCCGCTCAACCCCTCCGGTCGGCGCTAGGGGAGAACTCTATTCGCCCCGCCCCGGCGTAGTCAAACGTTGTGTACAGCGGTATTCATCAGTTCGACAGTTGCGCCCTCGTATTTCGAAAACGTGTTTCGATTACAGGGCTGGCGGTGTGAATCCCGTCAATATGTGAACCGGGCTGGGGTGTCGGTGAAAGGCCGTGCTAGATCCTCCCCGGCGGGGTCCCCTTTGAAGGTAACCTCGGGGTCATCCTAAATGCCTCGCCCAACATTAGGTCCCGGGCCCTCGCGGGAATGGCAAGCTCTAGATTCGCTGGTTTTCTCCGCCCGAAGTATTCGACCGCGCACCGTGGTTGCTGACGTTGTCAGGCTTCCCGTCGTGGTTCAAGTCAGAAGTTGACGAGATTTTTGTTGAGTTCGGCCACAGGGTACGGCGTGGGGTGTAGAATGAGTCGCGCGCAGCGTGCTCAGAAATCTTTCACCAACCACTACCCCGCCCAATGTCAAACCTACCCGGTTCGTTTGTAGGGCACCGTGCCGCGAATCATGCGCCACCTCTCGAACGCTGGTAGGAATTCTCTCCAACCTCGGGTTTCCCCTAACTTTGGAAACACCGGCTAGTTTTCGGCCCGGCACGAAGGGAAACTCCAAGCGTCCCCGCCATCAAATCGTCATTGGGTTGATTTTGGCCATCCACCCTCATCATGTCCCGCCTCCCCAAATCGAAGTTACCGGCGATCTCAACTCCCATATCTCCGGCGGAGATGGCACGGAAGCTCAAGTCTCTCCCTCAAGGGGATTCTAGGGCGCTTGCTGCCTCGTCGACCGCCATCGCTCTCTCCATCGCTTCCCCATTCTACGATATTATCGACACATCCGGCGATGGTCCCGCCGTTCGAGGAGGAGACACGGCCTGGCAAACGGCATACAGTGCAGCAAGGATGGTTGTAGAAATCGCCAAGGAGTCCTCCGATATGTTCCTACCACTCAAGGCTGTTGTAGGCGCCTTGTCCGTCTTGATAAGGAACTATGACGTGAGCGCGTCTTCTCCGTTACTTGAACGTCCTCTCATCACTCCCTACCCCTCATTCCAGCAAACATCGGACAATGTGGGGAGTGTGAAAGAAGTTGAGCGGAGGGTGGAATCACTATCCAGCATCCTCGGCTCTCCCGTAGGTAAGGACGACGACGCTGAGAAAGGGAGGAGAGCGGAACTCCGGAGGTTTGTACTTGTACGAATATTTATCGGTTTGCTTATCCCTCTTCCAGGAGGCTTGAGGAGGTCATTACAAAACTTGAACCACTCTCCAGACAGCATGGGCTTGTTGGGTTCTTGCGGAATGTTGATAATGCCAAAACCTTGGCAGGATTTGTCCAAGAGCTGGCTGATGCTATCATGGATTACCAGGTATTGAGTTACTGGTCCTGCTGTGATCTTTAATGAATACCCAGCTAGGTTTCTGTGCAACAAGGAGTGTATGACAGGGCAAGAAAAATCAAAGATGATACCAACAACATCCACAACAATACCATGAACATCCTTGGTGATACTGAGAATATCCGTGATGATACCACAAACATTCTGGTGAGGCAGTTCACTACCCAGATGTGACCTGTATTGATGATTTGAGCTTCCCATAGGAAGCTGCAGACCTTGAAAGGTTGGAGCCTGTGCGTAATGCTGGGTACCAGGCTGGTCATCATGACAAATGCCTTCCTGGAACTCGGGAGTCTGTTCTCCAGGACATCATGTACTGGAGCAAGACCCCTCAGGACCGAAATGTATTTTGGTTGAATGGGTTGGCAGGTACTGGGAAATCAACAATAGCTCAATCATTCTCTGAAATGGTTGCCAGTAATGGATCCCTTGGTGCCAGCTTTTTCTGTTCACAAGATTACCTTGATCGAAAGGAGCTCAAAAACATCTTTCCCACACTTGCATACCAGCTTGCATGCTGTTACCCCAACTTTCGAAGCCACATCATTGCCAGTCTCAAGAAAGACCCTACCCTTGCCCACACCTCCCTCATTTCTCAGCTTGAGAACCTCCTTGTGAATCCACTCTCTGACGCAAAGATCTCATGTGTTATTATCATTGATGCATTGGACGAGTGCATTGATGATCAGCCAGCCTCAGCAATTCTCTCAGTCTTGGCTCGATTCACCAAGCAGTTGCCACTGGTGAAGTTTTTCATCACTGGTAGACCTGAGCCACGGATCCGCACTGGGTTTCGCCTTCCCCTCCTACAACCCCTCACCCAGATTTTCTTACTCCATGAGGTGGAATTATCCAGTGTCAACAATGACATTCAGTTGTATTTGACACAGAAGTTGACTGGGATTGCCAAACAAAGGAGTGACCTTGAACTTCCCAATCCATGGCCTAGTGATAGTGAAATCCTGGCCCTCACCAAAAAGTCATCTGGGCTGTTCATTTTTGCCTCAACCCTGGCCAGGTTCATTGGGTCAGGGCACCATGAGCCAAATGAGCGTCTCCAACTTGTTCTTTCCAAAGCAAGTGGCACAATGCATGAAGGATGTGCTGGCATAGACTCCTTATACTCCCAGGTCTTACTACATGCATTCTCAGATGTCCATGAGCCAGAGGTGTTCATGAATGTGAGGCATATCTTGGGGGCAATTATACTTGCATTCAACCCGTTATCTCGGAGGGAGCTTTCAATGATCCTTGGCATCCCCACAACCCTCATATCAACTACTCTACGCCATCTCCACTCCATAATCCTTGTACCAGCTGATGAATCCAAGGAAATTCGTGTTTTTCACAAGTCATTTCCAGATTTTCTACAGGATGGCAAGAGATGCATCAACCCTAAATTCCTTATTGATCCAGTGATTCAACACGGTGACATGGTCCTCAGCTGCTTGGAGCTGGTGAAGTCATTGAAGAAGAACCCTTGCTCCCTACCACCCTTTACAATGAATCAAGACATTATCAACCCCTTACAAGTACTGGAGGACAAACTGGGTGGTGCTGTGCGATATGCATGTGGCTATTGGGCTAAGCACCTTGAGCTTTCCCTAACATCTGGCAACTTTATCCACCGGGTTGCTGTTTCTGTGGCTGAAATGCTCAGAAATGCCCCCCCATGGATTGAGGTGATGAGCCTTGAGAATCACTTAGAAGGGGTAATTCATTCTACATACAGCCTGCTAGGCTGGCTAGACAAGGTTAGTAACTTACAAACCACAGAGGGGCTTATTTATTAATAACCTTGCAAATAATAGGTGACAACTGTTGTTCAGCATGAGCTTTCAACTGCTGAGCATGAGCTCACTGTTGCCAAGACTGAGCTTACCACAGCTAAGAGAAAGCTTGCTGCTACCAAGAATGAGCTTGGTGCTGCTGAGTTTGAGCTTGGTGCTGCTGAGTGTGAGCATGGTGCTGCTGAGCATGAGCTTGCTGCTGCTGAGTGTGAACTTGCTGCTTCTGAGCATGAGCTTGACTCTGCTGAGCAGGAGCTTGCCTCTGCTGGGCAGGAGCTTACTTATGCTGAATATAGGGCTAGTGCCACCAGTCACAGGCTCACTGCTGCCCAGGACAGGGTTGCTGTTGCTGAGAGTAGGTTCAGCACTGCTGGGGATAGATTCACTACTGCTGAGAGCAGGTTCAGCACTGCTGGGGACAGATTCACTGCTGCTGAGGCTGATTTCACTGCTGCTGAAGCCAAGTCTGCCACCATGGAGCACAGGCTCACTGCTGCTGAGCATGGGTTTGCCACTGCAGAGCAAAAGGTTGCTACCACTGAGCATGTATTCTCAGTGACTACTGCCCTGGATAAGCTTGCAACTGACTGTCTCCGGTTGTCAATGCACTTCTTCCGCCCCATCCAACAATGTGCACAACAAGTGTACCACACTGCTGTGCCCCTCTCACCAAGCTCATCACAGCTACGTAGGTCCTGCCTCCAAGATATTATAGATAACCAGCTGTCCCCTGTAACTGCCTTCTCAGGGGTTCCTCACAGTTGGGGGTTACTCCTAAGGACAATTGATGTCAGACCAAGGCAGCTCACATGCATTGCAACTTCTGTCCACAGGATTGTTGCTGCATGTGAAGGTGTTGTAAACATCTATGATGCAGTCACAGGTGTGCTTTGACAATCTCTACATGCTCCAGAAACAGTTATCAAGATACAAGGCTCACCAGATGGGGCCATTCTGTTCTTTAGACACAAACTCACTGTGACTATGTGGGATGTGCAGACTGGGGGGCTTATCCATACATTCACTACACAATCCACAATCAATGATATGGCAGTTTCCATGACAGGAGATTGTGTTGCATGTGGCTTGTATGATGGTTCTATCACATTCTGGGATGTCCACACCAAAGAGGGGGGCAAAGGTGTTGGGGGTGGTCAATCAGTTGTAGCCATTTGTTGGTTGGCACCTCTGGAACTTGCAGTTGCAACTCAGACCTCTCTCTACATTCACAGCCTTGCCATTGGTGAAACCTCAAACACACTCTCCTTCCCTGACCCAGTGTGTGGAATTGTTTACTTGGCAGATAAGTGTGGAGTTCTGGTAGGAACTTCAAAGCCAGGTGCAAGAACAGGCCAGGAGGTGTGTTCATTCAGGGTTGTTGGTCATATCCCAGGCCGCCTACGGGTCTATTGGCCAATGGGAAAACCCTTGGCACACCTTGGGAGACTGATCCATCCCACACTTGTGGGCAAGGAGGTTTTATGGATAAGTCCACCAAGTGGAGTACAATTATTCAATATTTCCTCACATGGTTGGACCAAGAATCCTCCACTCCTAGATTCAGCAACATCTGTGGCTGTATCACTGGGCAGAAATCTTGTGGTGCAGACCAAAGATTCCATCCAAATTTTCTCCCTTGATGTCTTGACAAGTGATGGGGTTCATGATGACATACACACATCCCATGTTTACCCCCTGGGAGAACAACACATCATCTGCCTCCTCCAACCAAATAGGCACCTTACCCTACTAAAATTAGAGACCCTGCAAGAACTCCATCCTGACAACAACACCTTGTCACTTGAGTCATTGCTCAGAGATCAGGCTGCTACTGCTCATACATCATTTGGTCATGGATTAGTTGCCAAGTTTGGCATCTCTATCATCATCCAGGCATGGCAGTCAGGTACACCACTCCCCAAATCAGCAGAGGCAGCTAATGAGGACCCACCACTGAGTGGATGGTCACCAAACTTTACCCGGTCTGTCACAATGTGCACCTCACCCTGGCCAGAGCTTCATGTAAAAGATGGAATGGATGGGACTGTACTTGTGAACCTGCCTCTAGAACCTGCCAATATGGGGATAGGGGAGGTTTATGATCTCACCTTTGACTCAGAAACCAGGTTCTACCTCAAGATAGATGGACCAGGGTGGCATGTCCAGATTCCCCATGACATAACACCATCACCATCAGGGAGTTATTCACACACAATCACCAAAGGGGAACCAATCCCTTTGTTGAAACCTCGGGCAAGATCATCATACACACTTGATGCAAACCGTGAGTGTGTCAGGGCCGACCTCAAGCCTGATCACCTGGTGACTAAACGCTGTCCGTTACTGCCTTGGAACTCAGGCGTTGCTGCTGGGGTGCTCGTCGGTCCGGACT
>Ga0307509_10011331_pt1 | contig 10811 bp, 14 predicted proteins | sample 10_EM_MG_FD_202245 | JGI IMG/M metagenome (GOLD analysis project Ga0307509, IMG submission 202245) | Populus trichocarpa ectomycorrhiza microbial communities from riparian zone in the Pacific Northwest, United States - 10_EM | ecosystem: Host-associated > Plants > Roots > Unclassified | place... | reverse complement strand
CGGATCTCAGCCTCCCGACTCTATATATGCAGATGTACGATGACGGATACAAGGGCATTACCAACGTAGATGTCAGCCACTTCCAGTATTTACTTCTCCACGGGTTGATTGTCTCATACCCAGTACTCTTCCGTGGTCATCGACCAAATGCGAAGACGCCACAGCATACGGAGACCAGAAATGGAGTGTCAGTGGGTTTCGAAGTTTGACCGTATCCTAGGAGCTCAATCGTTCTCTGAAGGGGTGGTGGCAGATGTCCGAGAACTACCTTTTGATGCTGGGACATTCGATGTCGCGCTCGATAAAGGTGAGCTCTACCTCACGCCTGTTGCACGGACCTGACACCATTTCCAGGGACGATGGACGCAATGATGACCGCAAAGGGCGACGTTTGGGTAGTAATCTCAATCGACGTTGTCTGAACGCCGCTTCTCAAACCCACATCTTAGGACCCACCAGCGCAGGTTATCCAAGACTGCGACCTGGAAGTTGATGGCGCTTTGCGGTGAGGATCAGCGCCCCTCGTCGTCGAATGTAGACCAATGCTGTAAATGTCAGGATCCTGCGCTCAACGGGGTTATTCCTGTATTTCACCTTTGGGCAACCTCACTTTCGAAAACGCTACCTCTCGAAACCTGATACTCAGCTGGAGATCCGGCAACTGGGGGAGGCGTTCTATTACTACTTTTACATTCTACGGCGACAGTAAATGAGAGGGTTGGGGAGTAACAGCCCCGTCAGAATAGAAACTTCACGTTTTGGTAATACTCTAGCATCGGGTTCTCCCCGTTCTCCAGCCTTGTCTGTGGCAGGTCCGCGTATGTATTCAAGAACTCCGCGTGGGTGAACACACCACTTTTCCTCTCCCCGACCGGCAGTCCGCTCGCCGACACGACCCCTTCAACTTTGGGCCTTCGGTTTAGCGGGTGGTGTGATGAGAAAAAGTCCGCCCCGATGGACGATGGCGATGCGCTACTCGGTGGTAAGGCACTTGGTGAGGGAGGATCCACGGTAGATTGATCCGGTTGCGAGAGTATGTGCTCATACATATCTCGCAACCTTTCAAAGTCCGTCGGAAAGAAGATGTCGAAATACCCTGGCTGGACGAACAAGGTCGACGTAGGGACCGTTGTGTTCTGGTAGCGTGTCTGAACAACTGGGGCGTTTATCCCTGGAATGGCGTCCGGTAAAGACGAGAAGTCCGAGAGCAACAGGCGGTGTCGAGGGAAATACCGTCGGAGGGTCTGCAATAAACTGAGCATCCTCGTTGGGATAAATTCTGGGGTGGAGAGATTTCTGGAGAAAGGGAGGTTCGAGTAGATGCTTCGGAAAGTAGGAGAGGCTTTTATGAGGCGTGGGAGAGGTGGTGGATGAAAGAGGTGCCTCCTGAGTTGGAGGAACGAGGAAATGAGGGGATCAGTCACTTTAGTGAAATACGTAGAGTAGTCCCCGTTCTCGTCCACCGTCACAAGACCTTGGTAAGGCTCCAGTGTCCTCATGTCGTATCGGATCATGTCGTGCGCGAAATTATCCTAAGGGCACGCGGTCACTTTCCGTGTTGGTACGCAGTCTGCGGGTCACTCACGATGACTTCCATAGCGATAAACATACACGGGGAGTCTTCCTTCTGATCCCAGTGGAAGATGCTCTTGTTGGTTATTGTCACGCACGAATGGTCCTTCAATTTCCACTCCTGCAGCTTCGCCAAGCTGCCGCTAATCTCCACGATGTTGTACCTCGTCCGTTCGTACACTTGTGGGTAAGCGTCTCGGATGTAATCAAGAATGTCCAGGGCAAGCGTTCCGTTCCCGGCTCCAATTTCGTAGATGACGAGGTCTTCGTAAGGCAAGTACTTGCAGATGTATTCAAGCACGATGCACTGGGCAATGCTCTGCCCGTACCACGGCTACACACCGGACATCAGAAAAGCGTGCCCCAGTTCATCCAAACCGTGGCGCACCTTGAATATCTCGGTTGGGGTGTGCCACAGCTGATTTCCAGGCCCAGACTCATCCTTCCCGTACGGAACATACCGCTTCGCGACCTCCTCCTGGAATTCCACCGAGTCTCTGAGTATTCCAAAGTCTATGTGTTTCGGAGAGGTGACGATGGTTGCACGTTTCGAGAAATAGCCGTAATGTGGGTTGTATAACGAGTCCTCGATGTAGTCACGAACCAGCATCTTGACTCGCCTCGGTGGGTGTTTGAACGCCTCGAGATCATTCGATGTGACGCGTTTGTAGCTGACGTGTTCGGGATTGGGGGCATCGTCAAAGTAGACCTCGGGGTTAAAGTTGAGCTCCTCTCGCTTCTTTGATTTGGAACTGGCGAACGATGGACGCGAGGAAGAGAGATGACGGAGAGGTTCAAAACGAGACAGAGCCCACCAACATCGGGCGGCGCGCGGAGTCACCAAGATCATGGGGAATGGCTTGGTCTCGATCGACTTCACCGGTTTACCCTTCAGGCGCTCGCTCCTTAGTCAAGCTGTCGCATGAAAGCTCTCAAATTTTCAAATGTTGCAGAACGGATAGTGGCCCCCCGAATGGCTTAGTTGAGGAAACAGGTCTAGGGTCGCCCATGCCTACAGCGACTCGCTTTGCTCGCGCTTCTCTTGCCCCCGCCCAGCAATCATAATGGACGGAGACGGGAATTCATGCATTCCTTGCGACGTGCACGCGCGTGGCTGCGGCTGTTTTTAGTTACCGTGCTCCACCTGCCGTCGTCTTCGGCTCCCGAATCGCTCCGGCGTAGATTGGTTGGTACCGGTGGGCAGTCAAGCCGAGTTTCGCTCTTCGAGGGTCTCCTTTGAAAATGGGCGTGCTGTAGCCCTGCCCACGCACATAACAGTACCATGTAGATTGTATATTCGATTCCCTATGCCCAAGGAAATGGTAGCCTTGAGGAAATATTCCTGATAAGGGAACGTCGCGTGGCGGCGCAGTGGCCACCTCTCTGACAAAACTGGCCCTTCAGGGTGACTCTTCCTCACGCCTTACAAACTCTCTCTTCCTCTCGAGCTTCTACCACAGATTCAATGGCTGGGGGCCGACACTAAATGGACTTATCCCAGCACAACCCAGAATCTAGTAGTTCCAGCTCAGAACAAGTCCCACCCGAAGCCTCATCGTCCTCATCCACTCCCCGGAATCTGCGTTCTAGCGCACGAGTAAAAGCAGCCAAGGAGAAGGAAAAAGAAAAGGAGAGGGAACCAGAATCAGAAGACCGTTCCGCCGTTGCCGCAGACGTAGCTGGGCCCAGTCGTTCAACCCAACACTCAAATCAATCCAAGCGACCGCGTGCTATCAGCACCAGCAAGGGAAAAGGGAAAGAGACGGAAGAACACGCTACGAGACCGTCGAAAAAGTAGGCCTTTTTCACTTGTCCTTCGCGAGCCGTATCGCCCATCCTCATGGCTTTCGTCCCAGAGCCCGCCGGGTGACGTTCCCTCCGCAACCGTCTGGATTGTCTATCCAAGAACCTCTTCGCGACATCAAAGGCAAGAAGCGTGCGTTACCAGAAGCTACCTCAGACGAAGATACATCTGCCGCCTCCTCTTCAACTCTCAAACGCCCACGAACAGCCACAAGTGCTTATTCTCTCCGTTCTCGTTCGGATCTCCCCCTTACGGAACCCCTAGAGATGCCAAAGAAGACGAGGTATGTCCTCTGATACGCTCTTCGTTTACTCTGTCTTATCGGGGAACAGAAACATCGGCTCAAAGGGCAAGATTGCCGCCGCAAAGGGCAAGACCACGGCACCCGGCCCCTCTCGCGGTGACTACGACCCCGCTCAAACTAAGGACACGCACATGAACGACGAACACGAGGACGCCAACGAAGGAGAGTTAGATTCGCTCGACCCCCGCGATCACGACGATGACGATGACGAAGAAGATGGGGTCAAGGACCGGAACACAACATCTCACGACAGCGGTCTTGGACACCTCGATGAATCCACGGCGATGGCTATTTTTGGCGACTATCGACAGCTCAGTTCGTACATGCTCGGACTCTCGGGGCGGTTGAAGAGTCTCCTCAATAACATCAAACCCTCCGCCGACCCGACTACGCGCCTTATCTCGTTGCAAGAACTCACTGAGTTGCTGAGCATCAGTACCGAAGACACATTGGCCGGTTCATTCCCCGTCGAGTCGTATATCCGCGAACTCGTCAAAATTCTTGGTGGTACGGGCAATGCTGACGATGATGATGACAGAGACGATGACTCGGGGGGGCATGACCCTGATCTTGCGGCTGCATTGGCCCTCAGTGGAGGGTCACGGTACCAGGGGGACGAAAACCCTGAGGCCCAGGTCCTCGCGTGCAGATGCTTGGCGAATTTAATGGAAGCTTTGCCAGGTGTGGCGCACACTGTCGTCTATCACGGCGCCATACCCGTTCTCTGCAGCAAGTTGATCGAGATATCTTACATCGACCTCGCTGAGCAAACGCTGAGTGTGAGTCCTTGCACTCCCGCTCATGATTTTTGTTTAATTGTACCCCTCAGACACTGGAGAAAATATCGGAGGAATTCCCGAGTGCCATTGTCAGAGAAGGAGGCTTGAACGCGCTACTGAGCTACCTCGACTTTTTCTCCATCGCCGTTCAACGCACTGCTATTCAGGCCGCATCTAACTGCTGTCGAAACATCTCTCCAGATCACTTCCCCATGGTCCAAGGGGTGTGGCCCATTATTCGTAACTGTCTCGGTTATTCTGACCAACGCCTTGTTGAATTCGCTTGCTCATGTGTAATCCGCGTCATCGATTCCTATCATCGCGCTTCCGTCCAAAACCTCGAGGCGCTGGTCGACAGAGAACTCATCACTGCCGTCAACCTCCTCCTCCTCCCCTCCGGTGGTTCCCCACTAATAACCCCTGCTACCTTCACATCGCTACTGCGCAGTTTGGCCATTTCCGCACGAGCAAGCTCCAAGATTACCATGGCACTTCTTGGGGCGGATATCGTCGACACAGTATTCCAGATCTTGACGGGTGTCTTACCTTCTGCCCGAGAGGAGCAAGGGCAAGGCGGTTCGATGTCAGGCCAAGGCCTCGGTGGTGGATTGGCGGATATGACTGTGATGCAAAACCTAGCTCATCGTCCGAAAGACCAGGTCGAAGAAGCCCTCAGTCTCATTTGCGAGCTCATGCCCCCATTGCCGAAGGGTGAGTAGCATCGTCGTTGTCTCCTTTGGGTACCCTGGTGCTGAGGTCCGGCCACAGATGGCGTATTCGATCATAAGGGTTATACCGAGAAGGCCCTCAACAAGTTGATCAAAGCCAAAGCCAAGGCTGACCGCGCTGCTTCTAGAAGAGAAGCTAAAGACGCTTCTATTGTTGTCACGTCGACCCCTCAGCCTACATCCGCCAACGGAAGCACTGATCCTACTGAAACTGGGACCACGACAGAACCCACCTCTGAAACTCCATCACGCGAGGAGCAGGTCGAAACTGTGCAAGTCCCCGCAAAAGATCAGGTTCTAGACAGGAATGAGTTATTGAGGTCGAAGCCAGAAGTCGTGGGACGCTTCATGCAGCTCGTGGTACCGGTGTTGATCGACGTCTATGCTGCGAGCGTCATCACATCTGTGAGACTGAAGACGTTGACCGGCCTCCTCAAAGCTGTTGGGTTCTTGGAGACAGAAGACCTCAAACGAGTGTTCTCCGTAAGCGAATTGCCCCACAAACCAAACCAAATTTTGACTAATTCATTGCAAGTTCGTTCCGGTTGCCAGTTTCTCTTCTTCGATTCTATCATCGAAGGACCATCCTACCCTCGTTTTGGGAGCTCTCCAGCTCGCTGAGATATTACTCTCGAAGGTACCAACGGAGTACGCTCCAGCATTCCGGAGAGAGGGCGTTTTCCACGAGGTGGAGGCTTTGGCAGGTAGAACATTGGTTACGAAGTCCAAGGAGGACGCCAAGAACGACGAATCCACTCCGGAACCAACGGCCACGCCACCACCCGCGACCGCGGCGTTTGCGACTAGCACCCCAGGGTACAAGAAACTCGCTTCTCTCGCTTTGGAACCTGAGGACGCCATAACCCTTCGGGCTCGCGTCATCCGCCTACGACATCTTTCGAAGGACGAGAAAGCGGAGCAGGGGTTGTACAGCACGCTACACCAGCTCGTCCAACGGTTATCCGATAAAGATGGATCAGATAAATCTTCGTCCGAGGCTTTGAAGGAACTTGCCTCTCTCTTCTCGTCGCCTCACTCGTCCTTGTCCAGCTTCGAACTTTTACAAAGCGGGCTCGTAGATTCCCTTCTCGGGTTTACTACTGATGAAGATCGATCAGGTATGCCCGCCGATGGTTCTGCTGTACACCTTATGATGCTGAAATTGCCATCGGTTCAGTGAGTGCCCAACGCCGTCAAGACGTATTCCTGGAGGCGTTTTCGCGAAAAGCCAAGCCTATGCACATCCAGACACCGTTTTCTGTGTTTGTCAAGAAGTTGCAGGAGAGTCTCACTCGGATGGAGCCCTACGAGGTTGTCACCATCGCTCAGGGGGTCGATGGTTCGTTGGATGCTGGTGTATATCTCATGGCTTCCACTAACATCCAGAAACAGACTCCAGGAGAAGTTCTCCATCTTTGCTCGCTCGTCAGCTCAGGCTCCGGTTGATCGCCACCGAAGGCTCTGATGTCCCCAAAGCTCTGAATAACATCGTTGTCTCGATTCACGCCATCGCGACTTTCCAAGCCCTGCACGATTATTTGCGCCCGCGTATCTCTGGCCTTCTCAACAGTTCCCGCATTTTTGCAGCTCTGACAGGAAGTCTATCCTCCGCTTCGTCCTCTCGTGCTCAGCCGCCTGCAGAGGGCAGCACCAAACCGCCCGAGATGGGCACCAATGAATCTGGACCGACCCGCCGTAGAAGCCTCCGACTCAGCGCGAAGAAGGATGCTCAAAACAACACGGAGGCTGGGAAGCCCTCCGATGACGGGGCTGCTGTCGCAGAGCCTGAGATGTCCAAGGTTGACGCGATCCCTGAGACAGGCACGAGTTACGACGATACTCACATTGAGGCGGATTTCACCGACGATGAAGTTGACGCTGACGTGTGTTATTTCCGTCTAATGCGTGTCGTCCTCATTTACCTTTCTCCAACAGGTGTTCGACGAAGAACTGGATGGCGATCGCTCGGTGGTAGAGAAAACCGTGAACCTTTCTGTCGCTGATGGTGAGGGATATTGTATCGTGAATGATCCAGTTCATGACGGTTCTTAGACGGCTCGAAAGTCGAAGCACAAACCCCAGATGGTACGAGAGTTACGACGCCGAACCCTCTCAAGGAGGGTCCATCTGGCATGCAACCAGGCTCCTCTCAATCCAAAGTCTCGTACGCGACCGCTTTGAGGAACAAGGCTTCTGATTGGCACCTCGAGTTCTCTATGGATGATCACGTGCTCCCTCTTGACCTTACAATCTACGGCGCCATTCACCAACACGAGGCTCGAAAGAACTCCGGCGCCGCAGCCTCTTCCAGTGCGATCTGGCAAGGTGTATACCCTGTCAAATTCAGAAAGATCATGGCTCCCGCCCCAGATCGTGAGTAAAGAGAGTCCGTCGCTGACCCGCCGGCTGACATAGAACAGCTCGTTCTGATGTCGTTGAGTTCGGATCAAGGAGCCGGACTCCCGCTCCTTCAGCGTCCTCTACGGACGATGCCCCTCATTCCAAGATCTTGCGTTTGTTGCGCGTCTTGCACCAAATCAATGCTTGCCAACGCGATAAACCTGGAGAACAACGAAATGCCCTCCTGGAGTCCAGCTTCATCAACAACAAGCTGACCGCGAAACTCACCCGCCAGCTGGAAGAGCCCATGGTCGTCGCCAGGTAAGCCGTTTCACGGCGTCCTCTTTTATCCCTAGGTCTAATTTGGTATGCCAGTTCGTGCCTCCCAGACTGGTCCCTGGACTTGCCACAACACTTCCCGTTCCTATTCCCATTCTCTACCCGCTACAACTTCCTTCAGTCCACATCGTTTGGCTACGCTCGACTTATCCTGAAATGGCAGAGCCAGCAAGCAAGAGGCCAGGATACTTCAAGGCGTGACGATGGGGTTGGGTTCCTCGGTAGACTTCAACGGCAGAAAGTGAGGATATCGCGAAAGCACATCTTCGAGTCCGCGGTCAAAGTGTTTGAGCTTTATGGCTCATCCTCCTCCGTGCTTGAGGTGGAGTACTTCGAAGAGGTTGGGACTGGTTTGGGTCCGACGCTTGAGTTCTATTCTTTGGTGTCGAAAGAGTTCGCGCGTCGTGATCTGAAGCTTTGGAGGGACGGGGACCAATCCTTCCCAGGAGCACATGTTCATCATCCTCTTGGACTGTTCCCCGCGCCCATGTCAACCGATGATAGTGGGAATGACAAGGGCCTGTGAGTTCACCGGTGCTGTGCTATCTCAGGTACTCAACAAATCCTCCCAGCAAACGGACCCACATCTTTAGAGTCATTGGACAGTTCATGGCGAAATCTATGCTAGATTCACGAATCATCGATCTTTCCTTCAACAAGATATTCTTGAAGCTCGTCCTGGGAGAACAGGTTTCCCTGACCCTTGCCAACCTCAAGGTATTGTCAAACTTCTGCGGTCATATCATACTATTCACGTCGCCTCGTAGCTCGTTGATCCCGACCTTGCATCATCACTGGAGAAACTACAAGGGTTGTCTAAAAAAGCTTGCGGTAAAAAGGTTTGTGCGATTCCTACCGCGACGCGTGTACTCTCACCGATTGACCATTTAGCATGCAAGCAAGGTCGATCTAATCGAGGTAGTTTCGGTCGAGGACCTCGTGCTCGACTTCACAGTCCCCGGATACGATATAGAACTCAAGGTTTGGTGATATTGCGTGGCCAATTGACCTGATTCTAATCGGACCCTGTAGCCCGGTGGTCGCGATCTTATGGTTACTTCGGACAACGTCGACGAGTATATCGCTTCTGTTATCAACGTTGTCATCGGCAAAGGTGTCCATGCCCAGGCCCAGGCACTCCGCGAGGGTTTCTCCAAGGTCTTCCCGATCAAAGACCTGGCAAAATTCACTGTCGATGAACTGGTGATGTTGTTCGGGAACTCGGACGAGGACTGGAGCGAAGAAAGCAAGTGAATGTGTTTCCTTTCTGTTTCCCTCAGTCTAACACCGTGCACCAGCGTTGGGTGAGGCGCTCAAGGCGGACCACGGGTTCACTGCGGACAGCAAGGCGATTCAGAATCTGATCGAGATTATGGCGGAATATGATTCTGTCACCCGTCGCAGCTACCTTCAGTTCATCACTGGTAGTCCCAAGCTGCCGATTGGTGGTACGTCCCACGCTGATTAAATAAAAACACACCTGAACGCTTTATAGGTTTCCGTGGTCTCAACCCACCACTCACCGTTGTCCGGAAGCCTCACGAATCACCTTTGACCGCTGATGACTACCTTCCAAGCGTGATGACTTGCGTCAACTACTTGAAGCTCCCCGATTACTCTTGCAGGGAGGTTATGAAACAGAAACTGCGGGTGGCCATGTTGGAAGGAACGGGGAGTTTCCACCTTTCGTAGCCTCGACAGACGTTCCTCTTCTTTCACCATTCTTCTCAGGACATCGATTTCAGCCTTCCATACATCTGTACTCACCTCCCATTGCTCTCCCAACTTGTGAAACGTTATCTCCCGTACATCGAATTGTCACTCAGATAGTCGACTAGACGTTTTAGAACAGCTCTTGCACCCGAATCGGACAGAAGTGTCTTGAGACCGTATCGAGTATCAGTGGACTTAGCGAGGGGACGCTGCGGAGATTGATGAAGATTGCTGCGTCGCAGTTAGCATTACCGCAGCAACACGAGGCACTAGCCGGTGATCATGAGGCTCCCACTTGTATAAAACTCGTGGGTGCTCAATTGGCTAGGCATTCCCAAGGAACCCCACCCTCCTTCGAAATGATCGTCAAGGGACCCTCCGAGTCTGTCGGTCAATCTCATCTTCTTGGATCCGCCTCAACGACAGAGACTGCCGTCCCTCTCCACGATCCTCCTGAATATATCTCCCAGTCACAATTCCATGTCGGTAAAGCCGTCACGCTCACCCCCTTCGTCACCCCTTCCCAGTCGAAGATCCACCTCGGGTTGTTGAGGGCCTTCAGAAAACTTAAGTTTCAAGTCCAAGAGGGTTCTGATATCGCCAGCGCCTTCCCTCCGCTTGCCGCGACTTTGGACGCGGAGGCGCGGTGGATTTGGTTCCTGGAGCTCGCTCTGGAGCGGTAGGCTATCCACCACCGTTCACCCTTCCACAACGGACTGAGAGTAGTTCCTTGCAGATTTCGGAGATGGGTTCTGGCTCTCGGTGAATTGCGCACATCGGTGACCGCCGTGGACAACCCGCCTTTAGACGTCTGGCTCATCTGGCACGCATATATGCTCAATCCGACGTATGGATAACTCCTTTTCCTCTTATAATGGGTCTGAACCTATTGTCATCTACCCAGATGGTATGCTGAGGATCTCGAACGCGTGCGCATTTTGGCAGAGCTCAAGAACCTCCCCATTGCGCCTCTCGACTTGCTTGTATGTCCGGAGGGCGTTCGCGTTCGTGCCTGGCTGACCTGGCGTAGGAGGTTGCAGGTGACATGTCGAACTACAACCCGTCACAAGAGGTTTCCGCCAGATGGGAGAGCTCCACCCGTATCCCCTACGATCCGTTTGACTCCTGTTGGCAACTCCAAGAACAAGAAATTTTGTGCCCAAAGTGTAACATCCAACTCTTTATCCGTGAGTTCGCACCCAACTGTTCGAGGGTCCAGTGATGAACCCTTC